>JAEEGG010020763.1_pt1 | contig 13097 bp, 6 predicted proteins | sample 9134161 | NCBI WGS metagenome assembly JAEEGG01 (sample SAMN16246543, study PRJNA631951) | gut metagenome | biome: gut microbiome; feature: rumen; material: CR-attached | host: Bos | place: Iran: Karaj | collected 2018-10
CCCGGCGATTCACTCAGACCAACTCGATGACCAGTTGGATATCCCCAACCCCGTCGCAGTGGCACATCTTGCCCGCAGAAACGAAAGTACGGTGAAACTGTCTCCGGAATTCATTTTGAAGTACGATTTGCTGGGTACCAACAACGAGGCTCACCGTCTGACTTACGAAGGCCGTATCGTCTTCGACGTTTCCACCAGCAATAACGATGAATTCGCTCCATCAGTATTGTCCTCCAAGACTTGGAGTCCCGATAACAACGAGTCGAACCTTGCCACGAGCAGTTCATATAAGAGCCATGGTATTTCGACGACTCACACCCTCACATTCATCCCTCATTTCAACAACACCGCCCACAGCTTGATGTCGATGATTCGCGCCCAGTACAACACGGGTAGTTCGACCAGCCAGAACGTAGGTAAGTACGACCTTCCTACCGGTAGCATCAAGTCTCCTTTGGCCGCTGGTAATTACAGAGGCTTCGGCAACGGTTCGGGTGAGTGGAAGAGCAATTATTACACCTTCTCCGCCCACTATGCTTACAAAGGCAAGTACATGGCCGACTTCTCCTGCCGTATCGACGGTAGCACCCAGTTCGGTCCCGAGAACCGTTGGGGTTTCTTCCCCGGTTTGTCAGGTCGTTGGAACATCTCCGATGAGAAGTTCATGGAGAAGTTGGAATGGCTGAGCATGCTTTCCATCCGTCCGGGTTGGGGTTTCACAGGTAACCCTCCTGGCAGTGAAGGTTTGTTCTACAGTAAGTACGGTGATGGTCCTTCTTATATGGGTCGTTCTTCTATGGTTCCCAACAATATTCGTTTGGCAACCCTCCGTTGGGAGAAGAAGATGACTTGGAACCTTGGTTTCGACCTCGGTCTCTTTGACGACAAGATTACCGCTGACCTCTCTATCTATACCTCGAAGGTGACAGACCTGAAGATGTATAGCCGTGCTATTCCATCGTCTTCTGGTTATGAGAACCTTTCCATCCAGAACACAGGTTCTTTGCGCAACAATGGTTGGGAATTCAACATCAACGGTAACGACGTGATTAAGAAAGGTGGATTCTCCTGGGGCTTCAACATAACCTTCGCCAACAGCCGCAATGAGATTCTCACTATGGACGAGACCATTCTCGAGAGTATGAATAAAGACTTTAGTTACGACAACGGCCAGTACCTCTCTCGCGTGCAGCTTCACAACCCGCTGGGTTCCATCTACGGTTTCCGTTATCAGGGTGTCTATCAGTACAGCGATTACACCGCTGAGGAGATTGAGGGTGTGAGCGGTCCTGACGCACCTGTTGCCCGCAACAAGGACGGTGAGCCAGTTCTTGATGAGAACGGCCGCACGAAGCCTATGATGTTCAACTACGGTGGTGTTGGTACTCCTTACGAGTTCAAGGGTGGTGATGCCAAATATGAGGACATCAACCATGACGGTAACATCAATGAGCTCGACATTGTTTATTTGGGCAGTACACTTCCTAAGTTGACTGGTGGTTTCGGTACTAAGTTCAAGTACAAGTCCTTCTCGTTGAACGTTCAGTTCAACTACCGTTTAGGTCAGAAGTTGATCAATGCCGCCCGTATGAACGCTGAGAACATGTATAACAACAACAACCAGACTTGCGGTACCAACTGGCGTTGGCGCAAGGAAGGTGACGTTACCAGTGTTCCACGTGCATTGTATAAGGTCGGTTACAACTGGTTGGGTAGCGACCGTTTTGTTGAGGACGCATCATTCCTCCGTCTAAACTACATGCAGTTCCGCTACGACATCCCGAGCAAGATTTTGAAGCCTTGGGGCATCAATTCGATGAGTTTCAACCTTACAATCAATAATGTATTCTGTATCACCAAGTACTCAGGTGCAGACCCAGAGGTGGCTCAGGCAGGTTATGCTCCCGCTACCGACAACTCTCGTACTCCACGTTCTAAGTCGTTCACTCTTGGTGCATCAATTCAATTCTAAAGGAAACCATTATGTATAAGATTAAAAATACAATCAAGTCATTATGTCTGATGGGTTTGGCAGGTTTGGCGTTGTCATCTTGCGACCTTGACCTTCTTCCCTTGGACGAAGTGGTTCTTGAGAACTACTGGACAGAGAAAGCGGACGTGGAGAGTGTATTGATCTCCTGTTACGCCTCTTATGAGGAAGACGGTGTCCCCGAGCGTATGTTCGTTTGGGGTGAGGGCCGTAGCGACAATGTGGTTATCCGCACCAGCAACGACCTCAACCTGAGCCACATCATGCGTGGTAACCTTCTTCCTTCCAACAGTTACAACAACTGGTTAGGCTTCTATAAGATCATCAACCGTTGCAACACTGTGATTTACTACGCTCCTCAGGTTCACGCTAAAGACCCGAACTACACAGATTCGGATTTGGCTCAGACTATAGCTGAGGCCAAGGCCCTCCGCTCGCTGGCCTATTTCTACTTGATCCGCACGTTCAAGGATGTTCCTTACGTGACGATGCCTTCCATCGACGACAACCAGGATTTCTTCATCGGTGTGACGAAGCATGAGGACATTCTCGACTCCTTGATTACCGATTTGGAGCAGGTTCGTGAGAATGTTCCCCGCAAGTATCCGGATTCAGAGAAGAACAAGAACTATGGTCGCGTGACCCGCAATATGATGTACGCTATGTTGGCCGACATGTATCTGTGGCGTGCCTCCAATGCGAATGTCTCCGCTGGTCAGCAGCAGGCCGACTATAAGAAATGTGTGGAGTTCTGCGATAAAATCATCGAGTTCAAGGTGAACCAGTATGAGACAGAGGAAGAGTGGAAACGCGACATCAGTTCCAAGCTCTATCTCAATTACGGTTATCCTCTTCTGTCAGAGACAGGTGAGGGTGGAGCTGTTGCGAGCACAGGTTCTCCTGCCGCTGCCTACAACAAGATATTCGGTGATGGCAATTCCTTCGAGAGTATCTTCGAGTTCCAGTATAAGAACCCGAACAAGTCGAATCCTCTTGTCAAAACATTCTTTGGTGATGGCAACAACGTAGGTTCATTGTCCGCCAACGACGCGATGATGGCCGAGGTGCCCACCAACGAGTATGATTACGACAATAAAGACCTGTTCACTCTCTTTGATTACCGTGGCGTTGAGAACTTCAAGTTCGATGAGACTGCCGCCTACGAAATCAAGAAGTACTGTAGCAGCAACACCAGGGTAGCCGTAGGTAATGCGAATAGTTGGCGCAACAACATCCGCAATAACCCATACAGCAATAATACCACTTATTGCAACTGGATTATCTACCGTCTGACCGACGTGATGCTGATGAAGGCTGAGGCTGAAGTGGAAATCGCCGCTTATCTTGACCAGAACGCCGCGTCCACCGATACGACAGCTACAGAAGGCACCGAGAGCGGTGTTGCCAAGCGTCGTTATGCCGCTTACGGCAACACTTTCGCTACAGCCAGCGAATATTACGACGATGTATGGAATATCGTCCAGTGCATCTACTACCGCGCCTGTCCATCGGCTGAGACTAACCAGCGTGCAAGTCTGAACCGCAACAACTTTACCTATGTAGGCAACTACCGCGACTTGGTTGAGGCAGAGCGCCGCCGCGAACTGATGTTCGAGGGCAAGCGTTACTTCGACCTTGTACGTCGTTCCCGCCGTGACGGCAACACCATGCATCTCTCTTCCGCTTGTACTTCCAAGTACGCTGAGAATGCCGCCGCCATCACGCTCAAGCTTAAGGAAATGGATTACATGTACATGCCTTACCTAAAGGATGAGGTGGAGAAGAATCCTAATTTGAAACAGAATCCTTCTTACGCTGAAGACGAAACATCTGCAAAAAACTAAAGCGATATGAAAGCAATGAATAATATAAAGTATTTTGTTCTTGTGGTCCTGCTCCTGTCGTCAGTTCAGCTGGCTTTCGTGAGTTGTGATGACGATCCAGGCGCTGACAACTACTACACATTCACTGGTGAGATGGCCTCAGACTATCTCCATAACAGGGAAGACCAGTTCAGCGAGTTCCTTGGCATCCTTGGCCGTTCAGAGACGAAGGTGCTCGACTTGCTCTCCACCTACGGCACTTACACGGTGTTCGCTCCAACTAACGACGCAGTCGATGCATACCTTGCTGGCAGAGGTCTCAAGTCGATTGATGAACTGAGCCAGAAGGACTGTGACACCATCGCTTATACTCACATTGTGAAGCAGGCGTTCTACACCACCGACTTGTCAGACGGTACCCTTCCGACCTCTAACATGCTCGACCGCTACCTGACCATCAGCGTTGACACACCTGATGTGTCGAAGGGTGAGGAAGGAACCGTGATTTACTACGTGAACAAGTCCTCTCGTATGATTGTTCGCGACGACTCAGTGGAGAACGGTGTGGTTCATACCATCAGCTCCGTGATTAACTCAGCCAACGACATGCTTCCCGACCTTTTGGAGAAGGACAGCACTATCAGCCTTTTCGTTGAGGCCATGTTGTTGACCCACATGCACGACTCCTTGCAGCGTCACGTTGACGAGACCTACTCTTGCAGTGTCGACTCTGTGGAGGAAGGTGTCCGCTATCACACAGCTGTGGAGTATGAGTGGGGATTCTGGCTGAAGACCCGTTTCTTCAAGTACACCGCTTTTGTGGAGAAAGACGAAGTGTATAACGCACACGACATCTACACGATAGATGACCTCATCGCCTACGCCAAGACCGTGTATGACGAGGCCTATCCCGAGGACGCCGGTTTGTATGATGATGACTTCACCAACCGCCGCAACCCGTTGAACCGCTTTGTGTCTTACCACATTATGCCTATTCTGGGTAACTACAACGAGTTGACCCCTAACGACCTGTTGTTGACTTGCAACTTCAACCGTCGTATATGGGACGCCGCCGACTGGTATGAGACCTTGTTGCCTTATTCAGTGATCAAGTGTTCTTATCCTAATGGTTCTCAGGCCGGCCGTTATCTGAACCGCCGTGGTGTGCAAAGTCACGCCGATAGCCGTGGTGTGATGGTTCGTGGATGCAAGATATTCTCTCCGAGTGAGTCTGGTTCTGCTGACATGTCTGCCATCAACGGTGTATACCACTATATTGATGATATCCTTGTTTATTCAAAGGATGTTCAGGATGTTGTCTTCAATGAGCGTATGCGTTTCGATGCTACCGTGCTTTCTCCAGACTTCATGTCAGCTGGTACGAGTGAGGGTCACAATGCCCGTGGACGTTACGCCCGCAACGAGGCCGGACCTAACGGTGGTGAGTACTCTGACGGTTCAGAGACAGGTACTCGCTGTACCGTGTTCAAACCAGGCTATGTGCGCAACTGGCAGTTCACCGACGCAACCTTCGTGAGCGTTCGTAACCGCCACCTCAACTACTGGTCATACGAGGGTGATGAGATTATCCTTTTGGGACGCTACAACTTCACCATCCGTCTGCCTCATGTTCCTGCCGGTACTTACGAACTTCGTCTGCAGACCTGTCTGGATTTCCCGAGCCGAGGCATTATTCAGGTTTATCTTGATGATCATCCCTGCGGTATTCCTATTGACATGCGCAATGGCGGTAACCACGCATCCATTGGTTGGCAGAACGACACCTCTCTTGGTGACGAGGAAGCCATCAACGCCTTCGACAAGGCATTCCACAACAATGGTTGGATGAAGGGTCCTCAGTCTTATGGTAGTTCAGCGACGAACGGTTCAGGCGAGGGTTACACCCCGATGCGCAGCACTCCTAACCAGTTGCGCCGTGTTTATACCACGTTCTATACCGATGGCCAGTCCGACCACTACATGCACATCAAGCAAGTGATGGATAGCGAGACGGCTGAGTTCGCGTTCGACTACATAGAACTTGTGCCCCGCAGCGTTTACGATAATGAGTACTACATAGAGGACAAGAACTAAGAAAAACAAGACAGCAATATGAATAGAAATATTAAAAATACAATCCTTGCGGGCCTTGGCGTAACGATGATGCTGTTATCGTACTCATCCTGCTCCGACACTTGGGATGACCATTACGACACGAGCAGTGACGTGTTGGGCAAGCCCAGTCTTTGGGCCTCGATGCAGAATAACGGTGATTTGAGTGACTTCCGCCAGATACTGAGCGCAACAGGCTCTGACAAGGTGCTTCAGACCGAGCAGATTTATACAGTCTGGGCTCCTGTTAACGGTACATTCAACAAGGACAGTCTGATGAGCGTTATCAATGCAGGCAAGAAGGACGATGTGGTGAAACGTTTTGTCAACAACCACATTTCTCGCTTCAATTATTCTGTCAACGAAAGTGAGCGTTTGGTGACCATGCTCAACAACAAGCGCTATCATTTCTCTGGCAATTTGATGGACGGCGTGGGTATCACCTCCGCTAACAACCGCTGCAGCAATGGTGTGCTTCATGTGGTTCAGGAACAGTTGCCTTTCCTCAACAGCATTTACGAGGAGATAGAGGTGAACCCCGAGTTCTCCATGATTTATGATTTCCTCCGCGCTTACAACAACGACTCCCTTGATGAGGACCGCAGTGTATCTCGCGGTGTTGACCAGGATGGCAACAAGATTTATGTGGATTCAGTGACGATATTCTCTAACACCATCCTTCAGGCTCTTGAGGCATTGGTTTATGAGGAAGACTCGAACTACCGTGCTCTTCTCCCCACAAACGAGGCATTCCAGGCTCGTTACGATGAGGTTTATCCGTTGTTCAAGTTCAATCCGTCGGTTGATGGCGCTGACTCCTTGCAGGACATGAATGCCAAGCGCTATGTTCTGAACGACTTGTTCTTCAACATGAACCAGAACACGCATGTTCAAGACTCCTTAGTTGCCACAACCTACAATAACAAACGTCCTGACTTCCATGTGTATTACCATCCCTATGAGACGGTGAACGACACTGTAGGTATCATGCAGACTTACGACCATAAGATTGCTTGCAGCAATGGTGAGGTCTATAAGTTCACAGAATGGCCAGTGAGCGCATCCGACGAGGTGTTCCACTACATCAAGGTAGAGGCAGAGCGTGGTAATTCGGTGAACAACGCCACCGACTACACCAACAAGTGTGAGGTTCGCAACAGGACAGGCTTCTTAGGCTTTGGCTTGTCGGAGAACGGTTTTGCTGATGCAGTTCCCACTTCATCGTCCGTGAACCCTGAGATTGGTTTCAATATTCCCAACACGCTCTCAGGCACCTACGATATCTACGCCGTAATGCCCAGCAGTTGGTTCAAGAACCTGAGTGACGCCGACATGCGTCCTTACCAGTTCCGTGCGCAATTGTTCGAGATGGACAGCAAGGGTCAGATGCCGACCTCGGCCACAGTCCGCCTTGCCGACAACGCCACGTTGAGCAATAATCCGGAAAATATGGTCGATACCGTGTTCATTGACACCTACACCTTCCAGAACTGCTACCTGAATCAGGAGGGTAACGGCGTGATCTTGAAACTTGTGTCGTACATCACCTCTTCCAAGACGCGTGACTTCTCGCGCGAGATGTTGATCGACTGCATTCTTCTCATACCACATAAAGACGAATAAATCTCTGACACAATGAAAAAATATCATTCCTATATCACCAGAAACATGCAGCGCATATTCCAATGTGGATTAGCCGCATTAGTTTTCTTCTCCGCCCTTCCAGCCTTTGCGCAGGACGAGGCAGAAACTACTGAAGAAGAGGAGGTTGTGGTAACGCCAGTCCGTAGGACTGTTCCTGTCAAGAAGTACGAGATGGTAGAGATCAAGGGTAAGGTGACCGACGCCGCCACAAAAGCTCCCTTAGCCGGTGCCCAGATACGTGCTTACAACAACAATCTCTATACAGCCATGTCCGACGAGGATGGCACATTCACCATCAGTGTTCCTGTATTCGTGACTTCGTTGTCGACAGTACTTGATGGTTACGACATGATTCAGACCCCTATCAACGGTCGCAGTTCAGGTCTTGAGATTGAGCTCTACTCCAGCAAGTACAGTGACATCTACAAAGCCAAGACCTCTCCTGTGCAGTATTCCGGCACCAAGGATTTTGAACAGAGTACCGCTATCAGTGTTGACCAAGAGGTAGCGAACCGTCTGACGTCGCAGGTTCGCAGCATCTCCCGCTCCGCCATCCCAGGCATGGGTGTGAGCATGTTCATCAACGGATTCAATTCTCTCAACGCCAACTCCCAGCCTCTGATTGTGCTGGATGGTGTGGTGCTTGACATGATGTACAGTCGTGAGATGCTCCACCAAGGTTACTACGACAACGCCTTGGCCAGCATCAGTATGGACGACATCGAGAGTGTTCAGGTGCTGAAGAACGGTACTGCCATCTATGGTGCCAAGGGTGCCAACGGTGTGATTCTGATTAACACCAAGCGCAACACCTCAATGGCCACTCGTATTGACGCCAACATCTCCGTTGGTGTGGAGTTTCTTCCCCGCCTTGTTGATGTAATGGACGCCAAGCAGTATCGTGCTTACGCTTCCGACCTGTTGGGTACGACGAGTACGAAGTTGACGGATATCAAATTCCTCTCCAACGACCCCGACTATTATTATTACAACATGTACCACAACAATACCGACTGGAGCAAGGAGGTGTATGACGAGGCATTGACTCAGAACTACGGCATCCATATCCAGGGTGGTGATGAAGTGGCCAACTACAACTTGTCGGTGGGCTATGTGATGGCCAACAGTACGTTGAAGAAGAACGACTACGACCGTTTCAATATCCGTTTCAACACTGATATCCTTCTTAACAAGTGGTTCTCCACTCGTTTCGACGCCTCATTCTCGAATATCAACCGCAACCTTCGTGATGACGGCTTCCCCGCAGATTACGCCAGTCAGGCTGTGACATCTCTTTCTTATCTGGCTATGGCCAAGTCTCCATTCTTGAGCCCATACGCATTCTCGACCGATGGTAAGGTTTCGGACTTCATCGCTGATGCCGATGACTATTTGGATGAGATAGTAGGCACTTCTGCCAGTCTTGCCAACCCCAAGGCCTTGCTGGTGAATGGTGAAGCCAAGAACAAGAATGATATGAGCAACAGCATGATCAACATCGCTGTTTCTCCCAAGTGGCAGCCGACCCGCAACTTCTCTTTGACCGAGCGTTTCAGCTACACGATGAACAATTTCAACGAGTCATTGTTCCTTCCAATGAACGGTATGCCTCGTTACACGGTGCAAGACAATGGTCAGGTAGAGAACGGAAAGCAGACGCTTTATACCAAGCACAACGCAGTCTTCAGCGACACTCGCGCAGACTGGGCCATTGACCTTGGCGCTCATCGTCTGGACGTGTTCGGTGGCATCCGCTTTATGAACGACACCTACACAGAGACGGGTCTTTTGGCCAACAACACTCCTAACGACAAGAGACCTAACAACGCTTCTGACTATCGTGAAACAAAAGGTGTTGACGACGAATGGAACTCCTTGACCTATTACGCCAATGTGGATTACAATTTCCGCGAGACCTATTATGTCCAGGCAGCTTTGGCTATGGAGACATCCTCTCGATTCGGTAAGGATACCAAGGCGGGCATGAAGATGTTCGGTACCCCTTGGGGCGTCTTCCCCTCGGTGAATCTCGCTTGGGTTGCCACCAATGAGAATTGGTTCCGTCCCTCGAAGTTCCTTAACATGCTGAAGGTTAACGGCGGTTTTGAAATCAATGGTAATGATGGTATTGACCCCAACGCCACTTACACTTATTTCAGCAGCACCCGCTTGATTTACAACACCTCGGGTTTGATGCTTGGCAATATTGGTAACACCAAACTTCGTTGGGAGAAGACCACCCGCTTCAATGTAGGTCTTGACATGAACCTGCTGAACAACCGTGTGAACGTCATGTTCAACTACTTCTTCTCCAAGACCAACAACCTGTTGACCCTCAGTTCACTCTCCTATGTGTCAGGTATGACCCAGTTCTGGACCAATGACGGTGCAATGAAGAACAATGGCTTCGACCTTGGTGTTAGTGGCAAAGTGGTGAACCTTAACAACTTCAAGTTTGAGTTGGGTGCTACCATGGGTCATTACAAGAACGAAATCACCGCTCTTCCTGATGGTCAGAACGAGATAAAGACCAATATCTACAATGGTACTATCCTGACCAAGGTCGGTCAGCCCGCAGGAGTGTTCTTTGGTTACAAGACCAATGGCGTTTACTCCACAAGTGGCGAGGCAACCGCCGCCGGTTTGGGTGTTGAAGACGAGACAGGTGCCATTATTCCTTTTGGTGCTGGTGACATGAAGTTTGCAGATTTGGATGGCAACAAAAAGATCAATGGGAAAGACATGACCATCATCGGCGATCCCAATCCAGACGTCTTCGGTAGGATTTTCGCCAACTTCTTCATTGGCAAGCACTGGACAGTGAACATCAACATGAACTATTGCCTTGGCAACGATGTGTACAACTTCCAGCGTTCCGTATTGGAGAACGGTGGCATGTTCCTCAACCAGACCACCAACCTGACCAACCGTTGGATGGCCGAAGGCCAGATTACCGACGTTCCCCGCGCCACCTTTGGCGACCCGATGGGCAACAGCCGTTTCTCCGACCGTTGGATAGAGGATGGTTCCTTCCTGAAACTGAAGAACGTGACAGTAAGTTACAATATCCCCTTGCGTAGTGAGTTCATCCAGGGCTTGACAGTATGGGCAGCCGGCAACAACCTGCTGACATTCTCGAAGTACCTTGGCAACGACCCCGAGGTTAGTGCTGGCAACGGTGTGCTCTATCAGGGCATTGACCGTGGCGTCCTTCCTTTCGGCCGTAGTTTCACTCTCGGTGTGAAGATCAACCTTTAATACTGATTACAACGATGAAAACGAAATCACTTATATTATCAGGATTGCTCCTTGCTACCATCGGGCTTTCCACCACATCCTGTGAAGACATGTTCACCAAGGAGTCTGATCTCAACACGACAGAACTTGCTCCCGAGGACTCCATCTACCGTGTCATGGGCATCGTGAAGCAGATGCAGAAACTGGTTGACCGCACCATTCTCCTTGGCGAGGCGCGTGCAGACCTTGTGGATATCACTTCCGCCACTACGACAACTCTTCAAGATGTCGCTGCCAACACCATAGGCAAAGACAACAGTTACAACAACGTGGCAGACTACTACGCCGTAATCAATTCCTGCAACATCTACATAGAGAATGTGGATACTGCTTACCGTGTACACAACAAGCAGTTCTTCATCAAGGAGTTTGCCGCAGTGAAGGCCTTCCGTGCGTGGACCTACCTCCAGCTGGTTCTCAACTACGGGAATGTACCTTTTGTGACTCAAGGCGTGCTTTCAGCAGCTGATGCCGCAGACATTGCCGCCCAAACCACGAACAGGGCAGACTTGCAGGCCATTTGCGATTACTTTATCGAAGACCTTACTCCGCTGATTAATCAGGAGTTGCCTCCTTATTCCAGTCAAATGGGTGGACATAACCCTATCAAGTTCTTCATTCCTATCCGCTTGATTTTAGGAGACCTTTACCTTTGGCGTGGTTCTCTCAACAACAACGAGAGCGATTTCCTGAATGCTGCTGTATGTTATCATGACTATCTTGACTATAGCGGCAAGTATATCCCAACCAAGTTGGATGCAAGAGTAAGATGGGATAACAGCCAGTTCAAAGGAAATCCAAGTGGACGTTATGCAGAGCAGTTCACCAGCAATTCTGACGAGATTATTACACTGATTCCTCTCGACACCTTGACTACAGGTACAGAGAAAGATGTGTATGATGCCAACGTGAGTGAACTTGGCGGTATCTTCTGCTCATTGTACAAGAACAACTACAAGGTTCAGTTGACAGCCTCCCCACGTCTGAAGGAAATCTCCAAGAATCAGGCATATTGCTATTATGTGGCTTCAGATATCGCCTCTTTGCGCGACACCGTTTATTCTTTTGACGCTGCTTTTGAGGACGAGTTGCTTGAAGGCGACCTTCGTCTGCAGAGTGTCTTCAATGTGAAGACTGTGCTCGACAAGTATCATGCAGAGTACAGTACGGAGCGTCAGGCCATTGAGAAGTTTGGCAAGAACAACCGCGGTGCCACCAATGACAAGCGCATCGAGTTCGTTCCCCTTTACCGTGTGGGCATGGTTTACCTCCGTCTTGCCGAGGCGCTCAACCGCGCTGGCTTCCCAGAGACCGCTTTCGGTATCCTCAAATATGGTATCTCTTCAACGACCATGTCCAACCACGTTTCTTCGGGTGAGGTTGACCGTCTGAGAGAGGTAGCCACTCAGTTTGATGGTAATCTGGCCTCTTGGAACCCATATCAGTTCATCACTTTCGACGGTGCAGGCGAGCAGAACCAGATTGGTATCCATAGCCGTGGTTGTGGCGACAGCGAGTACAATGCTTTATATGTGCTTCCAAGCGACCAGGAAATCGACGCCCAGTTGGACGCCTACGCTCTTGACTCCACTTCTACAGCCGCTGACACCTTGGCATACGACTCCGCTTACGCTTCCGTTCAGGAGCAGCAGCGCGTTGCCCGCATTCCAATGGTGGAAGAAATGATACTTGATGAGCAGGCTCTTGAGGGCATGTTCGAGGGTTATCGTTTCTACGACTTGATGCGTGTGGCTCTCCGCCGCAACGACCCGAGCTTCCTGGCCACTAAGGTAGCCCAGCGCAAGGGTGAGGAAGAGGAGGATGCCGGCTTGAAGTCGAGACTCTCGACCCAGGCCAACTGGTATCTGCCGTTGCCGTAGGATTCTAAGGTTCTTAAGGTCTTCAAGGACTCTAAAGACTAAAACAATGCTTGCTTAAGCAAGTGAGCGAATAATGAAGAAACCGCATTCCAATTGCTGGAATGCGGTTTCTTTTTTCATTTTTACGCCTTGTTGGCGCAAACGGAAATCGGTAAAGAAAAAAAATAGTAAAAAAACATTGTTATTTGTGGGATTTTGTTTATTTTTGTGGAATAATAGGGTGACAAAGATAAAAACCATTATAATTATTATTATTCACTAACAAATAAAAAAGAACGAACATCAAAATCAACCAAAAGAAGAGAATGTAAGAGACACGACCCTGATGGTCTTACCCCTAAGACGGGAAGA
>JAEEGG010020765.1_pt1 | contig 13096 bp, 10 predicted proteins | sample 9134161 | NCBI WGS metagenome assembly JAEEGG01 (sample SAMN16246543, study PRJNA631951) | gut metagenome | biome: gut microbiome; feature: rumen; material: CR-attached | host: Bos | place: Iran: Karaj | collected 2018-10
ACAGAAGAGCATATCCTGTTCCCTTGTCTGTCCTGTCAACTCCTATGCCGAGATGGTCTGCCCTGTGATATGTTCCCCATCTGTCATACTCATATCCGTCCACAGAGCATCCGTAGTGTGTTGCGGGAGTTACCATCCAGCCGATCCCCAGAGGGCTTGTATATCTCTCATAGATCTCCCTGGAAGGAAGAAGTATATCAAGGATCTCCTTAACCACGGCATCATCCGTGGAGATGGTCATCCTTACGAATTCCTCTGCGATCTCTTCGGATGAAAGCTCTGTATCAAATGCAAGCCTTCCGAATCCGAACAGATTGGCTCCGGCAAGATAGTTACCCGTCCAGTTAAAATCATTTCCGGTATTGGTAACAGCAGCGATTCCGGAATATCTGCTTCCGAAGGTATCTCCGCTGATGATGTCGGCAACGGTATCCTTATCACCGCCGCAATAGGTCCTGAATCCGAGTATCTCCTTGAACTCGGGGATAAGATAACATACATCGATCTGATGTCCGGTGTATTCCTGTGCGATCTGAACCTCAAGCATCTGGTTGGTCTTCTTAAGTCCGCCGAGAAGGGGAGAGATGGGCTCTCTTATCTGGAAGTCCATAGGTCCGTTCTTGATCTGAAGGATGACATTATCGTGATAATCTCCGTCCATGGGCATGAAGTTGTCATATCCTGCTCTTGCCCTGTCAGTCTTTCTGTCTCTCCAGTCCTGACGGCAGTTGTAGACGAAGCATCTCCAGATAATTATAGCGCCGTAATCCTTAGCGATATCCGCAAGCATGTTGGCACCGTCTGCCTGTGTTCTGCCGTAGGTAAAGGGACCGGGACGTCCCTCTGAATCTGCCTTTACAAGGAATCCCCCCAGAGTCGGTATCCTGTCAAACACCTCTGCCATCTTGGTCTTCCACCATGCTATGACATTTTCATCGAGAGGATCCGCGCTGTCGAGTCCGCCGATCTCGATGGTAGAAGCATAGTTGAGGCTCAGGAACAGTCTGATGCCGTATCCGGCAAATATCTCTCCAAGCTCTGCAAGCTTATCGAAATATCTGTCAGTTATCATATAGGAAGCGGCCTGTTTAACATTTACGTTGTTGATGACCACTGCATTGATGCCTACAGAAGCGATAAGCCTGGCATAATCCCTGGTACGCTCATCGATCACTATCTCGTTATCAACATAGAAGAAGGACTCTCCCGAATATCCTCTCTCGATGCTTCCGTCCATATTATCCCAGTGATTGAGCATTCTTAAGGGATTGGAAGGACGAACCTTTTTGCCGGAAGCATATACAGCCTTAACATCCTTCTCACAGGAAACCGTGCGGAGCACATCAAAGACTCCGTACAGGATTCCGGAACCGCTCTTTGCATCTATCCTGACACCGTCATCACAAAGTGATACGGTATACTCTTCTCTGTCCTGAATATCCTTACCATTAGCCACCGGTGCGCACACGGCAGCCTGACCGTATACCACCTCAGGATCTATACCCAGCATGGCCTTCAGTCCGTCTTTAAGCTCCTTTACCGCATTTACAACAATCTTATCGGATCCAGCCCCGCCGGACAGATAGAACTTTTTCAGAACGGCTGTATCTCCCGAGCTATTTCTTGCTTTGTATCCGGTCCACAGATCTGCATAATTTTTCATTTTCTTTCCCTCGCTGAAAAATAGATTTACGTGTTGGTATTATATCAGACAGAAGCTTCTCCTGCCAAAACCTTATGATAATCCTCCAGGTTTTTCTTAAGGAGTTCAGGAATATTGAGGCCGTAAGGGCAGCGTGGAAGACAGGCACCGCACTCTATACACTGCTCCACCTTCTCCATCTCACCCTGCCAATATTCGCTGAGCCATCCGGCGCTGGGAGCCCTCCTCAGCATCAGGCTCATCCTGTTGCACTGATTGATCTGTATACCCACGGTACATGGCATACAGTATCCGCAGCCCCTGCAGAAATCTCCCGATAAGGATTTCTTTTCATTTTCAATAAAATCCCTGATATCACCGCTGTATTCCGGTGTGTCATCCATGTAGGAAAGCCACTCATCAAGCTCGCTCTCCCTCTGTATTCCCCATATGGGAACAGCTCCTTCAAACTGTGATATGAACGCCATGGCGGCGCGGGAATCGGTGATCAGGCCTCCGGCCAGTCCCTTCATGCATATAAGGCCGACATCATTGGCATTGCACAGCTTTAACAGCTCGATCTCCTTGTCATCCGCAAGATAACTGAAGGGATACTGAAGAGTGTCATACAGACCCGATTCGACTATTTCCCTTGCAACACCGATCTTATGTGCCGTTCCGCTTATATGCCTGATCTTACCCTGCTTTTTGGCTTCCAGCATGCATTCATACATCCCGGTTCCGTCACCGCTCTTCCAGCACTCGTTCATCATATGGAACTGGTATATGTCTATGTAGTCCGTTTTAAGATTCGTAAGCGAAGTCTCAAGATCCTTCCAAAAGTCCTCAGGCTTCTTAGCCGTCGTCTTGGTGGCTATGACTATCTCATCACGCTTAACATATCCCTCTCCGAAGGCTGCACCGAGCTTGATCTCGCTGTCACTGTAGGCTCTTGCGGTATCGAAAAATCTCATGCCCCCGTCATATGCCTTGCGGAGTATCCTAACCGCATCATCAATACCAACCCTCTGGATGGGAAGTGCTCCAAAGCCGTTCTGCGGCACGGTTATTCCGGTTCTTCCAAGTCTTACGTTTTTCATGCAGACCTCCCTTAAAAAATCCGTTATGTTCATCATGAATAAACTCTGTAACCTCACACCCTTTGATTATATCATTCCTGTGCTCCTCATTCCATTTAACAAAAAAATCACCACATCCCGGGATCAGGGATGTGATGACTTATTGGATTAAGCATTATCGGAGCATACACTGACCCATGATCTCATGAATCCTTCCGGAAACGGTGGATATACCCGTGATGAGCATCAGCTTGCCAGATCCTTGCGGGTATAGGTCAGGAATGTACAGACAACTGTCACGGCCAGTACTAAAAAGGCCATGGTGAAACTGTGATCCGGAGCATCCATATGAGCGAAGATCTCCGAAGCGTTAACATATGAAAACGGTCCGATGAAAAGATAATCCTTCATGGATGGAATGACTCTTCCGATAATATCATAGGTATATATGATAAGTGATATTCCCAGTGCAAGTCCCATATGGGTTTTTGAAGAGGTGGCAGAGACCAGATACGACAGGGCTGCTATCTCCACATTCATAAGAAGCATGCAGGACAGGAACCTTGCCATTTCCTCACCGGGGAGCTCCTCTCCAAGTACTGCAAATCCAGCGGCATAGAAGATTCCGCAGATAAGAGTAAAGAGGACCAGATGTGTAAGGATCGCCATACCCTTGGCTGCGATGACCTTGCCTCTTGATACGGGAAGTGAAAAGAGAAATTCACCGGTATGTCCGTCCTCTTCCTTGGAAAGCATGGAAGAAGCGAAGAATGCCGCGAACATGGCACTTCCCAGTCCGTGTACGGTACCGACTTCCGTCGCAAAGAATCCCGCTATGGTGGCAATGCTGAGGGTGCTCATTCCGAATGCATCAGAAAACGCTCCCATCTGTGAAAAGGAATCGGCCATTTCCATAACCTCTCCCTCCATGCTGGTGTACATAAGGATACATATGAAGCCAAGACCTCCGACGGTAAGAGCCCATATGAGCATGCTTTTAAGATTAAGCTTAAGCTCCTGTTTTATTATAGCTGTCATACTCTCTCCTTTCCGCCCTCGTAGAAGTGCATAAACATATCCTCGAGAGAAGGATCCTCTATACTGATATTCTCGATATGCTTTCCCGACAGTTCCCTGATCAGATCGTTGATATCTCCGCTGAACATGTACTCCTCAGTCTTTCCGTCTGCAGTAAGCTTTATATACTTTGCGGCAGAGTGTATCAGGTTTTCAACGGTATCTGTTTTGATGAGACGCCCTTCCCTCATGATCGCAGCCCTGTCGCAGTGCTTTCTGACTTCAGGGAGGATATGGGTGGACAGAAGACATGTTGCACCTTCATTTACATATTCTTTTATCAGTTCGAAAAAAGTATTCTGAACCAGAGGATCGAGACCGCCCGTAGGCTCATCGAATATAAAGAGCTCCGGCTTATGCTGCATTGCGCATACGATGGAAACCTTCTTGCGGTTACCGAGGGACAGCTCCCTGATCTTCCTGGATGTATCGACCTGAAGCCTTTCGCACAACTTAGCAGCCTCGTCACTGCAATCCATTCCTCTGACATCCGCCGCATACTTTATCACATCGGATACCTTCATCGCAGGATAAAACAGTGCTTCCGACGGCATATATCCCACACTCTTCAGTATCTTCTCGTGCTCGCTCACCGCATTCATCCCAAGTATCTCTATGGACCCGGATTCAAACCTGATAAACCCGAGCATGGATCTTATGGTGGTGGACTTGCCGGCACCGTTAGGACCTATGAATCCGAATATCTCCCCTTTATTAACATCGAAGGATACATCCTCAACGCCGCGCTTCTTTCCATAGTGCTTTGTAAGATTTTGTATTCTTATCACATTATCCATATGACCTCTTTCCTTACACCTCTATTATTTCTCTGCCCCGTCATTCTGATTTCCTGTCTCTGATCATATGATAAAGCACAAAAAAAGCGGGAACAATGTCTGCTCCCGCAAGTTGCACTTATCAGCCTTTATCATGCACTTTTTTGTGCTCCGTCTTAAACAGTGCAAGCTCCTCATTCAGCTTTTTATCATCGATCCGGTGCTTGGTCATATATATAAGGATGATGCAGGCATAGGTCACAATAAGATATGCCGCAAGTCCCAGGGTTACGAAGATATTCCTGTCGAACCAGGCAAGGAGATAGGAAAGTCCCGAATAAATGAGTGTGCATACCGACACGCCTGTCACTTCCTTTGCTCCTATATTGTCTGCCTCGTCAAAGTTCCACAGAACATATACCTGCAGATATCCTATGAGATAACATGTAAGTATCATCTCTCCCATATGCAGTATCCCTGCTTCGGTCCGTCCGGTGCAAAGTCTGAACATACAATAGAAAAACAGGATGGCGAAAAAGTACAGACATGCCTTGAACTCTATCCCGATCTCTTTTGTGAGATATCTTTCCCAAATTGATATTTTCTTCTTATCCATCTGTCTCATACTCCCTTAAGGATCCTTCGGAATTCCGAAGCATATGTCCTTGATATCAGAATGTGTTCTCCGCCTTCCATTGTGGCATCGATGCGGTTCGATGAGAGGCTTCTGAGCCTTTCAACCTTATCAATATTGATGATCATTGACTTGCTGCATCTAAAGAATCTGTCATCGTTCAGCTTCTGTATGATCCCTGCAAGAGAACCCTCAAGTCTTATCACGTCACCCGCGGTATACGCGAAGATCCTGTCATCAACAGACTCTATGTACAGGATATCTCCCGGGATCACGGATACGGTATCTCCGTCTTTTTTACCGTAGAGCTTCTCACCCTCACATCGCAGCACATCCAGCACAGCTCTGATCTGCTCCGTTTCTTCCCGGTATCTTATGATGATCTCATCTTCTCCGGATTCTATTTTCCGTATATCAATCTTCAAATCTGTCACTCCGGTCACATAACCTGATATTAAAGGCAGGTATCAGGCTGTCACTTATTCGCATACTCTTTAACTATCCGGCACAGTATATTTACAACCGCATCCATTCCCTCAGCGGTGATATGTTCTAGGGGACCGTGGAATGCATATCCGCCTGTTCCGAGATTTGGGCAGGGAAGCCCGCGATATGAAAGCTGTGCTCCATCCGTTCCGCCTCTGACAGGCACATCCAGAACCTCAAGTCCCTGCTCCGCTATGCACTTCTTAGCGGTTTCAACGATATGCATATGGGGACGGATCTTCTCTATCATATTGCGGTACTGATCAACTACTGTAAGTTTTACAGTATGGTCTCCGTATTTTTCATTGATGGTCTGTTCTATCTTGCGGAGAGTTTTTATTTTTGAATCGAACAATCCGGCATCATGGTCCCGTACAATATAGGCTATCATGGCATTTTCAACATTCCCGTTTATATCGGTAAGATGATAGAATCCCTCTCTGCCCTCGGTATGTGCCGGTGTTTCGGCACTTGGAAGCATACCGGAGATCTCGCATGCCACAAGCGCAGCATTTATCATGCGGTTCTTGGCATCTCCCGGATGAACGCTTACGCCCCTGATATCAAATACCGCCTTCGCTGCATTAAAGTTCTCATATTCTATCTCGTTCTCCGGACCGCCGTCCACGGTATATGCAAAATCCGCCCCGAACTTCTCAAGATCAAGAAGCTCCGCACCATGTCCTATCTCCTCGTCCGGAGTAAAGGCAATACATATCCTGCCATGGGGCAGACCGCCGCGGATCATCTCCTCTGCCATGGTCATTATCTCCGCAATCCCTGCCTTGTCATCGGCTCCAAGAAGCGTACTTCCGTCCGTTGTGATCAGTGTTCTCCCCTTAAGACCGGAAATGTGCGGAAACAGCGCTCCCGATAGCACCCGTCCGTTTCCCAGCTCAACATCTCCGCCACTGTAATCTTCGTGAATGATTGGATGAACATTCTCTCCCGAACTGTCGGGAGCGGTATCAAGATGTGCTATAAAACCGATAGCAGGTTTATCTTCACAGCCGGGAGTTGCGGGAATATGTCCCATAACATAGCAGTTATCATCAACGTCTGCATCCTCTATTCCAAGTGCGGTCATTTCATCCTTAAGCTTATAGGCCAGATCGAACTGACGCCCCGTTGAAGGTACGGTTTCAGATCCTTCATCACTTGTTGTATGGATAACAACATAATCCAAAAGTCTTTCATATGCTCTCATATTAGGATCACCTCTTTCATCAGATACCGGGACAGGGTTCCCGGACAGTAAATTCTCATCGACCCTATTTTACACTCAATCAGAGCATTTGTCGCTGTAAGTATACGGACATAAAAAGACCGTGATGGCCTGTCCGGCAAAACCGGTACATATCCCATCACGGTCTCATTGTCAGATATTATTATTTCTTTCTGTTACGTCTGTTCAGCACCACGCTCTGAAGAAGAATGAAGAAACACAGCATTCCTCCGGTTGTGATGCTCTGCCACCAGGGATCGTTAAGTCCGCTGGAAACAACGATCTTCTTTATTGTGGTAAGTGTCAGCGTTCCGAAGAATGTACCCAGCACATTTCCAACACCGCCTGTGAGAAGGGTTCCTCCTATGATCGAGGATGCTATTGCGTTCATTTCCATTCCGGCTGCATTTGTGGCATTTCCTGCGCCGGTATGCATCATAAAGACATACCCTGATATTCCGCTCAAAACACCGCTTATTATGTAGCTCAGGAAACGTGTTCTCTTTACATTGATACCAAGCATGAGAGCACTCTGCTGGTTACCGCCTATCGCATAGAAGCCACGGCCCAAACGGATATACTTGAGCAGGATAAAAATGAAAACTATGCAGAGCAGGGCAACAACAACTCCGAGTTCCATACGTGCAGGGATAAAGTTCCCATTGGGTGCCGTATAGCCGAGAGCATTTATCTCTATCTTAATACTTCTGAGTGCAGCGAATGCTTCATTTTCAACCTTCTGCGGATTGACGGAAAGGATCGTGGTCATACCACGGGCAAGGAACATTCCGGCAAGTGTTACTATGAAAGGCTGAATGTCCAGATAACTGATCAAAAATCCCTGCATCATTCCAAAAGCAAGTCCGATGCAGAGTGCAAGAAAGACCGAACCGGCTATGCTGCCTCCGTCGTTAAGATACATAACACAACTCATTACCACAAGCGAGGTTACCGCACCGACACTGATATCGATACCTGCACCTATCATTACGACGGTAAGTCCGCAGGATACGATGATAAGGCTTGCATTATCGTTCAGCATATCAAAGATCTGCTGAGGGTGAAGGAATCCTCCCTGAAGTATTATCATCGCAAGAAGATACATTACAACGAATATCACTATTGTGATACTCATCAAAAGCTGAGTGTCTGTAAGCGGTTCACGTTGATATCTGTTATTATTCTTCATGATCACTTACGCTCCTTTCACTGCTGTTTTGGATCTGTTTCCCAGGAGCTTCGACATTAACTTTCCGAACTTTTCCTTTACAACAGGAGATCCGATCACAACCAGAAGAATGATGACTAATGCCTTGTAAGCCTTAACATCCGTGGAGGAAACCTTCATGGAGTAGAGTGTGATCGTGAGCATCTGGATAACATAAGCACCCAGGATACTTCCGCTGATCTTGAACTTTCCTCCTCCGAGATTATTACCTCCGATGGCAACTGCAAGAATGGTATCCATTTCTATATCGAGAAGCAGCGTCTCGTGATTGATAAGTCCGAGTCTGCTCACTCCGATACATCCGGAAACCGCCACACATACACCGAGGATTATGAATGACAAAAGCTTGATGAAGGTAGAGTTGATACCATTAAGTCTGGCAGCACTCTGATTGATACCTACAGACTGTGTAAACAGTTCGAGTGCCGTGAACTTGAACAAAAGCTTGAATACTATCGCCATTGCGATGACTATGAGCACCGGAGTGGGAATGGGAATACCCGGGATAAAGCTTCCTATAGCCGAGATTATCGGGCTGCTTATAGTAGGGGTCGCACCGCCGTTGATCCAGTATGCTATTGATCTGCCACAGGTATACAGGATCAGCGTGGCTATCATCGGCTGTATCTTAAATATTGCTACCAGCGTACCGTTGAATGATCCGAAGATCATTGCCACTATGCATGCACACACGAATGCGAAAAGTACCACTATTCCATTGATCCCCGGTGACATTTTAATGATCTTGACAAATACGCTTCCGGCGATGGCGGCAGCAGCACCCACGCTGATATCCTGTCCGCCGCAGGCAGCGGTTACAAGAGTCATGCCCATTGCAAGTATGGCAAGTTCACTCGCACCGTTAATGATGCTTATGAGGTTCCCGGCAAGCACCATATTGTCCAGATTGTTTTTGGTCAGTTCAATACTGAAAAAGCTTACGTAATTGGGATCCTTGAAATAATAGATAAATAACATATCCCTTACGAGATTGAATATGACCAGCAGGCAGAGAGCTATTACCGGGATCGTAAGCTGGCCCAGGCCTCCGAAAGATTTCTTTTTGTTCTTCATCTTAAGCCTCACCTCCCGCAATGGTCTTCATAACCTTCGCCTGATTCAGATCGGCACCTTTCAGTTCACCCACTATGTGCCTGTCACGCATTACTATCAGTCTGCTGCATGTTCTGAGCATTTCCTCAACCTCTGAGGAAATGAAGGTTACACTCACTCCGTCCTCGGCAAGCTTCAGAACCAGCTTCTGTATCTCAAGCTTTGTTCCTACATCTATACCTCTTGTGGGCTCATCGAGTATCAGATAATCAGGATGCGTAAGCAGCCATCTTGCGAGAATGACCTTCTGCTGATTGCCTCCGCTCAGTGAACCGACAGGTGTCTCGCGGCTTGCCGTCTTAATGTTAAGCACCTTGATATACTCATCCGCAAAGGCTTCCGCCTCACTTCTGCTGATGGGCTTGAACATTCCGTTGAGAACCTGGAGTGCAAGAATGATATTCTCCCTGACACTTAATTCGGCAATGATACCGTCGCGCTTTCTGTCCTCTGCAAGGTAGCCTATGCCATTTTTCATTGCATCTATGGGACGGGTGATCTTTACAGGCTGTCCCTTTATCTTCACATCACCTCCGGTAACCTTATCGGCACCAAAGATCGCTCTTACGCTTTCGCTTCGCCCGGATCCGAGAAGTCCGGTAAATCCGTTGACCTCTCCCTTCTTGATGGCGAAGTTAAAGGGAAGGGCATCGGTGCTGGAAAGATTCTCGGCCTCATAGAAGACCTCTGTTTCCTTCTTTTCCTTCTCCTCTGTTTCTCCCAGATCCATGAGCTCGTCAAGTTCCTTACCGATCATCCTGGCGACAAGTTCAACCTGAGGAAGATCTTCGGTCAGATATTCACCCACAAGTTCACCGTTTCTGAGAACCGTGATGCGGTCACTTACTTCATATACCTGCTCCAGGAAATGGGTTACAAAGATGATGCCTACACCCTGGGATTTCAGATCCCTCATAAGTGTAAACAGCATATTTACTTCCTTATCGTCAAGTGATGAGGTAGGCTCATCAAGGATAAGAACCTTACATTTCATATCAACCGCACGGGCTATGGCAACCATCTGCTGAACTGCCAGTGAACAGTTCTCAAGCTGCTGGGTGCTTCTTGCGGGGATGTTCAGCCTTGTAAGGATCTCGTCCGCTCTTTTTTCATAATCTTTATGTTTGATCCATGCCCCGTCCTCTCTGCCGATGAACATGTTCTCGGCCACTGTCAGGTTGGGACATAAGGTAATTTCCTGATAAACTGTGCTGATTCCGTTATTTTGCGCATCCTGCGGAGAATGTATGGAGATATTCTTTCCCTCTACGGTTATCTCTCCGCCGTCCATTCTGTAGACACCTGTAAGAACCTTGATGAGAGTGGATTTTCCGGCTCCGTTCTCTCCCATAAGTGCATGGATCTCACCCTTTCTCAGAGTAAAATCAACCCCGTTCAGCGCCTTGACGCCGGGGAATACCTTATCTATATGACGCATCTGCAGCAATATTTCATTCTGCATATATGATTACCTCCTAAAAACAGCGCAGCTGTAACTGTCAGTACAGCTGCGCCATTTGGTAAGATCACTTGATCATTCGCCTAATCCGTAAGTGTCAATATCAGCCTGAGTAAGAGTTGCAGCGTCAAATCCCTTCTCTTCGTTGATGATGATCTTAGAGGAAATAGTAGTCTTTCCCTGGATGATGTCACTGATGATCTGTGCCTGGAAAGGTGAGCACTGTCCATCATAGTTCCAGTTTCCTGCAAGGAGTTCTCTGAGAGCCCATCTGTTGCAGTCAAAGCCCATAACGACAACCTTACCGTTAACGCCGTGGGTAATTCCTGCTTCGTCAAGTGCAGCTACAGCACCCTTTGCCATACCGTCGTTCTCTGCATAGATTACGTTGAAGTCTGCACCGCTGTTGATAACGGATTCAACGATCTTCTTAGCTTCTGCCTCGTCCCAGGTAGCGGTCTGCTGAACAACCATGTTCATCTTTCCTGCATCGAACTGAGCCTGAAGAGCACCGGTACGTCCGATCTGAGCGTCAGAACCCATAGCACCCTGAATGTGGATTACGTTGTAGGTTCCGAGGTTCTGTGAAAGAAGCCAGTTAACTGCGGTCTCGCCTTCCTTAGCCATGTCGGAAACAACTGCTGCCTCATAAAGGCTCTGGTCAACGTCGATCATACGGTCGAAAAGGAAAACCTTGATTCCGGCTTCCTTAGCCTTGGTGAGGACTTCGTCCCAACCGGTAGTCTCAGCTGCGGAAATGAGAAGATAATCAACACCTTCGGTGATGAATCCCTGAGCTGCCTGAAGCTGCTCATCGTTCTTAAGGCTGTAGAATGTTTTCAGCTCATAGCCGTTAGCCTGTGAGAAAACTGACTCCATATCCTTAACATTTGCTTCACGGTAACCGGACTCTGAAGGGGGGTTATTGATAACGCCGACTTTGATAAGTCCGCCTGATCCGCCGCTGCCGCTTCCGCTTCCGCCGCCTGCGCCGCATGCAGAAAGTGCGAGTGTAAGTGCAAGCACTCCTGCCATTACCATTGCTTTAAACCTTTTCATAAATTCCTCCATTTCTCCGCTCTATGCGGTATGACTTAAGGTTAAATCACACTGCAGGCGGAGTAAATTGAGGTTTATTCTGACTTGGTTCAAATTTGTTTTGAAAAAAACGTTTTTTGGGGAAAATGGTTGAAAATTATTTTATACAGGTTGAATTTTATTTTATTCCTGAAAATTCTGAAACTGTGCACGATACTCCGAAGGAGTGATCCCCACATTTTTCTTAAAGATATAACTGAAATAATGAGAGTCGTTATAACCGCACTCTCTGGCTATCTGGGTACTTTTGACTCCGGTTGTGCGAAGCATTTCCTTTGCTTTGCCAAGTCTGAGGGATATGAGATATTCCGTGAAGGTCTGTCCGTTCTGCTGTGAAAAAACGGTGGAAAAACGGCTGTTGCTCATATTTACCGACTTTGCAACATCCTGGAGCATAAGATTGGGATCCGTAAAATGTTCTGACATGTAAAGCTTCGCATCGCTGATAACCTTGGAGGTTCCGGGGTCATCAGACACTTCTCCCATCTCTCTTGTTCCAAGTATCATGGGTTTTTCATCGGTGCGTTCCACCAGAATATGCCTTATATGCCTTGCTGTCTTGAAGCTCTTGAGTATATCCTCGGGAGTATCGACGATATCCCCTATACCGACACGTATCTTATCACATCCGATACGTTCAAGCTCACGTACAAGGGATGTGGCAAATGCATAGGCCCTCTCCTCGGCATCACCGGCATTGTCTCCCAGCACGAGAAGTGCCGCACCGGTCCGGCTTGACGATGCATGCATTACCCCTCCGCTGCTCTCTGACAGGTTGAATGCAGCCTCCTGTCCTTTTCCCACAGGGTCGAAGGCAGCGTCCACAACGGCATAAAAAGGCGCTATTACATTGCATCCCATTGAATGAAGATGCTTTAATACACTGTGCGAATCCTCGGTAGCTGCCTCCTCCGAATACAGGGAGGCGATCAGCTTTTCCTTAACCAGCTGCTCATCACTGCCAAGTCTCGCCCTGAGACTTGCGGCATGTTCAATGGTCTTTCGTTCTTCATTCAGCTGTTCGCTGACCTTATCCAGTGCTTCGCGCAGGTTCTCCGCATTGATGGGCTTGACAAGATACTCCCTTACACCGAGTCTTATGCACTGACGTGCATATTCGAACTCATCATATCCGCTCAGAACGATTATACCGATCCAGGGCATCTGGGCACGCAGTATACGGCACAGCTCTATTCCGTCCATGAAGGGCATCCTTATGTCCGTGATCACAATATCGGGATTCGTATCACGGATGATGGGAAGCGCCATTTCTCCGTCC
>JAEEGG010020766.1_pt1 | contig 13095 bp, 13 predicted proteins | sample 9134161 | NCBI WGS metagenome assembly JAEEGG01 (sample SAMN16246543, study PRJNA631951) | gut metagenome | biome: gut microbiome; feature: rumen; material: CR-attached | host: Bos | place: Iran: Karaj | collected 2018-10
ATCTTATTGATGAATGATGACGAGCTTCGAAAGAAGATGGGCGAAAATGCTCAAAAATCTTCATTCCGATATGATATTGAAAGGGTTAGCCTTCAATGGAAACAATTGTTTAATGAACTGATGGCAAATAGATGAAGTATGATGTGACGATAGGCATACCTGTTTATAAGTCCGTTGATGTTATACAACGGTCATTAGAGTCTGCATTATCTCAAACATATTTGTCAATAGAGTTTTTAATTATAGATGATTGTGGAGAAGATGGTTCGATAGATGTCATTGAGCGGATGAAAGCAGAACATCCTCGTGGCAGCGAGGTCCATGTCATCAAGAATAAGTGTAATATGGGGGTTGCCGCCTCCCGAAATCGAATCATTGACGAGGCGTTAGGTGAGTATATTTATTTCATGGATTCTGACGATATGATTACTGAGAATACCATAGCATTGATGATGCAACATATTCGTCAGTATGATGCAGAAATCGTCTTTGGCTCTTATGAAAAGATAGAGTTGACAGGTAAAAAAACTGTCTATCAATATCCTGCAGTCCAATTGTTGGGAGAAGACAAATTAGCGATTTTTGCGTATCGGAAATATGGTGGCATACAGGCTTCGGCATGCAATTATTTGGTGAAGATTTCCGTCATACGTAAGCATCAGCATCGATTTATTAATACAGATTATTGGGAAGATCTCGTTTTTACTTTCGACTTGGTAACCATGATAAAACGAGCAGTCCTATTATCAGAGATTACCTATTCTTATTTGTGCAGAGAAAACTCTCTTTCTAATTATCAACAGAGGAATCATATTTCAAAAGATGAGATAATAAAGAATGTTCATTCTATTGAACATTTGAAACAGACGTCATCAAAATTATATAATAAGGTGTATTTTCCGAATCGTTGTTTCAACATCATGATGACAGACTTTTATATCGCCTGTCATATTTTAAAGCGTAGGAAAGAGATAGTGCCTTCTATTTCAAATCAGGAAATCAAAGCCGTTCTTTCATATCCCGTCACTTTCAAACAGATATGTCATTTCCGTCAGTCACGACTCAAGAATTTGGCCATCTATTTGCTAAGTAAGCTTCCTCCTTCATTATGTGTTACAGCTATCAGAATGATAGGTGAAGCAAAAAAATTACTCTGATTTTTGGATATATGCAATATTATAAGTATATTTGCCAAAAAATTAAAACTGTCAATATAAGCAGATGTCTAACTGGTACGATAAATATCTGACGATATACGGGAAATCACTAGATGAGATTCCTGATAAAATTTTGGATGAAATAAAATGTAAACTTGCTGAGAAACAGAGCAAAGAACCTGTGGCATCTATTGTTGTGATTGCCTATAATGAGGAACGACGCTTGGCTGCCTGTCTATGGTCTTTGAGCGAACTTCAGACAAAATACCCGATAGAGATTCTTGGGGTAAATAATAATTCCAAGGATAGAACCGAGGAAGTGTATCAGCGATTAGATGTTCCTTATTTTAATGAGCAGAAGCAAAGTCCTGGCTTTGCCCGGCAGTGCGGATTGGAGCATGCAATAGGTAAATATCATTTCTGTATAGATGCCGATACCTTCTATCCACATCAATATGTGGATTTGATGATGTCAAAGTTGGCTAAGCCAAATATCTCATGTGTCAGTGCTTTTTGGAGTTTCTTTCCAGATGCCAATCATTCGCGCTTGGGACTCTTCTTGTTTGAATTAGCTCGTGACATGTTTTTGTTTGTTCAGCATTTCAAGCGTCCTGAACTCTGTGTCCGTGGCATGGTGTTTGCCTTTAATGCGGATTATGCCCGTCAGGTTAAAATACGTACAGATATTCGTCGTGGAGAAGACGGCTCTCTGGCATTGTCCTTAAAGTCGTATGGCAAGATAGTTTTCCTATACCATAGAAAGGCTCGTCCTGTTACAGGGTATGGCACTATCGGATCCCAATCGATATGGCAGAGTTTCATTCAGCATGTGAAGGTTCAAGGTAAGGGTATCACTCGTATCTTCTTCAAGAAAGACCATTACGAGGATAGTGAAGATAATTTAGTTAAGCCTAACTCATGAAAATTCTCTATGTTTATAGTGCCTGGGCTATTTGGGGCGGTTTGGAACGTGTCCTGATAGATAAAATGAATTATCTAGCTGATGAAGAAGGGTATGAGATCTTTACCATAACATACAATCAGGGATCTAACCCTATTCCGTTTTCACTAAGTTCTAAAGTTATTTATCATGATTTGAACGTCTTGCTTTATCACTATTACAGATATCATGGCATAAAAAAATACTATTACAAGTATAAACTTGAAAAGTTATTGATTAAACGCCTTAAGAATGAGATTAAGGAGATAATGCCGGACATTATAGTCTGTCCTCGTGCTGATATATTAGACTACATTCTCAAAGCAAAAGGAAATATCCCTTTGATTTTTGAATCTCATAGTTCTTATAAATGGATTGGTATGGAGAAAAAAGGACTTGTATGGTCCTTTAAACAGTGTTATTATAATAGATTGGTCAAGAAGGCTCAAATGGTTGTCGCGCTTACAGAGGGCGATGCCTTAGAGTGGAGAAAAGTTTCAAATCATGTAAGTGTGATACCTAATGTAGTTCACTTAAATTATAGCGGACGATATAGTAATTGCCAGTCTAAATCTGTTATTTTTGTAGGCAGATTATGCGTTCAAAAAGATATTCATAGCCTTTTACATATATGGTCTATAGTTCATCAGCGTTTTCCTGAATGGCAATTACTTATTTTTGGTGATTGTGGGGAGGAATCTGAATCAATATATCATGCTGTAGAAATAATAGATGCGAATATTTCGATTCATGAACCAACGCCTCAATTATTTGATAAGTATATAGAGAGTTCTATGTTATTTTTGACATCTCTTTACGAACCTTTTGGCTTAGTCCTCCCTGAAGCCATGAGTTGTGGATTGCCTGTGGTGGCATTCGATTGTCCATATGGTCCGGCAGATATTATCACAGATGGTGTTGATGGCTTCCTGATTCGTCATAGAAGTATTGAGGATTTTGCAGATAAAGTGTGTTTGTTAATGGAGAATCCAGATCTGCGCGTCAAGATGGGCAAAGCTGGCATAGAGTCGTCTATGCGCTATGATGCTTCGAAAATCATGCCCTTATGGAAAGGATTATTCAAACAATTAGTAGAAAAATAATATGTTTATTCCAAAATATTTGCTTTAATCAAAAGAAATGATTATTTTTGCATCATCAAAAATTGACATAACAAAAATACTGATAGTTCTATGATACCTAAGATTATTCATCTGTGTTGGTTGAGCGGTGATCCTTATCCTCCCAAGATTTCCAAGTGTTTGGAGTCCTGGAAGAAGCATCTTCCTGATTACGAAGTCATGCTTTGGGATACAAATCGCTTCGATCTTAATTCTTCAGTTTGGGTGCGTCAGGCATTTGAAAAGAAGAAGTATGCTTTTGCCGCCGACTATATCCGTTTTTATGCCCTATATCATCATGGTGGAATCTATCTCGATTCTGATGTTGAAGTGTTGAAGAACTTTGACAATCTTTTGGATCTCCCTTATTTTATGGGGGCAGAAAAGGCCCAGACACCTGAGGCTGCTATCATTGGTGCTGAGAAGGGATGTGATTGGATTAAGGCTTGTTTGGATTATTATCAAGACCGTCCGTTTGTCAATGAGGATGGAAGTCTTAATATCCAGACAGTACCTGACATCATGATCCGACAGATAGAGAAAATTAAGCCTATTCGCGTTTTGTCTTTGGAGGATAGTCTCAATATCCGTAAGATGGATATGGAAAAAGAAGTATTAGAGTTTAATGATGCTTTCTTCTCTCCCAAGGTTTTTGATTCCCGTGAGGTGGAAATAACGCCGTACACTTATGCCATCCATCATTATCAGAACTCCTGGTTCTCTCCTAAAGCCAAGGCGTATTATCGTAGCCGTGCTTTCTTGGTCAAATTGTTTGGTCAGAGGTTTGTTCGTAAAATGGAGGTGACATTGATGCCTTGGAAGTTTAAGAAGTAAAGTGGTATTCTATGTGGTTAAGTATTATAGTCCCGGTATATAATGTAGAACAGTATATCCGGCCTTGTCTTGAAAGTATTCTCCGGCAAAAGTTAGATGCTGCTGATTATGAGATTATTATAGTCAATGACGGCACCAGAGATGGGAGTATGGAGATGATTAATGACATCATTCAGCAACATGGAAATATCATAGTCATAAACCAAGAGAATCAAGGACTGTCTGTGGCAAGAAATACAGGTCTGAAACATGCTGGCGGAGAATATGTTCTTTTTGTTGACTCAGACGACTTACTCGTTAACAATAGTTTACCTCTCTTACTTCAATCAGCTCTAAAATCATCTGCGGATATAGTGATTGCTGATTTTGTGAAAATGACAGACAAGGATATAGGAGAATCTTCAAATTATGTTTTTGACAGCTCCATACAGTCGACTATGTTACATGGGAGCGACGCTTTTTTGAAATGTCTTAAGCCTAATCAATGTTTTGTTTGGCGTTCTTTATATCGTAGAAAATTCCTTGAAGACTATGATCTTAAATTTATACCAGGTCTCTTTTTTGAAGATGTGCCTTTTACGGTAGAGTGTTATTTGAAAACAAAATGTTCTTTATGGTGTCCTATACCATTATATATATATAGACAACATCCAGATTCAATAGTATCTACTATAAATAAGAAAAAACTATTAGATCTAAATAAGGTAATTGCATATCTATTTTCAATTCGGAATTCTTTGTGTTTTTCGAAAGAAGAGCATAATAAATTATTTGATATGGCGTTTTCTACTTTTTCTGTAGAAATATGGTATCTAACCCATGAAACCAAATTGTTCGATTATAGAAAAGATATTGTAAGAGATTTGAAAGAAAGAGTACCTGATTTGTTTTTTGGAAATGGTTTTAAGCAATATCTAACTTCAATGTTTTTTAGATGGATGCCATATACCTATTTGAAAATTCGTTATTTGTTAGGGAAGTAATGTTTACAGATTGTTGAATAATTTTATCCATTTTTCCATAATGGTATCTATATCAAAGTCTTTAGCACGTTTTATTGATCCAATAGAGAATTCCTTTCTGGTGTTCTCTTCTTTCAATAATTTGCATAATTTCTTTGCAAATAAATTAATGTTGTCATTATCAATGAGATAACCGCATTGATTGTCTTGTATGATGCTTGCAGGTCCAAAGGGACAATCATATGCAATACATGGTACACCATGCTTTAAGGCTTCCAACAAGACTAATGCAAAACCTTCATAGTAAGATGTCATAACGCAGATTGAACTTTTGGACAATTCAGAACTGATATTATTCGTTGTTGGATGAATGGTGATGTTTTTTAAATGTTTCCTTGCAATCTTATGATTTAAGTAATTCTTTAATTCTCCTTCTCCAAAAATATCTAGTTGCCATTCTGGATACTTTGTTGATACGAGTTCCCATATGTCTATCAGTCTATCATAACCTTTCTCCCAAGATAAACGTCCAACAGCAATGATACGTTTTGAATGGCATGAACTTATCTGAGAAACTTGCATATTTGAGAAGTTTGGTATTACTTCTATGCGTTTGGCCTTATTCCATAATAATTTGTCTCCTTCTGTTAATGTAACAACAGCATCAGCTTTTCTCTCTATTGCCCTAAAATATATTGTGCGATAGAATCTTGTGAAAAGTTTTGAGATTGTATTTTGGTGATTAGCCATGCCGGATTGAGTGAAAAATCGAGCTTCATGACATTCAATAATTTTTTTTGCGCGACAATTAATGTTACATATCATATTAGCTTTAAAATGCCCCATGCCAATTAAAATGTCCGGGTTAAGAGATTGTATACATTTCGTTAGTGTTTTACATAGTGTATTGTTTATTTGTTTTTTTATCCAAATACGCATAGGATATTTGTATCGATATTGTAAATATAGTGGTATGCATAAATATGTTTGTTTGATTGTGGCGGATAAATCGAAAGCGTTTGGTTGATCTGGGTGTTGAGTGCAGACAACGATGTGTACGTCATACCCACATTTGTCTGCAAGATAATTTGCCTTTTCAGATAAAATTCTTTCAACTCCTCCCCTAAGTACCAGAGACTCTACGACATATACAATCTTCATAATAAATATGCTGTTAATTATTGTTTTTTATTTTGTGTTTATAGAAGGGATATATCATATCTTCTATGATGATGCCATATAAATAGCGTAATTGTACATATGTATGAGGCATCTTTCTGAATAATAATGAAACTATTTGTTGTTTGGCTCCATTCTTGAATTTAATATCAGGTGCTATTTTACGAAGATAATCAATTATTTCATATCTAACTAATCTGTCTTTTATCGAATGTGTTGTATTGCAATTTAACATCTGAAAAGAGATGAATACATCATCTTTTATTTTTTTTATCATGTTGCTTTTGGTATTATTGTTAGACGTTAATTCCCATGTTTTACCAATAACAATGCAAAAATCCATTGCTTTTTTCTTGTTAAATGAATAGGTTGCAGAATCGAGTCTCTCTCTTCGATAAATATTGAGTTTCCATGATGTCCGTAAGCATCTTTCTGCATTGATATAAGCAGCATGTGTAAATGGGACATCTTGATATACAACTCCAGGGACAAATTTTAAATGATGATGACGTATGAAGTCTGTTCTGAAGAGTGTACGCCAAACATAGCATTGGTTGGGATTTAAATCTTCAAGTAATAGTTTTTCTCCGTTTTTTTCTTTAAATTCAAGAGTCTTCTGACAAATTGATGGAGCGTTCTCCATATCTGTATCTTCAATCTCAACGAAATCTGCTACTAGCAAATCTACTTTTGTTTCTATAGCCTTTTCTAGTAGCGGTTTAAGACTATTGTCTATGAGCATGTCGTCAGAGTCTGGCATTAAAACGTATTCACCTTTAGCTAATTCAATTCCGTTATTCCTTGCGACAGATAGACCTTGGTTTTCCTGGTTGATAACCGTGATATTGTCATGTTGTCGAATGAGGTCATCAATTATCTCCATACTACGGTCTTGAGTGCCATCATTAACGACGATAACTTCAAAATCAGTGTCATCTAAACCTTGTTTGAAAATACTTTCAAAGCTATTCCGAACGTATTTTTCTACATTGTAAACTGGAAAAATAATAGATAGTTTAGTCATAGTGTTTAGTTCTTGTTCAATTCTTCTTGTTGCGAATAAAATCTCCTATTGTCCAACAAATATATTGTAAGTGGTTTGCATAGAATATACGCAGTGTCATGTATGTATTTGGCATTTTATGATATAGAAAGTTGACTATATTTTGTTTGAGTCCATTCTTGAATGCTAAATCAGGGATATTCTTTTTCATTGTGTTTAAAACAGACATTTTATCAGAACGAGAAATGTCTTTTTTCGTTGTAAGGACATAAAATAACATGGAAAAAGATACAAACGCATCATTACGTATTTTCTGCCTCACAGGCTCGCACAAATTCTTGTCACGTGAAAGCTCCCAGAGTTTTGATATGATAATTCCATAATCGAATGCTTTTTTTAAATTGAAGGAATTGGTAATTGATTCATGTTCTTTTCTATAAATAATAAACTGCCAATTCATTTTTATACATCGATTAGCATTTAAATAACATTGGTGGGTGTAGAGAACGTCTTCGTACAAAATGCCAGGGATGAACCTAATATGATAATTGTCCAGAAAAGCTCTTCTATATAAGGTGTTCCATACATAACAGATATGAGGATTGAGATCTTGTAATAATAATTTTTTTCCAGACTTTTCTTGAATCTTTCCGTCTTTTTGTTTAAAAGGATTATTCTTGAACTGTGCAATTTGTTCATCATTCATGCTGATGAAATCTGCTACAACAAGATCGGCTCTTGAAGAAAGAGCTTGGTCTAACAGATAGGTGAGATTATTATCTATGAGAACGTCATCGCTGTCAATAAAATAGATATATTCTCCCCTAGCAACTTCAATTCCATGGTTTCTGGCTATAGATACCCCCTGATTTTTTTGATTAATAATACGGATATTCTGATGGAATTCAATGATGTCTGCAATCATTTCCATGCTTCTGTCTGGGGTTCCGTCGTTGACAATAATGACCTCAAAACATGTCTCATCCATCCCTTGCCTGTAGATACTCTCTATGCAAGAGCGGATGTATTTCTCCTCTTTGTAAACTGGTACAATGATGCTTAGTTGAATTGCCATTATTCAATTTTTCTGCAAATATAGCGGATTTCTACAAATTATCCAAATTTTGTTATAGATTTCTTTCCCAGTAAAATGGGAGCGTAACCCTTGGCAAAGAGAATGACGGGGTAGAATAGGGCTACAATAAGTATCGCAAGAGGTGCTGCCTCGTACCATTTGTAACAAATAACAGTTTTGACGTGTATTATGTGTTCCACAACAATATTAATGCCACTAATGAGTACAATGTGAAGACCGATGATCACTAAGGTGCCAATGGAGAGGTTGGTAATCACTTTCGAATGAATAGAATCAAGTAATTTGCATACATATAGTACGCCGAATAGGAATCCAATGTTGACGGGATAGAAGAGTATGATATGTAACAAATGCTGACCGCTATAATAAGCTTGTAAGTGCCAGGCAAATAGTAGAATACTAAAAGTCAAGCAAACGATACACCCAATAAGGTCGTGCTTGATGTTGATGCCCCTGAATAAGTGCCTTTGCCCCATGACATACCCTATATAATAGTAGGGTAGGTTGCGCATCAATCCCATGGGCGTTAGACCCGGTGCGAAATACCAGTATTTATTGGCAGCATACAAAACGAAGGAAATTACGCAGAGCGATACCATGATGAGGTGCTGATGTTTGGTCTTTCTGCATAAGTCAATGATAATATGCATGATAAGAATGGCGGGCAAATACCATAGTGGTCCGTCCAATGGCTCAGCGAAACTGCTTTCGTGTTGTAGCAACAAGGTGCCGATAATGGGACGCAATGCGGAATAGAGGTCTGGCATGGCACCATGTGTGAGATAGTATTTTAGTAGCCAATAAGGATAGACGATTAAGTTATATAATAAATAAGGTATAATCAAACCGTACCAATATTTTTTCCAATTCTCTTTATCGCTACCTCGGTCTTTCTTCAGGTATCCAGAGATAAAGAAGAAAATGACGATGATGACCGCCTGCAGATATCTGAAATAAAACCACTCCTGGGATTGGGGCAGATGACAAAACACCACTGTACATGCTGCCAGTGCTTTTGCCCAATCTATCCAGTTGACACGCTCTTTCATAATGCAAAAGTAGTATTTTCTGTCGAAAAACCCAAAACATGCATGTCTTTTTATTCGTTTTTTCGTTATTTTTGATACTAAACGGAAAATTTTCTCTATAATATTTGCATGTTTGAAAAAATATGTGTAATTTTGACGCTCGAAATCAATCTTAAGGTAAAAATCATTATTAATGAAAGTGAAAATGAAAAAAATGGTTGTGATGCTGACCACAGTTTTTATGGTAGCATGTCAAAGTACAGACCTGTTTGACGAGCAGGCTAAAGAAAGAGACACCAAAGCACAGTATGCTGAGAATTTCTCGAAGTCCTATCCTGACGTAACTCTCAATCAGAATTGGGATTACAGTAACAAAAACGAGGCATACAGCCTGCCTTCTAACATCAACCGTAGTGTAACACGCGGAAGTGCAACAGACTATCAGTTAATCACCGCTGGTGAATATGAGGTTGAAAACAGCACACTGACGTGGATGAAAGGCAAGTTGAAAGATGGACAAGATAATCGCAAGTTGGGCAAGCCGTTCTATATGAAAGCTCCAGGCAACAGTTTCACTATTGTACCAATCTTCCAGGGACAAGCTTCATCAATATGGGAACTTCATGCCGTTATCGACGGTGTTGACTTCAAGGTTTGGGAAAAGGGTCAGGATGTATGGGTCAAAAAGAATGAAAATAGCGATTGGCAGACCGTCTCATCACTTTCTAACACTGAATTGAACAAGAATACACAAAATGCTTATAAGGTAAAAGCCAATGGCTATACTTTCAATAATATTCCAGCTGGCGTAGAGATGTACTTTTATCTCACTGTGACAAATGTGACAAATAGCAAATACAACTATACAATAAACAGCCAGATGTCATCGCTCAACGGTATGATGTTGGCATTGAACGACTGTCCACGTCCGGCAAACATTCCTGAGGATTACGAGGTCATGGTCATTGGATGTGAGGACGTTTACGATTATGGCAGTGTTAAATCTGACAACGACATGAACGACGTGGTATTCATGGTTTATGGTAAGCCGGAAGTGCCCTCTACGATTGAGATTACAGAAGATATGACCATCGAGAGAAGAGTAACCTTACGCTATATGATTGAAGACTTGGGCTCTACTGACGACTTTGATTTCAACGACATCGTTGTGGATGTTGCTGACGTTTGTAACTCAAGCCCTGTATTCATCGATGGTATTTTTAATGGATGGAATGATTCTGACAAGCATCAGGAGGCTATTATCCGTCATCTTGGAGGTGTGCTGCCTTTCAAACTGACCATTGGCAACACGGAACTGGAAGAGCATGAGGGTGTACTCGGTTCAAATCCCGATGAAAAATACGAAGTAAACGGATGGAATAAGAACAAGCACAACATCAGTGTGATGGTTAAACAGTCAAAGAATTCTACGGTTTACAATAACGTTCAATTCCCCAAGGCAGGCGAAGCACCTATGATTATTGCTGTAAATCCTTCACAAAACTGGATGGAAGAGCGTGTCAGTGTGCCTTCTTCTTGGTTCTACATTCCGGAATAATCTCTCTTTCATCATAAAAAGTGACCCTCCTGTTTGACAACGGAAGGGTCTCTTTCTTTTCACTTCGGCTGCAGGTCTTTGTATTCATGAGCTACATCTTTGATGCACGGACAGTCCTTGTGGGGGTTCAGGTCGTGGTGACCGACTATCACGGCGCGGGGGTAACGCTCGTGCAGTTCTTCAAGTAGCCGTCGCATCGTCTGCTTCTGTGCCTCAGTGCGCGTGTCGGCGGGTTGACCGCGGATGTCCAGACCACCCTCGTAGCATACGCCTATCGAGTATTTGTTGTGGTTCTGGCAGTGCGCGCCGACCATCCATTCCGGACGTCCTGGTTCTATCGTTCCGTCACGACGGATGACGTAGTGGTAGCCGATGCCGAGCTTGAAGCCTCGCTGGCGATGCCACGTGTCTATCTGGGCTGCCGATGATGTCTGGTTGGGGCGCACCGCACTGCAATGAAATACAATCAGTGTAATCGTTCTCATAATTTCTCATTTTCTCATTATCTCATTATCTCAATTGCATAGCCCACAGCTCTGCACAAGTACTGTTGAACTAATGGCGGTCAGGATCGTGATGATGACCTGAATCACCGCCTTCCATGTTTCCTTTCTCATAACTTCTTATTTATAATGTTGTAATGTTGTACACAGAGACACAAAGACGCAGAGTCCAATTCTCATGTTTCTTTTTTCACCGCAGATTACACAGATTATACAGATTATAGTTGCGCAACACATAGTCATGATAAAAATCTGTGAAATCTGCGTAATCTGCGGTTAATTAGCCATCAGCCATCAGCCATCAGCCATCAGCCTTCAGCCATCAATCAGTTCTCGTTAGGTGCGTCGTCGTCACCACCGCCGTTGTCACCGCCGCCGGTATTAGAACTTCCGCCACCCGTAGTTCCACCATTGCTGGGTGAATTGGTATTCTCACTGTCCTCGATGTCACCGCTGTCACCTGAAGTCACACGCTTCAGTACGTTGCCTTCCTCGTCAATACAGGTAATCTGGATGGAGGTGTTCTTTAGCTCATCCTTCACGTCCACCGATGGAGTGAAGATGATACGGCGCGTTGTAATCAGGTTAGTCTTGACATCCTCCAACTCTTCGACGGCTTTGGAACGTACGCCGAAGCGCATGGTACCCAAGCCAGGAACAGGCACGGAGTGACCTTCAGTGGCCCATGTGCGGATGACGTCGCCTGCGGCATCCCATGCGGCCTTGATGATACCTGCCGAGATACCACTATGGGTGGCTGCCTCGGAGAAGACCTTCTTCTCTGCCATCGGGATGTAGAGGTCAGGACGCATCACGAACTTCTTCACTCCCGGATTCTTGCCGATTTTCAGCACTCGGCGCTGTGCAATTACTTTAATAGCCATAACTGTTTGTAATTAAAAAGTTGATAATAAGTTTGTATTGTGTCGCTCATCGAGATTTAGTCATTGCTCTCCTCAGACTTGTTCTTGCTACTATTAATTCCCGCAATTGCTACTATTAATTCCCGCAATTTTTTCTATTAATATTCGCAATTTCTTCCCTTGGAGGACGCAGTTGCCACCTCTCTTGATTGACAATGCAAAGGTACTACATCTGGGAAGGGCGCTGTCCGACTTTGTCCGACAGTCGGGAATTTTTTTTTAAATTCTGCTCTTCTTCCCACGATTTTAGGATAATATCACGAATGGGAGAGGCATTAAGGGCCTGTTGATCCTGCAATTCCGGTGGAAGGTCGATACAGTAGTCCTCACAGATGTAGCGGACGGCATAAGGAGGAAGTTTCTGGGTCTTCGGTGCGACGCCGAAAATCTTGAGTATTTCCCGTCTGCTGGCGAGATAGCGGCTAAAGGTTCGTGGACTGACGTCGGCCAGACGGGCCAACGTGCTCTTGCTGATGAATCGTTTCTTGTCGTAGTAATTGACCATAAGCTATTTGTTTAATGATTCAAGAATAAAGTCTAAGATATCGATGCACCTGTCCTTTTGGGCAGTAGTGGCATAGTCTTCCAAGGTGGAGTCAACCGTCAGGTCGATGTCGTATTGTCGACGGGTAACGTCGACCAATTCTTCGAAGAAAAGGAAGGTGGAGAGGGTAGGGTCGGTACGCGGATAGAGTGTGACGGTACGCCCTTCCAATGGGGCGAAGAGGTCTGGGCTTAGATGAAGCGTGGTAGCGTATGCCATCCAGATACATTCGGGAAACAGCTCTGAC
>JAEEGG010020770.1_pt1 | contig 13095 bp, 10 predicted proteins | sample 9134161 | NCBI WGS metagenome assembly JAEEGG01 (sample SAMN16246543, study PRJNA631951) | gut metagenome | biome: gut microbiome; feature: rumen; material: CR-attached | host: Bos | place: Iran: Karaj | collected 2018-10
GAAAAATCTGTGAAATATCAAGATTCAACTATTATTCCGGGAACTCCATTAAATCAGTATTCAATGGATGAAGATGATGAATGAAATTTCAGAATTCTGACTACCACATGGTATGATCAAAGGGCTACTCACCTATCAATCCTTGATAAAGATATGAAACTTAAATGAAATCTGATGAATATCGAGCCAGGTGAGAACTTCAAATCTTCCCGCTATATTTGAGATAAATTATATTTAGTAACATATCAAAGTATCGATCCTTTATTCGTTATAGACCTAGAAAACACGAGCAAACCAAAGATTATTGGTGAACTAAAGATTCCTGGATATTCTACGTATTTACATCCATATTCAGATGCTAAAAATGGAGTTCAATACTTGATTTGATTAGGATATTCTACTACCGATAACGGATATGGTGGATTAAAACAAGGTGGAGCAAAAATAGATTTGTATAAGATTGATTATAAAGACCACGAAACAGCAGAAACTAAATGTAGTTCTTTAATTACAAAGAATGTAAAAGCTGATTTGACGGACTCTTGTACCAAATCAAATAATGGTAAGAGGTGTAATGAAGAACAAAGATTATATGAAGATTGTTTGGCTAAAGTAAATCCTGAGAATATCGCAGTTTCAGTAATTGCTTCTTATGAATTTGATGGAGATATAAGTTATACTCCAGCACTTGAGAATCCTAGAGTATTTGTATGGAGATCTAATAAGCAAGAGTTAGTATTGCCAATGGTAATTGCTACAATTCTTGAAGAATGAACTCGTGAAAATCATCGAAAAGATAAATATGATGCATTCCTTGGATTAAAGTGATTATCATTAAAAACTTCTACAGCATTAATTAAAGAAGTTTTATCCCAAAATTTCATAACTGATCCTGATGAAATTGAAGATTATCGTCGAGATTTTGAAGATGCTAGAGTTGGATATATTGATGATACTTATTATTTCTTGGTTTGAGGATTCGCTGGATTCTTAAATAAGGATGGTAAAGTGGCAACTTTAGGTTCTTTGTAATAAATTAAATAAAATAGTTAAAAGGCTGGCTTACGAGCTAGCCTTTTTAAAAAAGACATCAGAGAATTCTCTATGTCTTTTTTTTAGTAGATAACTTTTTGTAATAAGTTAAATATCCACGTAGCCACAAATAGAATAACTCCTGCCAAGACAACAACCGTTAATAGACAGCCAGCATCAACGATTCTATCTATAAATTTGTTTTTGTGTGGTAAGAGTATTTTCAAAAGTTGCCTTTCCCACCAAGGATAATCTGAATTGGAATCCAAATCAAACGGTGCACGTACATCCGATTTTCTTTTCCTGTCTGTAGAGCCTCGAAATCCTTGTGGTTTTAATTCTTTGTTTGGATTTTTGTTTTTCATACCCTTCCCTCCAATTTTGTTTAGATTTGTAGATTAAATATAAATACAAAAAAATCAACTATTAAAAAATATCTCCCCTCCAAGGAGACGAGATATTTTTCCCTGTTTAGCCTTTTGTGAAAAAGGTGTAATTAACTTGTAGTAAAATAAATCAAAATTGCAAGAGATTTTTTATGTTTAGTTTATCTAGAATTGTTAGTTTGTAACTGGTATATTAATGTACAGTTTAATCATCAAACAAATCATCACTAAAACTCTCATTATCTATATCTATATTTTTACTAGAATCTGGCTTTTTATCTAGCAAATCATGTACTTTTTGCAAGTATTTGTCATCAACGTGTGTATAGATTTGTGTAGTTTGTATCGAAGAATGTCCAAGTAAAGCCTGCACTGAACGGATATCCGCTCCTCTACGTAGTAACGATGTAGCGAAAGAATGACGAAGTGTATGGGGTGTTACTTTCTCTGTAATTCAAACCGATTCTGCGTATTTTTTCACTAGACTTTCTATACTATTTCTGGATAAAGGTTCTCAGTAACTATTACCTGATAATGAAATAAATAAATATTCTGAATCATCTGCACGTGAAAGAATATACTTTTTAAGTTTCTCTTTTGCATCTTGTGTGAGAAAGACTGAACGTAATTTTGAGCCTTTTCAGATAACTGAGAACTGATTTTCACTTAATTTTATGTCTTTGGTTTTTAAAGTAATTAGTTCTGTGACACGAAGTCCTGTCCCATATAATGTAGCTAAAATTGCTTTATCACGTGCGATTTTTAATGGATTCTTCTCAAATATTCAGGGTGCATCCAGGATATCTTGGACCTGCTCTTCTGAAAGGTATGAAACTCTCCTTGGAGGAATTTTTGCTAAATCTATTTTTTCGGGAGATAAAGTCTCTACGTCGTTACGAAGCATAAACTTAAAAAATGATCTCAATCAGACTGCATGATAATTCACTGTTTTGGGACTTAATCATTGTTTAATTAAATATGTTCTGAAATCTTGAATGTGCATCATTTTTATCTCGCTTGCATCCATATCTCATATGTAATCGATGAAACGATTCACTCGAAGTGAATAATTCTCTATGGTTTTTGGTGAGGCATTTTTGGTATATTGTAGATAATTTATGAATCTCTCTAGATGAGAGCTTAAGTTATTAGAAAAAGAGTATCATTCTGATTTTTTATTTCTTGATTTACCAAATCCTTTTTGAAAATTCATATTTTTGTAAACAAAAATATTTTAAAATAAGGATACCTCTTACTTTTACTGAAATCTTTAGTTCTTACAATCCAATTTTTAGAAAATAGTAACACACACATAGCAATTTTATGAATTTGCCATTTCGTATATGAACTCTTTATGTTCTTCTTTTCACGGGAAATCGTACTCTTCGTTAAAATTGCTCTTAGTAAACGTCTGAATCTCAGTGTCTCAACCTAGATAATTTTCCATCTTAGAAATTATTGATTTAATCTTTGAATTAAATGATTCAAAACTTTCCTCATCAATTCATTCACCATCGTTTATCTGTTCTTGATAAGATTCACATAAACTGATTGCTTGAGCAGCATATCTTATAAGTTTTTTATCCTGAAGTTCATCTCATTTTGAATAATACCCTTCTGCTTGCGATTTAAAACTTGATATTACTGGTTCTATGCTATTAATATCCAATTTTTTATCTTCTTCTTCGACAATCACAGGTTCTTCGGAACATTCATTTCATTCACAAGTATATGGCGCTGGTTCTTCCGATTCTGGATTCTCTGTTCATGTATCTCATTCCTCTTCTGTTTCAACTTCTGGGAAATCTTGTTGAATTGTAGTATGTCCTACGTGAGGAGTTGTAGTATCTTGTCAAGTGGTTTCTTTTCCAGTAGTTTCTTCTTCTGGCTGAGCTGGAGCTTGATGAGATGGATCTGTTCAGTATTCTTCTATTGTTTCATAAATTCCTACTTCTTCGCCTGTATTTCCTTTATTATTAAATGCTAATACTGCCACCACTCATGCTAATACAAATAATCAAACACATGCAATAACTCATATAATTTTTTTATTGCTAGCACCTCAATTTGAAGATACATTTGTTGGAACGGCTTTTGAACTATCTTCGAATTGTGGATTATTTGTTAATTCTGAATCTAAAATTTGATCCAATGATAAAGTCGATTTTATCTGTTGTCATGCTACTAAATCTGCGCTTTCTTGTACAGAATTAGTATTTTTTTGTTCTAAATTTTGTACATCTTCTTTTGAATTTTCATTTGAAATACTAGTTGTCACTATATCATTTACTAAATTAGCTTGGTTCATTTCATTGACGTGCCTCTCTGGTATCTCTTCTGACTTTTCTTCCATTTGTTCATTTGTTTCCGTGGTCTCATCAGATATCTCATTAACTTCTTTGTTACTAGGATTATCCTGTACTCCTTCTCCTTGATAATCTAATGTAAAACTTTGTTCTTCATTCTCTGTGTCATTATTTATACTGCTATCCTTTTCAACTTGGTTATCGTCAATATTTTCTGGTGCATGGTCAACACCTTCTTGTGAATCGATAGATTCATTATTAAGTTCTGCATCTTGCATTTCAGCAGCATTATCTTTAACTTCTTCTGTAAAATCAACAGGAGCATCTCATAATAAATCTCAAATTTCTGGTTGATTAAGTGGTTCTTCCTGTGTTGCCACATTTTCATCATTCATTGTGGAATCAAGATTAATGTCTACAGGATTTTCTTCAAGTTCAGGTTTTTCATCTCATAGATCCATATCGTCATTTTTCTGCTCTATTTCAGTTTCACTCTCGTCATCATTTGTAGGATCTTCCTGAAAATCATATGAAAAATCATTTTCATCATCTGAAAGTTTTGTCTCATCTTCATTTTCAGTTGAATCCTCTTTTGACTCAATATCTACATCATTTTCAATTTCCAATGTTTCGTCATTTTTACTTTCTAAGGCTTCATTATCTTCTCATTCATCTGAAATCATATTTTCTTCATCGCCATTAGACTCATCTGATAGAACTGGGGCAATATCATCATTTTCAGTAGAATCGCCTGGATTTAATATATCTTCATTATCTATTTCAGAATTCTCTTTATCAGAATCTATCTCTTTATCATCGATGTTAGTATTTTCATCATCCTTTACTTCATTATCAGGACTTGTATCTTCATTTTCACCATCATCTAATAAAAATCATTCATCTTGTACTTCATCTGCATTATTTTCTTCATCCCCTAAATTATTTTCTTCTTCTACAATAGTAGAATCGTTAGAATCTATTTTTGCTTCCTCCTGATAATCTAAATTTGAAACTTCTTCGTCCTCAGTCTTTTCTTCTACACCATCTTTAATTCATTCATTTTCGATATTATCTGTTTCTTCACTTTCACTTGCTGCAACCTCATTAGAATCTAGTGAAAACTCCTGTTCTGCCACATTTTCATCTTCATTATTTCCTTGACTTTGGTTATCGTCTAATGAAATGTTAAAATCGTCCTCAGCTGCTAAATTATCCTCTTTTTCATCTTCTATTTTAATATCATTTTGTTGATTATCTTCATTCTTAACATCTTCCTCCTCATTAAAAAGATTTATATCATTTAGATCTATATCTGTTGATACCATTTCTTCCTCTGCTTCTTGTTCTATTCCCTCTAGATTATGTGATTCTGTCTCAGAACTTTCTACCTTTTCCTTATTCTCTCATTCTCCAAAATCTAATACAAAATCATCTCAAGTCTGATTTGTCACAGCTTGATTGTCCTGTGGTGTTTGTGCAGTTCAAACTGGATTTGTGCTTTCATCAGGCATTTTACTTCAAGATTAGTTTATAAATCACTTACAATTATATTCAAAATGTCAAATAAATGCAAAAAATCGGGGACTTTTTTATAAAAAAAATCAGACTTTCTAGTCTGAGCTTTTATTCAAGAAGGGCGGGAATTGAACCCACGTTTCCGGCTTCGGAGACCAGCGTGCTACCATTGCACCACCTTCTTATTTTATCACATATTTCTCGCAATTACAGCTCACCAAAAATTCAAATCTGTCCTAGCTTCATGAACCGTTTTTGCCAATTCTGATAATGTTGAACCAGTAGTTGTCACATCATCGACTAATATAATTGTCGATCAAGTTGGTATCTGAGATAAATCATCCACATGGAATACTCATTTCAGATTTTTCTTTCTCTCCTCACGATTTAGATGAAGCTGAGAAACCGTATAACTCTTTTTCGAAGCCAGTTTTAACATAGGAATTCAGAGCTCGTTTGCAAGCGATTTTGCCAAAAGTTTTGACTGATTGTATCATTTTTCGTAGTACTGTCTTCTCCAATGCGATGGCACATAAGAAACAAAAAGTTCAAAATTCTCAAGTTTAGCTTTTAATTGTTCGTTTGATTGGACTAACAAAGCTAATCTCTGAGCCATAAATCAAATTACATCTTTCTTGTGAGCAAATTTTGCCTTAAGAATCAGCTTTTTAGCTACTCATTTATATGCAAATCAAATTATAATTCATTGCAAAATCTGTCCCTCTGCACAGGATTTACATGTCTTGAAATCTGAGGATTTCTGGTGACAAAATGGGCAAATCTCTGGATGAGCATAAAGCTCTTTTTTACAGTCTGGACATAGATATTCTCACTTTTCTCAGCATCATACACATATACGTGGAAATAAGAAATCCAGTAGCATATTTACGAATCAGATTTAAAATTTTAATTGAAAAAACGAATCCATGATAGATTCGCTTTTTCTCGAAATTATTTAATTGAGATAATTTTTACATCTTTTCTTTCATTATTTAATCTCATTTTTACAGTTTCTCCTGATTTCTTTCATCTAATTGCCTGTCATAGTGGAGATTCAAATGAAATGAGTGTTTCTCCGTGCTGATATTTTACTTCTCATGTTCAAACGATTGTTACTTCATGAGGATCGTCATCTTCAATTTGAACAATAACTTTTGATCAGAATCAAACTGTCTTTTCTCCAGATTTTTTATCTGAATCAATGATTTCTACTCAATCTATCAAGTCTTCAATTTGCTTAATTCTTGAATTGATTAAATCTTTTTCTTCAAGAGCATTTTTATAATCAAAGTTTTCTGAAAGATCTCATAACTCTTTTGCATCAGCGATTTGTTCAAGTACTGCAGGAAGTTTGTCCTGTTTGAGTTCCTGAAGCTCTGCAATGAGTTTTTCATATCATTCTCTACTAATAGTTTTAGTTGCTTCTGCCATAATGTTTTAAACGAAGATATAAAATTAGATTTTAACTTAATTATTTGAAGAATCTTCCCCAGAATCATAGAATGTGTCTCTTCCACTTATCAAACGCGTGAGAAATCAAATCTGTAGCTACTTTGAATCATTGATGAGAACTTACTACGAATTTGTCTCCATCAGCTGTAAATACGAAATCAGATTCATATTTTCACTGCTTATTTTTTGTGATTGTGTATTCTACTCATACTTTAGCATCTGGATTCTTTGCATAAATTTTCTTTAAAATTGATTGTGATTTATTTGTAATTTGATATTGAACCAACTTTTTGATATCTGCTTGCATAACTTCAGATACATCTACAAATCTTTCTTTTAGTTCAGTTACATTTAATGCTTGTTCTGGCATTTTGTTTATGATAATATGTAAAAAATTCAACCAAATTAGTAATAGATAAAAGCATTCAAAATGCAATGGAAAATCTGATTTATTATTTTGACTTTTCGTGTGTGAGATTATATCACTCTTTCACTCAATCTATCAATCATTTTATGATTTTGAAGCGATTTTTACCTCATCGTAGAATTGCTTTCGCACTTAATCGAACTAAGCATCATGGCAATCCACATACATAGAATTGATAAAGCTGATTTTTATTTCAATGCTTTTTGGTGAATAAGAATCGGTTTCTAGCCTTCTGCCTTGCTTGTGAATAAGATCAAATCCAGGCTTGTTCAAGCTTATTCTTATCTCTCTCATGATGCTTAACTTTTAAATCTGCAAAAACTCGTAGCTGTATTCACTGTTCATATAAAGATAAAGTGTAGTCTAAATCCTCGCTAATTCGTGCGATTTGCTCATCGTATTGAGCTTTTTTCAATGTAGATGCTTTGCTGAAAATCCCGTTTCAACTAAACATTTGAACTTGCTCTTTTTCTTTTCAGTTTAATAGATGGAGGACTGGACGAGATTGTCGATAATCAAAATGTGAGAATCACTGATTCTGAATCTGATTTGTGTCTCTGTAATACAAACTAGGCAAAATTACACATTCTGATTTTGTTTCTGAAGTTAGTTTTTCCCGTTTATTTAAACAACTTTCCAAAAAATCTGGTCAGATTTCATTATCATCATCCAAAAGCTGAATAAATTCCCCTTTTGCATATCTTATTCAAAAATTACGCACATAACTTGCTCATCATCCATGGTCTGGATTAAAAGCACTATTATTATTTGTAAAAAAATGTGTGTGTTTTACTATCTGCAGTTCTTGTTCCTGAAAAAATGAAATAAAGTCTGATTCCTCAGATTTGGTAAATTTTCTATCACAAATTATATTTACATCAAAATCTGTAAATGTTTGGCGATCTAATGAATGCAAAAACTTTAAGAGAAGTCATTTATCATTTGCTCTGGATCAGCAAACTACTGATATTTTTTTCATGGGTGTTTGTTTAATAATTATAACTATCTTTTTAATTATCTAAATCTCAAAATTTTTCAAGTGGAATAAATAATTTTAAACCATGAAAAAAGCCCCAAATTGGGGCTTTTGTATCTAGTAATGATCATTAAACTTGTTCACATAAGTTGGCATCATTCATCATTCTCCATAATTCAAATAATTTTACCATCTTATTATATTTTGATAAACCATTATATTTATTTTTAATATCTGTAAATAATCATTGTAACTCTCATAATGATAATACATTTACACTTTCATTTAAACCTCATAGAGATGCTATTTTATCCTTTACACGTGATAATGCCAGATCTGGAGAAATTTTTTGATCTGAATCTGGTCAAAAACACATCTTTCATAACAATCCAGCTGTTTCTTCTATCTCAGCATCTGTAACATTTTTTCAGTAAGCGTAGAATGTTACGCTTCATCTATATTGTTCTACACTATTATTCAAAAAGCTAGAATTGGAATGTTTATCGAACCTAAAGTTTGTAATAGCAATAGCTGGTGGTAAATCACGCAAAAACTCTAGTAATCCATCTACCCTATCTGTCTGATTTTCCAATCATACCCTATATGCTAAATATGGAAGATTTCTATATTTATCTCTAAACTTGTAAAGACATTCAGCGGCTTCTAATTCTGATTCACAAAGCGCATTTTGTTTTATTGTTTCAATAATTACTTCATCATCAATTAATTCAGTCACATTTTCTCATGTTCAATCATAGTTTATTCGATGATACAAATTATAACCAATTACTTTATCTTGATAATCACGTAATTCGTCTTCTGATAATTCTGAAAATTCTGTTGGTCAATTCCAATCTGAACTAGTTGAAAATTCCTCCCAATATTCTTGCATTAAATCGTTAATCACATCAACCTTTTTATCTTTAATGTTCATCAATAAATAGAAGAAAAACTCGTTGAGCAATGCGATATTATTTGAATTTGATGTCATTGACAATTTATTTACAAGCAACAAAAATGAACGCTTATTTGGGGAAGAAAACTCAACTGTAATTGGTATATAGAAATAGTTCGTACCTCATATTTCCTTTTTCGCTCAAACAGATATACTATCTATAGTATTATAATCTGCATCATTTCATACATATTTTACAAAATCACTCCAATATTGGATTAAATATAAGTCTTGGAATTTATCGTTTTCAAGATATCTCTGTCACAATAGAGTCATATCAAAATTTTTTGTATACGGATCTTTCCATATATTTAAAGAAGGTAGATATATATTTTGTAATAATACTTCATAGTAACTTTTTTGCTGTTTTTTAAACAATTCACGACTTGCAACTACCTCCTCAATATTATCATTTATTTCTATCATTCAATTAATTGTACCTACATCGTTTCATTCTGTATATTGAGACAATATCTCTCTATTTGGACTGACATTATATGTAGATAAATTTTTTAAAGGCGCAGTATTACTATTAATTTCCTGATAATGATTCCGAACCATATATCAATAAACACCACATCATGCAATAATTATGATTGATATTAATACTGATATTAATGACTCTCTACGAGTAAAGTTAAATGCCTTTGTCTTACGTTTAGAAGTTCATGAACCATCTTGTCACTTCTGAAAAAATCATTTAATCTGAGATAAAATGTTTGATTGCTCTGCAGATTTTTCAGTTCATGCTGTTTTTACTTCATTTGTTTCCATATTTGTTAATAGATATGAATAAAAAATTTTTTATGAATAATTATTGTTGATTTTCTTCAGGGGCTTGAGTTTCTTCTCAGTTAGTACTATCTAAGTTTGAATACTCTTTTTCACTAAAATTATTTTCTCATTTTTCTTCATACTCGGGTTTTACCTCTGGAGTATCCATTAATGTATCATCAAAAGGAATTTGAATTTCTCATATATTGTCAGACAAATCCTCTTCGTCATATTTTGCATTAATTCTATCAAGAAATTCTTTAATACTATCCAAATTGATGTAGTCGAAGATTTCTCTTTCTGTATCTTTTTGAATTGGCACAGTAAAATTCATTGTGGAATAGTTTACTTTTCTAGAGATACCTCATAATGTCTGTGTCTTAGTCTCTACATTAACTTCTTTTGTGTTTATATCTGCTCATATAATGAAGCTAGATTGCTTTAATAAATTGATAATATTCGTAAGAATAAATATGTTTGGATTTCTTTTTCATTGCGCCATTAAACTTCTTTCATCATCTTGATTTGTATAAACTTCGATTTTAAATGTTATTTTTTTATCTTTAGCATTAAATCAATTAAATGTGATTGAGAATAATGTCGTATCCTCTTTTTCCAATAATTGACTAATAGCATTCATTGAATTTTTAAACATTTTAATGTTTATGGAACCATCTCTCAGCTTATTATTGTAATATAAATCCAAATCTCCAATTGTATCACAGTCTGCATTAGTTTCAAATGGATTTAGGTAACACATATATACATATGCTGTTATATCATTTTCTCATCTAGCTCATAATTGAAGAAATAATTGTCTAAGACTCTCAACATTTGATCAACTAATTCTCATCATTTCAGCAATTGTTGTAAGAGCTGTATTCATATATGAGAAAACTCTTGTTGCTGTTTAGAATTTAATAACTTCAAGAGCATTCAACGATCTTTGAATTGTATCAATTGCTCCGTCGTCTGTAAGGAGTTTATTTAATTCATCTGGCAAAAATCATTGCTTTGCTATTTCTTGTTTTAATGAATCAACATAGACCGCTTTATCTTGTGCATTATGAACGATATCTCATGCATATTTTGTTAACAAATCTTTCTTGTCTATATAATCTATATCTGTTGCATTTATGATATTATTTGTCCTTTGTAATGCCATAGGAGAATTAACAGTAGGAAGCTGACTTTGATAATTAGTTTTATTATTCATTCAGAATCGTCCTTTTACCTTTTCAAATCTTGGCTTATACTTATTAACATATTCTTGCTTATCAAAATCTGTTGTCGTTTGACTAGCCCATGTGATATAATTATTGAATGTATATAATAGTACTAAACCTAACACTCAAATAACACTTATTAAAGAAGAAAAGAAGAACCATCTCAAATATTTTCAAAAATGTTCTTCATCTTTTGATAAACTAGAGTTCACTTTTGTACTATCTCCTGTATCCAAGAAAACACTTTCATCAATAGAAGATACAACAGGTTCTCAAGTATCAAAATCAATATTACTCATATCAGGCTGACTAAAATCTACATTTTCTACACTATTAATGACTTCAGAATCGTTTGTAATCGTTACAGTATTATCGGTATTTACACCATTCGATGATTCAGGTTGTAAAGAAACTGCTGAAAGGTCTACAGTACCTACCGTTTCTTCTAAATTTTGTTCATTTTCTGGCATTATGTTTTTGTATGAATAAAAATTTTTCTCAAACAAGTATATTCAGAAATGTTTAAAAAGTCAAAAAAAATCAGACTTTTTTACATAGTTAAATTTGACAAATATATTAATTCTCCATAAAAATAAATGCCACCTTGCATATTTTAGTAAAATTTTTATAAGAAGATAATTTTATCGGCTAATAAAGCATGGACAAAGTTTATGATGTAATAATACTATGAGCGTGACCAGCATGACTTTTTTGTGCTAATAATATTTCTAATCAAAAATCTGTTCTAATCTTGGAAAAATCCGACTCTCCTGCTCAAAAATTATTATTATCTGCAAAATGAAGGTGAAATATCACAAATCTGAATGTAAATCCATGAAAAGATTATGCAACTGATAATACAGATTTTGTAAAATCAGCTTTTGAGAATTATTGAGTGCAAAATTTTTTGGATTTTTTAGAAAATGAATGAATTGAAGTAAATGAAGAAAATAATGGAAGAATCTTATTAAAATCTGGTAAAGTGAAAGAATTTCATGAAAAGTTATTACAACTTATTGAAAATAAATGAATCGAAATAAAATATAATTCTGAATTCTTAGATATAAATAAATTGAAAGATTGAAATTTTAATATAGAAACTTCAAATTGAAATTATCAAACAAAAAATTTTGTAGTTGCAACTGGTTGACCTAGTTTCCCTAAGTTAGGAGCTAGCAGTATTGCGATTGAGATTGCAAAAAAATTTAAACTGGAAATAACTACATTTTATCCTGCATTAGTGTGATTTGAAACAAATCAGAATTTTTCTTCTCTTTCATGATCCTCTGTAGTTGGAAATTTCAAGTTACTAAAAAATAATCAAATAATTTATGAAGAATCATGACCAATTTTATTTACTCACCGATGAATATCCTGACCAGCAGTTTTTAATGGTTCGCTTTTTATAAGAGAAAATTTAAATGAAAGTAATGCTAAATATAAAGTCAGATTCTTTATTTCATACAAAGAAATTACAAAAAGATTATTAAGTTTTTTATGATTTCATGTAAATAAGTTAAAAGAATACATAATATCTTCAGATATAGTGAATGTCCGTTGATTGGATGAGGCAAAAGTTTGCTGATGAGGAGTAAAAACTAAAAATTTGAATGAATACTTTGAATGTAAGGAAGTTCCATGACTTTATTTCATTTGAGAGTGTGTTGATGTGACTGGGAAAACGTGATGATTTAATCTACAACGATGTCGAACAAGTGCTACGGTTTCTGCTGAATGAATAAATAAAAAATTAACAGAATTTTAGCTTGTTTTTTGGGTGGTAAATTGATATATTACATTCGCTATGCTCCTGTAGTTCAATGGATAGAATAGGCCCGTCCTAAGGGTTAGATGCTGGTTCGATTCCGGCCAGGAGTAAAACGATTAAATCAATAAAGTTTTACCTTTAGCGTAAAGCTTTTTTATTTTAAGATGATGTTCATCTAGTCCCTAGCCTCTTCAATTATTGAATTTAATTTCTTAGCTAAATGTTTTGGATCTGGAATATAATGTAATTCTAAAACTTTTCATCATTTAGCATCCAAA
>JAEEGG010020773.1_pt1 | contig 13095 bp, 10 predicted proteins | sample 9134161 | NCBI WGS metagenome assembly JAEEGG01 (sample SAMN16246543, study PRJNA631951) | gut metagenome | biome: gut microbiome; feature: rumen; material: CR-attached | host: Bos | place: Iran: Karaj | collected 2018-10
TTAATACCAGGCGGAAGTGGTGGTACAACTTTAGTTGTATGTGGGATTTATGAAGAAACACTAGATTCAATAACATTTAGAAGAGGATTCAAAAAATCAATCATCTTTTTATTATTCCTTTTACTAGGAACAATAATAGGAGTAATTGGCGGTTCTTTATTAATAAAGAAGGTATTGCTAGAGAATATTCCATTTATTACATATTGTATATTTGCAGGTTTTATTATTGGTGGTATTCCTGCCTTAATAAGACCACATTTGAAAAAGCTAATTAGTACAAATGAAGGAAAAGGAATTAAAAAAATAAAATGGCAATATATACTTGCCGCTATATTAGCTATTGGAGCTGTATTAGGATTATTATTCCTAGGATTTAATATTAATACTAGAAATGTACGTTTTCCAGTAGACCTTCACTTTAAGGACTATTTAATATTATTTATATGTGGATTCTTTGGCGTATTTGCCATGATAGTTCCCGGTGTATCAGGTATATTAATATTCTTATTGTTTGGATACTACGGAATATTTTTAGATGCGATTAATAATTTATTTAATCCACGCTGGTTTTGGTATTGTGTTTCAATTGGTCTTCCTGTAGGACTTGGTATGCTTGCTGGATTAATTCCTGCCTCTTTATTAATGAAGTTCTTATTAAAGAAATTCCCTAATGGTACATATTTTGCAATCTTTGGATTTGTTTTAGGATCTATTGCCTGTCTATTTATAAGCTTTGCTTATACTAAGGCATATGTAAATATGACTTCTACAAAAGATATAGTTATTGGTATTATTGAATTACTTGTATTTACTGTAATAAGTTATGTATTATCAACATTCGCAAACAAGAAAAATGATGATATCAAACCTAAAGCAATTGATGAAGATGCTTTAAGAAAAGAAATCTTAGAAGAATTAAGACAAGAAAATATTATTAATGAAAATAATGAATTAATTGAAAAGAAACAAGAAGAAATATTGGATGAAGAAGATATAGAAGGAATAGATGATGATGTATTTTTTCCTGAAATGACAATTAAATGTCCATATTGTAATAGTAAAAACTTTATAGAGATTGAAGAATCATTATATTTATGTAATTCATGTAAAGCAAAATTTAGTATTAAACAATAGATTTAAAATCAAGAAGAATAAATAAGTAGTCAACAATATGGCTACTTTTTTATTTATAATAAATAAAACATAGCTATTTATCAACAAAAAGTTGAACTTGCGAATTTGTTGAGTAAATTCAACTTTTTGTTTATTTACAATTTGTTGATTTATATCTATAATGAAATTGACTTCAAGGGAGGTACAAAACATGTCATTAGGTAACAAAATCAAAGAATTAAGAAATCAAAAAGGTATGACTCAAAGAGAACTTTCAGAGCAACTTAATGTTACTGCGCCGGCAGTATCAAGATGGGAATCTGATGAGGTAGAGCCATCAGTAGGAACAATTAAACAAATAGCAACTATATTTAATATATCTATAGATGAATTATTAGGAAATGAAACTGAACCAGTAGTTGTAGAAAAAGAAGTTGTAGTAGAAAAACCAATAATTGTAGAAAAGCCACTAGTAGTTGAGAAAGAGGTTGTTGTAGAAAAAACTGTAGCTCAGAAACCAGTTCTAGCAATATGTGATTATTGTAATAAACCAATCTATGATGAAAATGAATTGATTAAAATATCCGTTCCTCATCATTATGGTAGAGGTAATAGTAATGTAACATATACAAATTCTGTATACCATAAAGCATGTAAAGAAAAGAAAGACGCTGAAGATAAGAAGAGAATGGAAGATTATAATGCTTCAAAGAATTCTAAGAGATTAACGATATCATTAATTGTTTCTCCAATTGCAGCATTAATATTATTCTTTATTTTCTTAGGAGTCAGTCAACAGGCTGAACAGCCATGGCAATTAATTGTTTTTGGAGTAGTTGCTGGAATTTTAGCATTTACAACAATTTCATGCTTTATCTTACAAAATAATTTCTTATTTACATTATGGTTAAGTATAGCAAGCTGGAGTGTTAAATTCCCAGGTATAATATTTACATTTGATCTAGATGGATTAAAATTCTTAATTGTAATGAAATTATTATTTGCTGTATTAGGAGTATTAATAAGCATCGCTGTATTCTTATTAGCATGTGCTATCGCAATGCCACTTTCTGTCTTAGTTTATCCATATGCATTATATGTAAATATAAAGCATAGAAAAGAAGATAAAGATTTTTTAAATTAATAAAAAGCTGTTATTTACATTTTTGTAGATGACAGCTTTTATTTTTTTTAATTTATCATTTTATCTTTTATTCTTTTTGTTGGTATGCTATAATTTTATTATAAGAAAACGATTACAAGAAAGGATATTTTAATATGGTAAACGATAAAATTAGAAACATTGTTATCTTAGGCCATCTTCAAAGTGGTAAAACTACATTAGTAGAATCTTTATATTCAATTACAACTGGAGCTCCTAAGGGTTCAGTTGAAAAAGGTACTACAATTAGTGATTACACTGCAGAAGAAAAAGCTAAGATGGCATCAATCAAATCTGCTATTGTGCCTATCATCTATAAGGATTACAAGATGAACCTTATAGATGTTCCAGGTAGTGATGACTTCATCGGAGAAGCTATTTCAGCAATAAAGGTTGTTAAAGGAGCCGTTATTGTTATTGATGCATCAAGTGGTATTGAGGTACAAACAGTTAAGCATTGGAATATGCTTAAGAAGAAAAATATTCCAACTATAATCTATGTTAACAAGATGGATAAGGAAGACATTCATTTTGATAACCTAATGGATTCTATTAGAGCAAAATTCGGTAAAACATGTATTCCATTCTGTTACCCAATGGGACACAAGGATGAATTCGATGGATTCGTTAACTGTGTTACATTAAAAGCTAGAAAATATAATGGTAAGGAATGTGAAGATGCTGAAATCTATGATGAGAAGAAGGCAAAAACATTTGAATTACATAATACAATGATTGAAGCAGTTGCCCAAACTTCAGAGGATTTATTAGATAAATTCTTTGCTGGAGAGCAATTAACAGCTGAAGAAATTCAATCAGGATTAAGAAAGGGTGTATTAGATGGTGAATTAACTCCAGTATTAGTTGGTTCAGCAACTAAGAATATCGGCTTACATACAATGCTTGATATGTTCATCGATTATTTACCTAACCCTTCTGATTTAGCACCAATCGTTGGTAAGGATTCAAATGGTAAAGAAATTGAAAGAAAGACTAATAATGATGAACCATTTAGTGCTTTCATTTTCAAAACTATTGTTGATCCATATTCAGGAGTATCTAGTATATTTAAAATTTATTCTGGTATTATTAAGCAAGGTCAAGATATTTGTATTCCAGAATTAGGAAAGACTATTTCTGTTTCACAATTATATACTGTAACTGGTGGTAAAATGACATCAGTTCAAGAATTACATGCTGGAGATATTGGATGTATTACAAAGGTTGATGGCTTAGAGACATCTATGACTATTTGTGATCCTAAAAATATTATTATATATCCAGCTATTGAATTTCCAACAGCCGTATACTTCAAAGCTTTAGTTCCAAAGACTAAACAAGATGAAGATAAATTATCACAAGTATTATCTAAGATAATGATTGAAGAAAAATCAGTTGAAATCGTTAGAAATATTGAAACTAACCAACAATTAATTGGTACATTATCATTAGGTCATTTAAATTACATATTAGATCATATGAAGCTTAATTATAAGCTTGAGGTTAACCTTGAAAATGTTGAAGTTGTTTACCGTGAAACAATTAAAGGTAGTGCCGTAGGTGATGGTAGATATGTAAAACAATCTGGTGGTAGTGGATTCTATGGTGTTGTTCAAATGAGATTTGAACCAACAGAAGAAAATCATTTCTCTGAAGAAGTATTTGGTGGAGCCGTACCAAAGAATTATTTCCCTGCAGTAGAAAAAGGCTTCTTTGAAGCATGTGAAAAAGGTTTACTTGCAGGATATCCTGTAATTGGTGTTCATGCCGTATTAGTAGATGGTAAATATCACCCAGTTGATTCTAATGAACTTGCATTCAAGATGGCTGCGATATTAGCATTTAAGGATGCATATTTAAAATGTAAGCCAGTTATTTTAGAACCAATTTATATGATAGTTGTAACAGTACCACAAGACTTTACAGGAAACATTTTATCTGACTTAAATCAACGTCGTGCAAAGATCGTTGGTATGGATGTTTCTTCAAATGGTAACCAAAAGATTTCAGCACTTGTTCCTGAAAATGAAATTATGGAATATGTAAATGATTTAAAATCAATTACACAAGGTGCAGGATACTTTAACCGTAAATTCTATAGCTATGAAGAAGCTCCATTTGATGTACAAGAAAAGCTTAAAAAAGCTTATGCGAATAAATAATGGATAATTCTATATTAGAAAATGCTAAAAAATATAAAAAACACCAGAATAAATTAATAAATGTTATTTCAGCAATTATTATTATTGCAGGAATAGCATTTATGTCTGGTGGTGTAACATTTATTATAATATCTAAAGAACAAGTATTTATAATATTAGGAATTATAATGATTGTTGCGGGAATATTAGATATATTATTAGTAATTAAATTTTATAAATTTGCTCATAGTACAATTAATAATATGAGTGATGAAGAAGCAGATAAAAGATATAAAAAAATATATGGAATAAAATAAAAATAATCAGTTGTCTATATTAATTAGATGACTGATTTTTTCTTGTTATCCCATTGATATATATATTGTAGAATTTAATAAAGATGAAACAAATGAAAAAATTTAAAATAATATTGTTAATTATATTAAAGAATGATAATATGAATTTGTTTTTAAAAAAAATAAAAAATTATTTTAAAATAAAAACGTTGAATCAATTTTATAAAAAAGGAGAGAATCTTGACATTGGATTGGATGTAAAATATGAAAAAAATTATCAATCATTTAATTCTAAGTATTTTTATATTTTCGTTTTTTGTTTTTGTTTCATCATGTGATTTAAAAAGTGAAGATGACATTATTAGTTCGAAAGTTGATAATCTTATAGAATTGTTAGATAAAAATGATAAAGATGGATTAAAAAAATTATTTGCTGAATCAAAAATTGAAAACATTGAAAATTTTACTGATTCATTAGATGAACTAATCGAATATTATGATGGCGTTTTAACTTCTAAATTAAATAGTAGTAAAGGTACAGATAGAGACAAAAATGCTAATTATCAAGCTACTTGGTATAATTTGTCCTATAAAATTATCACTTCCACAGAAATTTACAGAATAGCTATCTATTGGTGCACTGAATACACAACCGATAGTAAACAATTAGGAATTTGGTCGTTTTATATTATTAATGAAAAAGATTATCCAACACCTGATTATGCATATCGTGGTGATGGACTATGGACGCCAGGTATAAATATTGGAAAAATGTATGTCGAAGACTAATAAAAAAGTATTAATAATAACAATGCTAGCTATATTTATTGTTTCTTTAACAACAATAATATTATGCTATTTCTTAATATGGAGAAAGCCTTCAATTCAAAAAGTGTTTTCGAATTCGAAACAATCAGTTGTAGAATTAAAATCTCAAACAGGAAATGATATGATCTCTTATGGGTCAGCTGTCTTTTTTGATGACTCTGGTATACTAGTTTCAAATGCACATGTGGTGGTTTACAAACAATCAGGTGTATATAAATTATTTGACTCTTTTGAAATAAGATTTTCATATGAAGATGATTATAGAGAAGTATCTTTACTTAAATATGATTTAAACAATGATATTTCAGTTTTAAAATTGAATGATACTACTGATGTTAATTTTAAAGCAATTGAAATAGGAGATAGTGATAATATTTCATCAGGAGATAAAGTTTATACTATTGGAAATGGCATGAATCATGGTATATCTATTACTCAAGGTATTATAAGTTTGCCTCATGTAAATATTGACTATGATAACAATATAAGAGATGTGATACAGTGCGATTTAATAATTAATGAAGGAAATAGTGGTGGCGCTTTGTTGGATGAAAGAGGAAACCTTATTGGTATAACAACTTTTAGATTAAAAGACAACTCTGGAAACGTTATTTATGGGATTGCATTTTCAATTCCAATTAATGTAGTGATTAAATACATCAATTCAAAATAAAAATGTTAGTAGATTGATTTCTACTAACATTTTTTTACTTCTTTTTATTTGGTTTAATCTTTTTATCTTCAGGTGCAGCATCATTCATACTTCTCATAACAGCTCTAACCTGTTTTTCAGAAGGAGTACGACCCATTTGAGTCATCATTGCTCTAATCATATCTTCATTAATAGGAGGATTCTTTTGAATTTGTCTTGCAAAAATCTTTCTTGTAATAAAGAATGTTGCTACTGCAGCAAGGATAATTGTTATTAAAATAATTAAAATAAATTGCCAAATTTCAATCTGTACCATTTGTAAAAACTCCTTAACAATATAGATTGTATATTTTTATTATTTAAAAATCAATAATAATTAAAATTTTTATCTTATTAAGAATAATTATTAATTAATAAATTGTTATTATATACTAACTAATAATTTGTTTGATAAAATAAAATTACAAAAAGGGGGGCAAAATTATGCCAAGAAAAGTAGTAGAAGATACTTGCATCGGTTGTGGTGCATGCGCTGGTGAATGTCCAGTTTCAGCAATTACTGTAGATGATAAGTCAACTATTGATGCAAATGTTTGTATCGATTGCGGTGCTTGTCAATCAGTTTGTCCTGTTGATGCAATCGTAGAAGAATAATTTAGTTTATACTAGATAAGAAAAGCAGAGTAAAATCTGCTTTTTTTATTTTTTTACAAATTTTTTTAAATTTTTTCATAAAATGTGACTCTTATATATAATGCAGGGATATCAAAAAAGGAGGACATTATGAAAAAGAATAAACCTGATTTAATTGAATTTCCTTTATCTAATGATAAAGTATTCAAAATGATTTTAACGACTAAACCAAGAATTGCAATTGGTTTAGTTAAGGCATTTGTACCAGATTTAAAAGATATTGATATTAATATGGAGGTAACGTATTTAAGAAATGAAAATGATAATGGTATAAATTATGCCTCAACATTATTTGATGTAAAATTTGAGGTTGCAAAAAATTTATTTGAGTTAGAGATGCAAAAAAGAAATCCAACATATAATTTAAAAGATAGAATTTTTAAATATTATTTAGATTTATTAAAAGAAGCTTTTCCAATAAATAATAATTATTACCATAAGCCAAGCTATTGTATTTGGTTCATAGGATTTAAATTATTTGATGATAATATTGTAATAAGAGAATATTCATTATCAAATATCGAGACAAAAAATAAATTAATTAATGATTCATCTATCATTATTATTGAGATTGCAAAGTTTAAAAAACCGGGCTATAATTTAAATAGTTGGTACGATATATTTGTAACAAATGATTTAAGTGTTATAAAAGAAGAAAATGATGATGCAATGAAAGAACTGGTGATTGAATTGAAAAAAATTAATTCTGATGAAATCATGAAAGAAAAATTAAGACAAGAACGTTATCGTGAAGAAGAAAGACTTGCCGAAGAATTTGCTCGTAAAGAAAAAGAAGAAAAATACAAAGCTGAATTAAAACAAAGTAGAACCGAATTAACACAAACAAAAGAAGAGTTAAAAAAAATAAAAAAGGAAATTAATGAAGCAAAAAAAGAAATTAATGAGGCTAAAAAAGAAATTAACGAGACATTATTAAAAATTGCTAAATGTTTAAAAGATAATGGCTCATCTATTGATTTCATTTCATCTACAACTGGTTTACCTAAAGAAGAAATAGAAAAATTATAAATAAAAGAGGCATTTGCCTCTTTTATTGTTTTATTTCTTTTTTCTTTTTGAAACTATTTTCAGTTCCATTTAATAATCTTTTATAATTTTTAATATGCTTTAAGATAATTAATAAAGCCATACATGAAACTAATATACATGTTGTAAGATCAATTTTATTAATGAAATATTCAATAAAATTTTGTGAATCAATACCGACAAAATGAAGTAGCCATGTTGTTGTAAATACTGTTAATGTTGCGAAAGTAGAAGCAAGTGATACATAACCTGTTAGCTTTAATACTACATAGAAAGCTATTAAACATAAGATTCCAGCTAATGGACAAATCATTAATACAACACCAAGTGATGTTGCAACTGCTTTTCCACCTTTGAAATTTAGGAATATTGAGAATGAATGCCCCACTATTGCAAATACACCAAACCAAATATCTTCAACAGGTGTTGTATAAACTCCTGTATTTCTTAATATCTTTATGATAATAATCATTATCATTCCTTTAAATACATCACAAAAGAATACTAAGAAACCAACTTTTTTACCTAATACTCTTATTGAATTTGTTGTTCCTATATTTTTTGAACCATGCTCTCTTATATCAACATGCTTAATTAATTTACCTAATAATAAGCCAAATGGAATTGAACCAATTATATACGATATTATAAGCATTAAAATTGCTAAAAGTGATTCTAATGCAAATATTTGATTTGAAGTTAATAAAATATTCATTCTTTTTTACCTCAAAAAAGATTATACCTTTACTACTTATATAAGTCAAAAGAAAAAATTAGAATTATATAGAAATTTTATATATATCATAATAATTATAAAATAATTATGAAAATCTCTTTCATTTATTGAGAAAAAATAAGAATTATGATATTATAAATTTTGGTATTTTGAGGTGAAAAAAGTGGCAAAACAAGCGTATGGTGACGAGTCGATTCAAGTCCTACAGGGTCTTGAACACGTAAGAAAACGTCCAGGTATGTACATCGGTTCAACTGATGAACGTGGTCTTCATCATCTTGTATGGGAGATTGTAGATAACTCTATTGATGAAGCAATAGCTGGATATGGAAGAGAAATTGATGTAACAATCAATGAAGATAATTCAATTACTGTACAAGATAATGGTCGTGGTGTACCATGTGGTATGCATCACACTGGTAAAAACACTATGGAAATTATTTATACTGAATTAAATGCCGGTGGTAAATTTGGTGGTGAAGATTCAGGTTATAAAATTTCAGGTGGTCTACATGGTGTAGGTGCTTCTGTATGTAATGCATTATCTTCTTGGATGAAGGTACAATCTTACCGTGAAGGTAAAATTCATGAAATTATTTTCAAAAATGGTGGTAAGGATGTATCTAAGGTAAGCATAGTTGGAGATACTAGAAGAACTGGTACAACAGTAACATTTAAACCAGATCCTGAGATTTTTACAACTACTGTTTATAACTATGACACAATAAAAACAAGAATTAGAGAATCTGCCTTTTTAATTAAAGGTTTAAAGATGGTCTTAAGAGATTTAAGATCAGGTAAAAAAGAAGAATTCTTATATGAAAAAGGTATATCTGAATATGTATCATTCTTAAATACAGGAAAAACAGTTTTACATAATCCTGTATATTTTGCTGGTGATTATGAATTACCTGATATGGATGATGTAAAAATTGAAGTTGAAATTGCATTACAATTTACAACATCATATACAGAAAATATTATTTCATTTGTTAATAATGTTAAAACAACTGATGGTGGTACACATGTAACTGGTTTTAAAACCGCACTTACACAAGTATTCAATGAATATGGTCATAAGATGAAGCTTTTAAAAGATAATTTTGATCTTGATGGCTCAGATATAAGATCAGGCCTAACTGCGGTAGTATCAGTTAGAGTTGGTGAAAAGATTTTGGAATTTGAAGGCCAAACAAAAGGTAAGCTTGGTACTCCTGCAGCAAAGCAAGCAGTAGCTTCAATTATTTCTGATAAGCTAGGATTCTATTTAGTTGAAAATAAAGATTTATCAGAACAAATTATTTCTAAAGCAATAAAAGAAGCTATTGGTAGAGAAGAAGCAAGAAAAGCAAGAGAAAAAGCAAGATTACAAAAGAAGGATAAAGCTGAAAGAAATATATCTGAAAAGCTTGCACCTACATCAGAAAAAAATAAAGAAATTAATGAGCTTTATTTAGTAGAGGGTGATTCAGCCGGTGGTTCAGCTAAGCAAGGAAGAGATAGACGCTTCCAAGCTATCTTACCTTTAAGAGGTAAAGTATTAAATACTCAAAGAGCTAATACTGAAGCTGCATTAGATAATGAAGAAATCAATACTATGATCTACACAATTGGTGCTGATTATGGTGAAAAATTTGATTTAAAGAAAGCTAATTATAAAAAAATTATTATCATGACCGATGCCGATGATGATGGTTGTCATATTCAGGTATTATTATTAACTTTCTTCTTTAGATATATGCGTCCTTTAGTTGAGGATGGAAGAATATATCTTGCAAAGCCTCCTCTATTTAAAATTACAAAGCGTGGCAAAACTGAAGAGATTGTTTATGCATGGACTGTTGAAGAAAAAGATAAGATCCTTGCTTCATGTAAAGGTCCTACACTTTTACAAAGATACAAAGGATTAGGTGAAATGAATCCTGAACAGCTTTGGGAAACAACAATGAATCCTGAAACAAGAAGCCTTGTTAAGGTATCTGTAGAGGATTTAGGTGATGCTGAAAATCAAATTGAAACATTAATGGGTAATGATGCAAACCGTCGTCGTGAATGGCTTGAAAATCATGTCACATTTACATTAGAGGAGGAATAATATGGCTAAAGAATTACCATTATCAAAACGCCTCGATGTGTTTTTAAATGAAAAATTTGATAATTTAAGATTAGAAGAAGCTTTAGGAGATAGATTTGGACGTTATTCTAAATATATTATTCAGGAACGTGCAATTCCCGATGTAAGAGATGGCTTAAAGCCAGTTCAAAGAAGAATTTTATATGGTATGAACGCAATGAAGGTATTTTCAACTGCACCATATAAAAAATCTGCAAGAATTGTCGGTGAAGTAATGGGTAAATATCACCCACATGGTGATTCATCTATTTATGAAGCATTAGTACGTATGAGTCAATCATGGAAAATGGAAATTCCACTTATTGATATGCATGGTAATAATGGTTCAATAGATGGTGATGGTCCAGCCGCTTCACGTTATACAGAAACAAGATTATCTAAATATGCTGATTATTTATTATCAGATATAGATAAAAATACAGTTCCATTTGTACCAAACTATGATGATGAAGAAATAGAACCAACAGTATTACCAGCTAAGTTCCCTAACTTACTTGTAAATGGTTCTATGGGTATTTCATCTGGTTATGCTACATATATTCCAACACATAATATAAATGAGGTTTTAAATGCCACAATTGCCTTAATTGATAATCCTAATTTATCAGTTGATGAATTACTTGAAATCTTACCAGGACCTGATTTTCCAACAGGTGGTATCGTTCAAGGAAAGGATAAAATTAGAGAAGCATTTTTAACTGGCTCAGGAGCTGTAGTAGTAAAGAGTAAATATCATATTGAAGAAGCTAAGGATGGCTCTAAAAAGATTATCATTGATGAAATACCATATGATACTGTTAAAAGTAAAACAGTTGCAAAAATGGAGCAATTAAGAATCGATGGTAAGGTACCTGATGTAATTGAAGTAAGAGATGAATCAGGTCGTGAAGGATTACGTATTTCAATTGATCTTAAAAAGAATGCAAATGTAGATGCAATCTTAGCATTCTATTTCAAGAATACAGAGCTTCAAATTAATTGTAACTATAATATGGTTTCTATCTGTGATAGAAAGCCAATGAAGCTTGGTGTAATACCTATTTTAAATGCTTATATTAATCATGAAAAAGAAGTTATCACAAATAGAACTAATTACTTATTAATTAAAGCTAATAAGAGATTAATCATTGTTGATGGCTTATTAAAGATGATTGATATAGTTGATGAAGTAATTAAAATCATCAGAAAAAGTGAAAATAAACAAGATTCTATCGACAATTTAGTTAAAGCTTTCCAATTCCTACCAGAACAAGCTGAAGCTATTGTAATGATGCGTTTATATTCATTATCTCATCAGGATATTGATGCACTTAATAATGAAAAAATTACTTTAAATAAAAACATTGAAGAATATAATAAGATTTTATCAAGTGAAAAAGAATTACTTAAGGTAATTAAAAATGAACTTAAGGAAGTAAATAAAGCTCTTGTTGTACCAAGAAAAACTGTCATTGAGGATGAGGTTACAAATCTTAAAATTAATGAAGAGGATCTTGTTACTAAGGAACAAACAATTGTTGCTGTATCAAGAGATGGTTATGTAAAGAGAACAAGCTTAAAATCATTTAATGCTTCTAAAGCAAATGGTTTAAAAGAAAATGATGCTCAAGTATTCTTACATGAACAAAATACACTAGACACTATTTTATTATTTACTAACCTAGGTAATTATGTATATTTACCAGTTTATAAAATTCCTGAAATGAAATTTAAAGAAATTGGTGAATATATTTCAACTTTAATTAAAATAACTCCAGGTGAAAAGATTATATCTGTTCATGCAATATCTTCATTTAATGAACCAAAAACATTTGTTTTATTATCTAAGAAGGGTAACATAAAACAAACATCATTAAAGGAATTTGAAGTATCAAGATACACTAAAGAAATAAGATGTATGAGATTATCTGATGATGAGCTTGTTTCAACAGATTTAATTAAAGATCCACTTGAGGTATTAATCTTCACTAAGGATGGTGAAGCACTTCGTTTCCGTGCTACAGATTTCCAAATTACATCAACATCATCAGGTGGTGTAAAGGGTATTAATCTTAAAAATGGCGACCAAGCAGTATCAGTTATTTATGCAAATAAGAATGATGATTTCTTAATTTTCACAAATAAAGATACTGTTAAGAGAATGAAGGTTGAAGATATTATTTTAACTAAGAGATCAAGATCTGGCTCTAGAGTTATTCCTAAGAATAAAACAAATCCAAATGTATTAATTGATGTAGAGAAATTAACTCCAAATCAATATAAAGAAAATAAGGTTGTTCATTTAGTATATCGC
>JAEEGG010020776.1_pt1 | contig 13092 bp, 7 predicted proteins | sample 9134161 | NCBI WGS metagenome assembly JAEEGG01 (sample SAMN16246543, study PRJNA631951) | gut metagenome | biome: gut microbiome; feature: rumen; material: CR-attached | host: Bos | place: Iran: Karaj | collected 2018-10
TTTCCGTCGTTGTCCTTAAACTGTTCAAGCTGGCTGTAGATTTCATCTACCGTACCTTTGGTACTCTGAAATTCAACATTCTTATAAATTGAAAGATATCCGGCATCATAAGCATAATGATATCCTGTGCCGAAAGTCTTGCTAATCCCGAAAACATCTTTCAACATCGCTGCTGAAAGGTCACTTGAAGCCTGCCCTGTAAAGGTACCTGTTGAAGCAGGAACTCGATATGCCTTCTGTGACGCGTCATTGACGAAAAACTGGACGTCGGTATTTGGAGTCTTAATGTAATCATTTGAAAACTTTGCGGTGTCAAATGCCACGGCATCCGCAGCGTCATCAGCGGGGGCGTTTTTAACAGTTTTATATTCCTCGCCGGCATCATCATTCACACTGAAGGTTGCTACGTAAACCGTATCCTCGGTCGCGGCCTTAACTTCAGGATACCATCCGGAAAATGTGTAAGAGTATTCTGCAATTGCGGCCTTCGTCGGATCCGCGTGCACCGGCACCTCACCCTCCTTTACGGAAGTGGTTTCGATCAGATTGCCGTTATCCATAACCCATTTGATCTCATATGACGGGATGGGCTCTTCGTGTGTAATCTGCAGATAACCGAATGAGCTGATGGTTATCTTGTACGCTTTATCCGGATTAAGATTCATCTCTGCAAGAAGCTTTGTGATGTCTTCATCCGCCGCAGGGAATACGGTCCTGAGGAAGCCGGCATTTATAGTGCTTCTCGTCACAGTCCATTCAAGACTGTTGCCGGGAAGACAATAGGAAAGCCCGTATGTGTTCAAACCGTTGAATACATACTTGGGTGTCGCGGGCTTATAATCAGTGTCATTATAATGTGCCTTCGCAACAGGCTTATTCTCATAAGTTGTAGGTGATGTTGCACTTGCATCAGGGAACGGCTTCTCAACAGGCTTAGTTGAAGGATAAATAATGTCAATTCCCGGCACTCCGATAATATCAATAACTCTTATCTTGAGATCAGCTATATCACCACTTGTTATTCCCGGAAGTTTAGTTGTTCTATCAGAAAAGATTGTACCTACCTGGTCCAGAATTTTCTGTGCAAGAGCCTTTTCCTCAGCAGAATAGGTGCCATTACTATCATTTGCGATATCGCTTATTTGCTCATATGAAAGAGCAAGTGCATCATTTGTACCCCAGTTAAGATTTGTCGGGAACCCCTTTGTACCATCAGCAAGACTGATAAATGCACCTATATCATCAGCAGTGAAATCCATGTTAAATGCATGATTGTCGTCTGCAGGTTCGATTCCGGGCTGCATTATCGTAAGCTTATCGTTTGTGTACTCATACTTGAGAGTATTAAGCTTGTTCGAAGTATAAAAAGAAGCAAGTGCTGCAATAAGCGAATTTCCGTCGTTGTCCTTAAACTGTTCAAGCTGGCTGTAGATTTCATCTACCGTACCTTTGGTACTCTGAAATTCAACATTCTTATAAATTGAAAGATATCCGGCATCATAAGCATAATGATATCCTGGGCCGAAAGTCTTGCTAATCCCGAAAACATCTTTCAACATCGCTACTGAAAGGTCACTTGAAGCCTGTCCTGTAAAGGTACCTGTTGAAGCAGGAACTCGATATGCCTTCTGTGACGTGGTATTGACGAAAAATCCGATGTCAGTATTCGGAGTCTTAATGTAATCATTTGAAAACTTTGCGGTATCATATGATACGGTGTCCGCAGAACTGTCAGAGGGGATGTCTTTAACGGTCCTGTTATCCCCGCTTGTTCCTGCTGTCCCTTCGGAACCATATGCCGGAGAGGAAGCAAAACCGGTTGTTGTAATAAACATTAGGATTAAAAGAATAGATATCAGTTTTCTTGCTTTCATGCTCGAAACCTCCAGAATTTGTCTTTTCGACATATAAAATTATTATATTACAAAAATGTAAAATATTCTACCATTTTAGGAAGGAAAAAAGTGGAAAATGCGATGAGGCACCCGATGCAGAGAACATCACCATTCACTTTTCGCGGAGCCGGATTGCTTCCGAGGACAATATTACGGACCCAGGGCCCAAAAGGCCTTCAGGTCCGTAAAAATTCTCGCCCGGCTTAAACTCCCCAACATTCTCCATAGCCAAATCCATTCCCCCTGTGCTATAATAACTTTATTCATTTGAACGCCGTAATTTGGGGTACGGAAAGGAGGCCGGAGGCAGCTGACTGCAAGCGGGGTTTGAAGAGAACGGGGTTTTTATAAAAATGCGAAAAGGAGAAAGGTATGTTTAGAATCAACATAGTGGGGAAACAGACCGCCAAGTGCGACGGGATGAATGTCCGCTGCAAAGGTACATTTTCCAAGAACGCGGCCGGGGAAGGGAAACTGACCCTGAAAGCAACAGACTATTTGGAGTTTGATGAAAAGGGAGCCGGCTTCGGCGGTTACGGCGATTATTACGGTGCTCTTGTGTGCATCGCGAAGGACGCTCCGAGTCGGGTTTGGTTCCTCAGCACACATAAAACGAATCTGGATGTCTGGTTTGACCGGATGCCCGGAACGAACCAGTTTGTGATTACGGCTAATCTGAAGACCAGGGATGAGCTCGGCACGGCGCACGAGATTACATGCACCTCGGAGGATTTCATCGCTGCAGACGAACCGACGTATGTATATGTTTACGTTTTGGACGGAGACCTGCTGGTCACCTGCGGCAAGCAGATATACATCTGGCGCAGGTTTGAAAACCGCGTCTATCTGAGAGCGAACGGAATGACCTCGATCGGCGGCCCCGAAGGAAATCGGACCGGCGGTTTTGATGTGAGCTACGTGAACTATTCCTCGGACATCCGGTCGGAGAAAGGCTACGAGAAGATCGATGAAGAGTTTGCGGAAGAAATCGGCCGTGTTGTAACGACGGATGCTTCCATCCTGAACGCCTTTTATGCCGCGGCGGATTCCGGTCTGGCGCTCGGCGATTTCAAGAGCAATGCGAAAGGAACGAAGGGCAGAATTGCGAAGGTATACAAATATGCAAACGGCGTGATTCTTCTCAGCGCAGACAATCAGTATTCATACATGTCAAATGCCATGTACAAGGACTACCTGGCACACGATGAGCTGACGACTTTCCCGGGCAGTGAGCAGACCCTGATTGACCGGGACGGTGTCAAAGTCACCTACTCGATGTTCGAGGATGATTTCGGCCTGTTCCACAGCAAAGCGACCGTGAACGGAAAGACTAAGGACGACAGCGCCACGCTGAAAGCCGAGACACTGATTCGTTATCTGTCAGATTTTCCGCGGTTTACGCCCGCGTCGTACCCGGTTTCTTCAACCGGATACAACAAGAATTATCTCATCACAAATGTTCTGGAGCCGAGCCCGCTCTCGAACGGCAATGTAATCGTGCGGATTTGGACGAACAGCGAAACTCCGGCGTACAGACCGTATACCGTGATCATTCCGGGCGCGATGTACACTTACTACGTGCAGAATTATAAGAAATACATGATCGGGACGCTGCTTGCGGATTACAGCACCATGTTCGGAAAGAACGGAGAAGTGTTATGTTATACCGCCCCTTGCGGAGCCGGCTGGCTGTACTATATGCCGACCTGGGGCAAATGCGGCTTCACGAAGAAGCACCTCGGCGATGCGCTGAACGGCAGCTTCGGCAAGAGCGCTAAGGGGTATCCGTATCTGGATTTTGAAAACGGTGTTGCTGTGAGCTATCCGGACAGAGATGACGCGGTCATCCTTACCGATCTCGAGATGGAATTTTTCAGTGTCACCGCTAAGAAGATGAACTACGGAATGCAGACAACGCCGCACCTGTACCTCAAGCAGACGGTTTATACCGAGGCGGGAGTCGTATGCAATAATGTGCAACTCGGAGGAGTTTCCAATTTCGCCCCGCCGAAATATACCTACAACAAGAGTGAAGGAAAGAACCTGTATACCATCAGTCCGGTTCACGGAAACAGCTTTTTCAGATTTGTCATTGACGCCCGCCACTACTCCGGCACGTCGGCCAATCCTTCTCTCGGATGCTTCGATTACACTTACGGCATCGACGATTACTGGGGAATCATGTTCGAAGAGCAGCAGAAGTACCTGGTACTTCCCATGACCAGGGAAGGAAGCGCCAACAGGGGCGGACTCAGTAATGTCGTTCTTGAGGTGGAGTTCTCCGACCCGAAGAAAACGGATCCGATGAGAGAGAACTGGAGAAGGGATCTCGGCCTTCCGCTCTATGATCCGCAGGATACGTATCAGCTGACGGACCGCGATTTTACACGGGCATTCCGGCTTCTCGACGGCGGCGCACGTGCGTGGATGTATGCGGAAGTGTTCTATAAGATGGCCGAAGGTGTGACTCGCGATGGAAAATCTTACGGTTTCGCCTGTTCGGAAGCCGCAGCCGCCGCGCGGGAAGGATACTTCAAGCCTTCCCTCAGCAATTACAAGTATAAAAACGGCAGAATCACCGACTATTCGAAGCTTTCCGGTGCGGATGCGAAATACACGGTTGATGCCATTACCGATAACGCCATGAAACGGATCGGATGGGATTCTATCATCTGGCGTTGGAACAGTTTCCGATGGGGCACACCGAAAGCTTACAATGAAATCGCTGCGGTCGCGAACCGGATTAACGAGGAAGGAAGCTGTATCGTTTCGCTCTTTGATCAGAATCTCCAAAAAGAGCATACCCAGCTTGCCTACAAGTATAAGGGCAGCGGCTTAAACACGGCGTTTTATGTAAGAGACTGCAATGCGCCTTATGACGCCGCGCTGGATGCAGCCAATCCGGATGCAACGTATATTGCTTTCCGGGGAAGTAAGGAAAATGTGAAAGCCATCATCCCTTATTGCACGAACGGGGATCGTCCGGAATACCAGTCCAACGGCGGCTATAAATACCTGATTGACAGTCCGACCGCTCTGGCCATGCAGCTTCCGAGAATTCCCACGCCGCTTGACATGGGTCTGCACAGCGGGATGAAGATGGTTCTTGTCATGATTGAAGGAGATGCGGAGCTCACATACGCAACTGAAAATGAAATCGATCAGGTTATTTTCGAAGACGGAACCCTGAAGCAACCGGATCTGCTCTACCGCGCTTATGACGGCACCGAGTATGACGGAACCCGTCTGCAGGTATACCTGTTTAGGTATGACGGATTCGGTTTTCAGATTCAGGGAACGAAGAAGAGCGATGTGACGGTTTCCCTGTTCACGTCCGGAGTGGCAAGCCGGTTCCACAATGTGATGGCTGAGGGCGATACGCTTCTCATCCACGGATACCAGACACATGAACTTCGCGGTCTTCATATCGGCACATTGCAGGCAGGTTCGTCCAGAACACTCGATTACAGTGTTGCGCAAAGCAAGTATCCGGGGTATTATATCCGCAGCTACGAGGGAACCACCGAACTGCATGCGTGGGTAAATTCGTTTAAAACCACTGCCTATGGAAACACCCTTGTGCATACGCAGACGAAAGGCCTGAAATCGAAGAAGAAGTACCTGAAGCCTAAGGCATCCGGAATGGGCTGGAAGCCCGCTGTGCGTCTTCGTTCGAGACTGGAGCCGCAGGGAGGCATCGGCAACAGAGAGCTCACCGTCCGTCAGGCGGCCCTGATCTTCGGCTGCAGTGAGAGCACGGTCAGAAAGTACTGTAAGGACGGCACGCTTCGCGGCGCATATAAGGTCGGTTTCTTCGGATGGAGAATTCCGAGACAGGAAATGATTGACAAATAAGATGAAAGAACCGTTAAAATCCATCGTGGACGCGATCCACAAATACAATTCCGAGAACATGGCGGAGCAGACATTTGCCCTGAGCAGTGACGAGCAGTATGACCTGCTGGTTGTGGCGCCGAGCTTCACGCCGTACAAGCTTCATATGGACGAGTACTGCAAGGTGACAACCCTCGCCGAGCGCTCGTACCTCAGCAGCTTTCTGGTGGAGAAGGACGGGCTCAGGATTGCCTGGGTGAAGATTGCGGCGTCTGCCGGCAACCTGATCGACCATCTGGCCATCTGCACGGAGCTTACCTTCAAGCGCATGGTCTTCATCGGTGCCGTCGGCGCCCTGAAGGCGGACTGGAAGCTCGGCGACGTGGCGACGCCGTCCTACTCGGTTTCCGGCAGCATGGCGGACACGTATCTCATGCAAAAATCCATCCGTGACAGCATGCTTTTCACCAAGGTGACGCCTGACCAGGCATTTGCCGATCATGTCATCGAAAATGCCCGTGGCAAATGCTACGAAATCCGCAAGGGAAGCGTCTTCTGCACGCCGACAATCGCCGCGGAATACATCCATCTGGATGAAATCAGAGAGTGGGACACGGACCTGATCGAGATGGAAACCGCTTCCTTCATCCTGATGACCGAACTGATGGAAATTCCGGGCATCGCCCTTTTGGTGGTGTCGGACAATTCCGCAAACGGCACGCCTCTTGTGGGCCGCACGGAAGAGCAGCAGAAGCAGTACGTGTATGGCCGTGACGTCGTCCTCCCGGACATGATCCTGACGCTGGCAGCAGAGTAAAAAAGCAACATAAACGGCGGCAACCGCACCCGGTTGTCGCCGTTTTCGCGTCATTTGCCGGAAAAATGTGTAGAAATCACATTTAAAAAGCTGGAAAAACGTGCGAGAGTAGAACGGAAAAGCCAGAAAAATGTGCAAAAAAGCTTCGAAAAACTCAGAAAAACGTGCAAAAATGTCTCAAAAAAGCCGGAAAAATGTGTAAAGCCACATTGAAAGGGCCGATTATGACAGATTCTAAAGCATCTCCATGCTGCCCCATAAATTACCCTCAAAACCCTCGCAATTTCAAGAAATATATGCTATAATAAGCTATCAGGTCGCATACGCGCGCGTGCGCACGCGTGTGGCGACGGCAGCGAAGCTGCCGCGCGGCGCCCTCGCAGGGCCCGCAAAAGACGCGCGCCCGCGAAAACCCCGGAAGGAGGCCCCTTATGCCCAAGGGAGCGAATCAGAAACTGAAACTGTATTATCTGAGCCGCATCATGACTGAGCTGACGGACGATGAGCATATGATCACGATGCCGGAGATTCAGAAAGCCCTCGAATCGTACGGCGTGACGGCGGACCGCAAGAGCCTGTATGACGACATGGAGGCGCTCCGCGTGCTCGGCATCGACGTCATCGGGGAGAAGGTGGGGCGGAACTTCTATTACCACGTCGGCAGCAAACAGTTCGAGATTGCGGAGCTGAAGCTTCTCGTGGACGCTATCCAGTCCTCGAAGTTCATCACCGAGAAGAAGTCAGGCGACCTCATCAAAAAGCTGACCTCCATGGCAAGCAAATACGAGGCCGAACAGCTGAAGCGCCAGGTGACGGTGCAGGGCCGCGTTAAGACGATGAACGAAAGCATCTATTACTTCGTGGACGACATCCACCGCGCCATCGCCGACAACCGCCGGCTCCGGTTCGAGTATATGAAATGGAACCTCGAGAAGAAGATGGAGCCGCACCGCGAGGAGCCTTACATCGTAAGCCCCTGGGCCATGACCTGGGCCGATGAGAACTACTACCTGATCGCCTACGACGAGCAGGCCGGCTGCATCAAGCATTTTCGTGTGGATAAGATGAAGAACATCCGCGTTCTCGAGGAACGGCGTACCGGCCGGGACGCCTTCCGGGAGTTTAATCTGGCAAAGTACGCAAAGATGAGCTTTTCCATGTTCGGAGGGGAACGGACGCCGGTTCGAATCGCATTTTGTAACGATTATGTCGGTGTCATGATTGACCGCTTCGGGCGTGACATTCCGATTCAGCAATCATCAATCCCGGGATGGTCCGAAACCGTCGTGGACGTCGCCCTGAGCGACCAGTTCCTCGGCTGGATCTTCGCCCTCGGTACAGGCGTGCGCATCCTCTCCCCCGAGAGCGTCGCCAAACAGTTCCGTGAGGAATTACGAAATGTACTTGGGGAGTACGAGAAGGGGTGAGCCAATGAAACTTACTGAAACAGCACGGAGGACAGTCTTCGGAATGTTGCTCATTCTGGGCCTGCTTCTGCCGGTCTTAATGAATGTGGCAAAAGCAGACTTCGGACAGAAGCCGAGCATAACAATCAAAGTGAAGAATGCGCCGGATGAATACTATATCGCTTTGCTTGAACACAGCCGCTATAACGAGTCTGTGAAGGACCGGACAATCAACACATCAGGTAGCAAACTGGATGAATGGGAACGGAAAGCGCTCCGAACGATTTCGGATTATAATGAGGATGGGTGGATACTTTATGAGCCCCATCATGGAGTGGGCAAATACTATGAAGAATCAAACTCGAAAGGGTTTTACCGGTTCGGAAATCGTTATTTGTCGCCTTTTCGCGTGATCATCGTCACTTCGGACGGAGAGGTTTTTGTAAGCAAAGACGTCGAGAAGGTAAGATATACAGCTGTCTTTGATTATGATGTGAGCACCGGAGAGATCCGGGAACTTATCAAAGACAGTCGGAAGCTTTATGCGATGGGTGCCGTAGCAGGGTATATTCTGACGCTCATTCTTGAGGGGCTTTTATTATTCCCGTATGGTCTTGCATCAAAGAAGAGCAACTGGTTTCACTGTATACTCGTTAATACCGTGACACAGATTATGCTTAACTTATATCTTGTGAACACTGTTTCAGAATATGATACTACGTTCTTCGCATTCCTAGATTTTCTCTTAATAGAGATTATCATTTTAATCATAGAGATTGTTTATTACCTTTTAACTCTGTACAAGAAAGATGATACGCGGGCCGGACGCACGGCTGTTGAGTATGCATTTATAGCGAATATCGTAAGCTTTGTTATAGGCAGCTGTATTTTTGAAAAAGTGTTCGTTGAAATGTATAATAAATTGTACTGAATGGAAGCCGGATATATAAGTAATCTCGGGAGGGGAGACTATGAAACTTACCAAAACAGCACGTAAAACAATCTTCGGAATGCTGCTCGTTCTGGGCCTGCTTCTGCCGGTCTTCATGAACGTATCAAAGGCCGACAACGGGCCAAAGCCGAGCATTACGATAAATGTGAAGAACGGGCCGCAGGCATACTATATCGCTATACGTGGCAGTGTTGCCAACTTTGATGACATTGCGAAACTTCAAAAAAGTCGACTGAAAGAGAAGTACCCCGGCGAGAAGGAACATCAGGCGATCGACAAGATATTCAGCTGGGGAATTCATATCACCCCGGTAGGAACCAGCTGCTATAGGGGAGGCGGATCAGGGAGTTACAGATTCGGCTATATGGTCCCGAAAACCTTTTGTGTGGTAATGGTTACACTTGACGGTGACGTTATTATAAGTGATGACGTCACGAAAGAAAGATACAATGCTGTCTTTGAATACGATGTGAGCACCGGAGAGCTCCATGAACTTATCAAAGACGGCCGGATGCTTTATGCGAAGGGTGCCGTATCATGTTATATACTGACACTCCTTTTAGAGGGAATTCTATTAATTCCGTTCGGTTTTGCATCAAAGAAGAGAAACTGGATGCACTTTTTAATCGCTAATACCGTGACACAGATCATACTTAACTTGTTTCTTGTGTACAATGTTACAGAGTATATGACTAAGGGCATCGCATTTATCTATTTCTTCTTCATAGAGTTGGTCATTTTCATCATAGAGGCTGTTTATTACGGTATAACTCTGCGCGAGAAAAATGGTGACGATGTCGAAGGCGGCAAGGTCGTTGGGTATGCATTTATCGCGAATCTCGCGAGCCTCGTTATCGGCAGCATCATTTTTGATAAAGTGTTGGTTGAAATGTTTAACAGATAGTATTGGATTGAAGCCGGATGCATGGGGAACACATACAAGGATTATAATAATAAGATTCTTGATTCAATTGTTGCATGTTTGAAACATCGCAATTGCGAAGTGATTATAAATGGCAAGAGAGTTTAACCGAAGAATGCCTGAAGAGTATGAAATGAAAAGGAAACAGTGGTTGGGATTGTAAGAGGGAAAAAAATGGATGATGAAGTTTTGCGGGGGAGAGAATTGCCTCCAACTAAGGAAAACATATACCAGACGTTGGTTTCTAACGCGCTAGGAAGGAATGAACATGTGTTGCAGTTGGCGCGCAGGTGTTACTCAATTGATCGTGGCGCTATTTCTCTTGATGCGCCATGGGGGGAAGGGAAAACTTTTTTGGTCAAGCAAGCACAGATGTTCTTGGATGCTTATAATCCGTCGAATAATGAACTGACGGAAGAGGAACGAAGAATAGTAAAGCGACTCTTCATTTGGCAGGGGGCAGAGAATGCCTTTTTGAATTTTCCAGTACTAACAGTATATTATGATGCTTGGTTGCATGACGGGGACGTGGATCCAGCACTTTCTTTGGTTTATGAGGTGGCGTCTGCAACACATAGTGAAAACTTATTGGAAGATGATCCTGATTTTAAAGGGATTATTGAGAAAATTGCCGGAGCGTTTGTGAAAAAAGACCTTAGTAAATTTGCGACTTCTAGCCATGGTTCTTCCGCGCTTGACGAGTTGAAGCAGGCAAGGAAACGTGAAGATACTATAAAAGAGTTTTTTCATTGGGTTCTACCGGAGCGAGGGGAACGAATGGTTGTTTTTGTAGACGAACTGGATCGTTGTAGCCCTAGCTTTGCAATACAACTTCTGGAGCGTGTAAAGCATTTCTTTGATATAGAAAATGTTGTATTTGTTTTTTCTGTTAATGTTAAAGAATTACAGCATACGATAAAAAGGTTCTATGGTGAGCAATTTGATGCCACAAAATATTTGTCTCGCTTTTTTTCGATTTCGGTCTCTTTGCCTAAAGTGGATCGGGAGCGTTTCCTTGAATGGGAGTTTGGGAACGCAAAGACATGGTTCGAGGTAAGTTGGTATTGTTTTTGCAAGCACTATGAGCTTAGTATGCGAGACATGTTGAGAATGCAGCAGAATATGGAAAGCATTGGTCAAGCGCTAATTCAAAAGGGTGAGGAAGACTACGATAAGGGCGTTTCTTTTGTGAAAACAGTTTTGGTGCCCATTGTTTTTGGACTCAAATTGTATAGTTTGGATTTGTACAATCAGTTTGTTTCAGGCGAGAATTGGGAGCCAATGAGACGTATTGTTTTAGACAGAAGACTTAAATCAATCATTAGCCCTATGGAAACAGCAACCAAGTCCGCAGTTAGATTTGTTGAGGAAATCTACTCTGTTATTTTTGGGGAGGGTGGAGAAAAACTCGAATGCAACGGCTATGTTTTTGCGAAAGAGATGAGAAAAGATGTTTTGCAATGGGCGTCGCAGCTTTCTTTCCCGAACTGAAGAAAGTATAAGGCCATTGTTTTATAAGGTGAAATGTGATGCTTAAAGACAGTTTCTAAAAATGTACATAAAAAGACGTTGTCTAAAGGAGAAAATATATATGGTAGAGCAAGGAAAAAGCGAGAATAGCAGTTTCCCTTTGTGGTTAAAAATTTGCATTTTTTGCATGTGTTTTCTGGAAGTATTGTTTCTTGTTGTTATTTACATTTTGGTGTTGTTGGGAGTTGTTTCCGGAAATGCATTTTGGGATGCCACCTTATCCATGACTATGTCAAATATTGTTTCATTTGTTGGTATAGCGGTAGCGGTATGGGCAGGGCTCAATATCTCTATTGCTGTACAGCGAAAGGAATTATCTGAAGCAATTGAAAAAGCAAATGCGGCGGAGGAAAAAGCAAACGAAGCAAAGGATATTGCTGAAGGAGCAAAACCCAAACTTGAGAGTATCAATGACTGGAATACGAGAATCGAGACGGCGAGAAAAACAGAGTTTTTGATTGAACTGGAAAAAATGTCCTATGACGAGTTATCAAAATGGCTATTTAAGCAATTTCAACAGCGAGAAGTAATTGATCCATCACCTTGTTCATGGGCAGACCTTGTAGCACTGGAAAGGGAGTTCCGTCTTGTTGATATCTCATATAGAGAAGAAAGGATGAAGGATGACGAATTATTTATTGGTATTGTAAATGGCTGCATAGACCGATTCGAAAAATTTAAAAAGATCAATTCTGATCTTTTTTTGAAAGCTTATGCGACAGTTAGGTTGGGAGATTTGTTTTATTATAAAGGGAAAAAGGCGCATAGTATCGGATTTTTCCGTAATGCAATAGACAAGTATAAGGATAATACCATAGTAATGGCTTTTTGGGAAAGCGATTGCAATGATTTTGATTTGCTTATTAATTCACTCAAAAACCATAAAAGTGACAAAGCAAACCTTGCCGCGTATTTTTGCAATACAATTGGGGACGCACATAAAGAAATAAAAAATTTTGAAGAAGCTGTTCGCTATTGTGAGATGGCGGTATCCCTAAGTGACCAAGATATTGATGCAATGGAGACTTATGAGAGAAATCTTGGGGCCGCTTTAGAAATGAAGAATGCATCTAGGCTAAATGAGGAGGGTGTTTTTAACGAAATCATGTCTCACTATGAAAATGCCGCCGGAGTTCTTCTGAAGGAAAAAAATGTTCAAGTGAGGGCATCGTTACTCGACAAGCATATGAATTGTTTAATGGGGCTGTCCAGTAAAGTGGACCTCGAAGTTGATGAAACGAATAACCATTTCCGAACTAAAAATATAGATGATCTCATTAATATGATTGTTAAGATGGGTAACGAAGAGTATTGGCATATTGAAGGTGCAAACGAGAAACTTGGGGACATAGCGTCTACTGCTATTGCTATGTTTCCAAGAAATAGTCTTGGTTACTTGTATGATGCTATCTTTTGGAGAAATAACTACATCCTTAGTAAATCGGCAGATAGAGACACACAGGTGGATGCTATCCGTGTTGCAAAAAGTAAGCTTGTCAACCAATGTCCAAGGCCCAATAAAGTTGAAAAACTCATTCTTAACGATCTTGAGGAAGTGTTAGGATACAATAAAAGAGTGAATAATAACTAGGGAAGTAAGACGCCGAAGGAGTAGAAGAACTTCATGTCTACCTACACCATCCTACAAATCACCGAACCTGACTTTGGCTGCGAGGAGACGCATCGTGCGGAACCCACGGCCTTGTTGAAGTTGCGGGAGGAGCCGAGCGACGACG
>JAEEGG010020778.1_pt1 | contig 13091 bp, 11 predicted proteins | sample 9134161 | NCBI WGS metagenome assembly JAEEGG01 (sample SAMN16246543, study PRJNA631951) | gut metagenome | biome: gut microbiome; feature: rumen; material: CR-attached | host: Bos | place: Iran: Karaj | collected 2018-10
TGCTTCTCTGCCCTCGTAAAGCGTAAAGACCGCGAACGTAAAGCTCTGCGTGCATGCGGAAAAGGAGTTCCCGGGTCTTCGGGCACCCCTCGCGAACACTGTGATCCTGCCCCTCTGCGCCGTGAGTACGACTAGTCGCCTGTCGTACTCCCCGCAGGGGGCGGAAAGCAGTACTATTCCCTGTGTTCTGATCTCTCCGTTCATGCTGTTGTCCTGTAACGCCTATATTATCTGTTCCTGTCTCACGACTTCCGTGTTGTTTTCTCCGCTTTTTTACTTCCGGCATTTGTCGTAAAGCCGGTTATCGTTTTCTCGTCCACCGTTTTTGCCGTGAAACCGGTTATCATTTTCCCTTCCGATATTTGCCTTAAAACCGGTTATCACTTATTCTTCGGACCCTCCGCGAATCCGTAGTCTTTGAGGAACATCTCGCTGTCTCTCCAGTCCTTCCTCACCTTCACGAACAGTTTGAGGAAGATCCTGCAGCCCATAAACGCTTCCATCTCAAGCCTTGCAGCCGTTCCGATCTTCTTGAGCATGGAGCCCTGTTTGCCGATTATGATGCCCTTGTGAGAATCCCTCTCGCAGATGATAGACGCTTCGATGTCGAAGATGCCTGTGCCTTCGCCTGAAACGATGCCCTCATCGTCGTCATACTCGACATACCCGCCACCCCTCGCTCGCTCCTTCATGAGTTCGACGCACACGGCGATCCCGTGGGGCACCTCGTCCTTCAGGAATTTGAGCGCATTTTCCCTCACAAGCTCGGCCGCGATCTGCTTTAAGGGCTGATCGGTGAGCTCGTCCTCGTCGTAATACATGGGGCCTTCGTCGAGCAGGTCGAAGATCACGTTCTTGAGCTCTTCCTCGTTCTCGCCCGTCGCGGCGCTCACCGGCACGACCTCATCAAAATCGGCGAGCGGCCTGTACATCTCGATAAGTCTCGGCAGCTCAGTCCTCGGCACCGTGTCGATCTTGTTTATGACGAGCACCTTTTTGGCCTTGCTGCCCTTAAGGAGCTGCGACACACGCTCGTCACCCGCTCCCGTCTTCTTCGACGGTTCAACGAGCCACAGCACGACATCCGCCTCACCGAGCGTACGCTTCGCCGTATCCTCCATGTGCTCGCCGAGCTTATGCTCGATCTTGTGTATGCCGGGCGTGTCGATAAAGATCATCTGCCCGCGCTCTTCCGTAAGGATCGTGCGTATGCTCGTGCGCGTGGTCTGCGGCTTGTTGCTCGTGATCGCGACCTTCTGCCCGATGAGCCTGTTCATAAGCGTCGATTTCCCGACATTCGTACGCCCTACTAATGCTATGAAGCCCGATTTAAACATTCACATCTCCATTCTATAATCTTCCTTGTTCAGGATTCTGTGTCATTTATATTTATACATGTCGGCCTCGATTCACCGCGACCGTATATCTTTCCGAAAACAATTCAGGCGTAGCGTTTTCGGGAAGATATACGTGGCAGGTGAATCCTTAGTAATCCCATATATAAATGTCACAGAATCCGTAACTTTAGTACAAGTTTCGTATCTCTGTAAAGAGTTTATTTTCGCGCTCTATATCGCTCTCGCTCCCCACAACGCATATATTCCCTGCCTCAGTAACCTTGCGGACAGCGCCCGCGAGCCTGCGGATGTCCTCGCACGAAGCCGAGAGGATCGCATCCCTGCGCCTCTGAACCCAGTCGCCGTCGACTCCGCTCATGTAGCACGAGAGCGAGAACCTGCCCTTCATGTCGGGCGTCATGGGTGTGTCGATCGCTCCGATCGTTCCGATGATGAACTTCGTCATCTCGCGCTCATCGACATCGAAGCTCTCGATGTAGTCGGGCGCCGACTTATAAGTCTCGAGCGTCTCTCCGATCGCGGGATCGCGGTACGAGTAGAACGCCATGCTTCCGCACTGTCTGCGGTACGAGAATCCGCACCCGTACGCGCCTCCGAGCACTCTGATGTTGTTCCAGAGGTACTCGTTCGAAAGGATCGACGCAAGTATGCAGAAGTGCCCGGCCTCTTCGGGCGATGAGCACTCATGGATCCCGGCAAGGGCGACGTAGTTGACGTCTCCCGCATTCTTAAAGGCGAGCTGCCTGCTGCCTGTCTCATACTTGGGGCCTCTTCCCTGAGGATCTCTTTTTCTGTCGTGTTTTTCACCCTCGCATCCGGCCTCTGCTCTCTCCGACTTGTTCTCTCCGGCGCATCTCTTTCCTGTATTCTCCGGCTTCTCTTCGCAGTCACATCCGGTTCCTGTGTCCGCCGGCTTGTTCTCTCCGGCACACCCGGTCCCTGTATTCTCCGGCTTCTCCTCGCAGTCACATCCGGTCCCTGTGTCCGCCGGCTTGTTCTCTCCGGCACACCCCTTTCCTGTATTCTCCGGCTTCTCTTCGCAGTCACGTCTGGTCCCTGTGTCCGCCGGCTTGTTCTCTCCGGCGCACCCGGTCTGTCCGGCAACTGCGGCCTGCGCCTCCCCGAATTCTTCTATCCTCTTGATATACCCAAGCAGCGCCTCCCCGAGCCCGTCGAAGATCTCACGGGTTGCCGTGATATTAAACGTAAGTCCGCTCTTGCGTACGATCCTGCCGAGCACTTTTCTCCCGCACTCGATCGCTTTCACGAGTTCTTCGTCCGTCGACGATTCAAGCCTGCACAAAAGCTCGTAATACTCTCTTCCCGAAAGCGCCGCCGTAAAAGCGTCCGAGCTCGAAACCGCAGCACGTGCCGACATCATTGCAACACGATGTCCCGCGCTCGCGAACACGCCTCTCATGTTCGTGATGCACTCCCCGATGACCTCCCGCGCCCTCGAAAGCGAGGAAAAGTCGGTGTCGAAGAATACCTCCGAAATGAGTGACATAAGCGCTGCCGCTTCGCGCGCGAAGGCTTTGCCCGACATCGAGAGTACGGGCCGGTAGTCATCCGTGCCGTCCACCACGTAGGTCGAGACCGAAGCTCCGATACCGCCCGTGTGGATGCCGCTTTCGTTGTCGAGTTCGAGATATGTGTAGTTTTTGGTGTCGAGGTTTCCGAGCAGGCGCAACATCAGCCCCAGGTACGGAACTTCCGCGGTTTCGATCCCGCTCACTTCAAACATCGCGTCGATGTAGAAGATCCCGTTCGTCTCGGTTTCGTGCAGCACCGTGGGCACCCCGTGCACCTCAAGTTCTTCGTTTATGGGCACGAATCCCTTGCGCTCTATATCCTCGCGCCTGAGCATCGGTACCGTCATGAGCTCCTCCGGCGTGGGTGGCGTCTGCTGGTAGTCCCTGAGGTGTTCCGTCATGCGGACCGTCTCCTCGATCTGCTCCTTTGAGAGGCTTTCTTTAAAGGCACGAAGCTCTTCCCCGAGCGCCTCATCCTCCTCGCGGTCGAGGCCTTTCTTGGGTTTCAGGACGCACCATACGCTCGACTCGCATTCGAGCATGTACTCGCGGACGAGATCCTCGTAGTAGTCGGTGTCTATAAGCGTTCTGAGCTCTTCAAACAGCTTCCTCACACAGAGTCCCGTAAAAGCGGCCCGGTCGTCGTAAAGCCAAGTCCCGAGCGACCTGAAGATGTAAATGAGGCCCTTGGGCATCGACCCGAAATCCTCTTCGCAGAAGGAGAATTCCATGCGCGTGAGGGCGCTTTGGAGCGAACGCTTATTTAACCCCTCCGCAACCACCTGCTTTAGTGCCGAGGTAACTGTCTGCTTTACTTCCGGGAGCTTGGCGGCGTCAATGTTACGGATTGAGAGTGTGCCGAAGGGCTCAAGGATCTCGTCCTCAACGATGAACGAAACCTCTTTGCCGAGGCCCTTCTTGACGAGCGCTTCCTTGACGGGCGCGCCGGTTATGTCGAAAAGCACCTGGCAGATGAGGCCGAGTGCCGTGTTTGTCTTGATGTCCCCGCAGTCCGCGAGTCTGAACGCCCAGTTGATAAAAGCGGCGTCCTCCTCGGGGTCGCCCTCGGCGAGCGGATAAATGCCCTCCGAGAACCTCTCACCGATCGGAGGCTGGCTCTTCATGCAGGGCGCAGGCTCTGTCGCGTCGAAGGCCGAAAGGTACTCCCTGTCGAGGAACTCGAGCCTCTCGGTGACATCGAGGTCGCCGTAAAGGCTGATGTAGCTGTTCGAGGGATGATAGTACTTTTTATGAAACTCAAGGAAATCCTCGTAGGTAAGGTTCGGGATCGCAGCCGGGTCACCCCCGCTCTCGTAAAAATAGGCGTTGTCAGGGAAAAGCTCCCTCATCGTGCGCCTCGCGAGCCTCTCCTCGGGTGACGAAAAGACCCCCTTCATCTCGCTGTACACGATACCGTTGAGTTCGAGATCGCTCTCCGCGTCCTCAAGCTCGTAGTGCCAGCCCTCCTGCATGAAGATCTCCCTGTGCTCATAGATCGCGGGGTAGAAAACGGCGTCGAGGTAGACGTCCATCAGATTTGCGAAGTCCTGCGCGTTGCAGCTTGCGACGGGGTAGCAGGTCTTGTCGGGATACGTGAGCGCGTTCAGATAAGTATTGAGCGAGCCCTTGGCCATCTCCATAAAGGGATCTTTGGGTTTAAACTTGCGCGAGCCGCAGAGCACGCTGTGCTCAAGGATGTGCGCCACTCCCGTGTCATCCTTCGGCGGCGTACGGAAAGCGATACAGAAGGACTTGTTGGGGTCGCTGTTGCTGATCACGGCGATACGCGCACCGCTCTTTTTATGTTTCAAAAGGTATCCCGTACCTCTGCAGTCGGGAACCTCTTCCATGCTTATAAGGGTGTATTTCGAGGGTAAAAGATCGATTTCCATGCAAGATCCTTTCGAATTAATGTTGAGCCCGAAAGCTTCTCGGACTATTTTATCCTTTCGTCGCGGATTTATCAATATTCCCGAGCCCCCGCAGAAAGCTTTCTTCAGTTCATTTTTGCTTAAAAAGCTGTGGTCGTCCCGTGATTTTCTTGTTTCTTTTTCACAAGTCATGAAACAAAGAATTTTATCTGCAAAAATGTTAACTTTTCTTTGACATTGGTTCGCGTGTATGATACATTAGTTTTTGGGTGTCGGAAGTCGATGCCCGTGTTGATTTTTATTTTTATGGAGGCAATTTATGAAGAAGGGTACTGTTAAGTGGTTCAATGCAAAAAAGGGTTTCGGATTCATCTCCGACGAGGAAGGTAACGATGTATTCGTTCATTTCTCAGCATTAAACATGGACGGCTTCAAGGTTCTCGAGGAGGGCGAGGCTGTAACATTTGATGTGGTTGAAGGCGAAAAAGGACCTCAGGCTGCGAACGTTACAAAGTGCTAATCACACTACTGGTTATGATCCGTCTACTAATCGGTTAGTTTATAACATACAGTTTATAAAATAATAATTAGATTTACAGGTTATAACAAGGGCCGGCCCGTAAGAGCCGGCTCTTTTCTTCCGAGGAGAAGTCCCGGGGTCAGAGGTACTGAAAGGACTCTGCCCGGAATCCCCGGGGTAAATGCGCTACAGAACGCACGTTTATAAAAGTCTTAAGAGAAGGAGTTGCCGGATGAACAGTATGAGAAAAGGTTTTTTTGACGGGCTGCCCATTGGCCTCGGCTATCTGGCAGTCTCCTTTTCGTTCGGTATTTTGGGCACAAGCTACGGGCTCAAGGTATGGCAGACCCTGCTCATCTCCATGACATGCGTGACTTCGGCAGGCCAGTTTGCGGGGCTCACGATCATGGTCGGCGCCGGCTCGCTCATCGAGATGCTCCTCTCTCAGCTCATCATCAACTCGAGGTACTCCCTGATGTCCGTCTCCCTCTCTCAGCAGGTGGACGACGGGTTTAGGACCCCTGCGCGCATCGCGCTCGGGCACTTCATCACCGACGAGATCTTCGCAGTGGCTTCTTCGCGGGGTGAAAAGGTCGGAAAGCGCTATTTTGCGGCGCTCGCCACACTCCCTTATCTCGGCTGGAGCCTGGGCACTCTGCTCGGGGCGATCTGCGGCGACATCCTCCCCGCTTCTATCTCGACAGCCCTCAACGTTGCTCTGTACGGAATGTTCATCGCCATCTTCATTCCTCCCATGAAAAAGTCGCGTAGCATCACCGTCGTCGTTCTCATAAGCGTTGCAGTCAGCGTTTTCCTGTACTACCAGCCTTTCTTTGAGATATCATCGGGTATCAGCGTGATAATCTGCGCCGTTGTTGCTTCCGTTGTCGGTGCGATCTTCTTCCCCGTTAAAGAGGAGGTGCACCATGGGTAACGAATTCTTCATCTATCTCGCTGTGATGGCCGTTTCGACCTACCTCGTGAGGACCGTTCCATTCGCACTCGTCAGCCGCAAGATCACGAACCGCTTCGTGCGCTCCTTCCTGACCTACGTGCCTTACGCGGTGCTCTCGGCCATGACAGTTCCCGCTATCTTTCATTCAACCGAAACGCTTATGTCGGCGACCGCAGGTTTCCTCGTTGCGCTCGTTCTTTCTTTGTTCGAACGCAGCCTCATCACGGTGGCCTTTTTCTCGTGCCTGGCCGTTTTCGTGGTCAGTCTTTTCTGAAGCACCGTTTTTCCACGTTTTTTGACTGTTTTTTCGCATAATATTCTTTATTTATCAGACATTTTTTGTTATAATTATGGGAAAGTTTCAATCAATCATGATCAGGAGGTTTACTTGTTATGTTCTGTGAAAATTGTGGAAGACAGCTTCAAGACGGTGAAGTCTGCACATGCACACAGCAGGCTCCCGCTGTGAACGAACAGCCGGCTCCCGAGACTCAGGCTCCTGCGGCTCCCCAGCCTCAGTATTATCAGCCTCAGCCCCAGCCCGCTTACCAGCCCACTCCGGCACCTGCGCCCGCTCCGGCTCCCGCTTATCAGCCCGCTCCGGCTCCCCAGCCCGCACCTCAGCCTCAGGCTTATCAGCCTCAGCCCGCACCTCAGCCTGTATACCAGCCTGCATATCAGCAGACTCAGCCTGCATACCAGCCTGTTTACCAGCCTGTTGCAAAACCCGTTGCTGAAAGGGCATACAGCTACGGCAAGCCTCGCTACAATCTGACGGCTCAGTTCCTTGCATCACCTACAATCCTTGTATTTGGCATACTTTACACGTTCAGCATTCTTTTCCAGCTGATCAGCGCTGCTACTTCGTTCAGTGTCGCCAGCGTTTTCGCTCTTATCTTCATACTGCTTGACTCGATGGTCGCTATCGGCGCATTCATCAGCTGGGCTTCCGCAAAAGGCTACATGTCGAAGGGTACTCCCATCTCGCCTGCCGGCCTTACCATGGCATCGGGTCTTTTCAAGGCATACGGTATCGTTTTTATCGTGATCAGCTCGCTCTATACCCTTCTTGTGCTGATCGCCTGCGGCATGGCTCATTCGGCTTATCCGATGATCACGCTGCTTGTCCCGATTACCTTGGTATTCTTCAAGGTTGCATTCTATTTCTCGCTCAGCAACGCATTTAAGTCCATCAGACACGAGATTGCGAACAATCACTACGGCTCCGGTATCTCCCTTTATCCCGTAGTCATCAAGTGCATCAGCACCGCATTCCAGTTTATCGGTCTTATCATCACCATCATACTCGCTTCCACTGCATCGGGTATTTATGGCTTCCTTTACGATAGCGGTGCATTAAGAGAACTCAGAAGAGAGCTTGGCCGCGATGTTTTTGACACAGTCATGGATTTCATTCTTCCTTCGAGCGGAGCGGTTGCGATCTCGATCATCGTATCCATCGTGGGACTTGCGATCTCTGTTCTTGCGATCATCATCCTTATCAAGGCAAGACAGACAAAAGCACAGACATACAGCATGAAAGAGTGATGACAATCGGTATCACAAGTGATATACTGTCTTTTGGGTGGTTAGAATTCTAAACTACGTATAATAGGTTATTGGAAAACAATTTTGAGGAGGTATCAATGGAAGAGAAAAGAAAAGACAAACGTCTGCCTATCACCATGACACTGGAGATTTCATCTCTCTTTAAGCAGGACAACATCCTTCTGAGCAATCTGGATGCTCCCATCACAGTTTTTAATGTCTCAAAAGGAGGACTTGGTTTTTCATCTGCTAACGATCTTCCTCTCGGATTCTACTTCAACGCATGCCTGACCATCGGCTCGAACGATGCGAAGCTCTACTGCGTAGTTAAGATCATCCGTAAAGAGCCCGGCAAGGACGGTGAGTTCACCTACGGTTGTGAGCTTGTCGGAATCGCTCCCGTGCTCGCTTACATCTTTGATGATTACGAGAAGACACTTTCAGATTGATTTTTCATTTTCCTTTCTGACAAAAGCCCCTCCGAAAAAGGAGAGGCTTTTGTTTTGTCTTTATACTGCTTTAACGCTTATCTGAAAAATTCGTCGATTCCGTCTGCGATGCCGAGTACGATCTTGTTCTGATAGTTGTCGTCGATCAGCTTTTCTTCTTCGTCCTTGTTGCTCATGTAGCCCATCTCAAGGATCGTTACGGGTACTTCCGCCCAGTTGATACCGGTCATGGTATCTGTTTCCCAAACGTATCTCTTCTTTGCTCCGGTGCTCGAAACAACGTTGTTGAGGATCGCGTCGGAAAGCTTTCTCGATGAGGTGTAGAGCTCTGCATTGTACTTGTTCTCGTTCGTCATGCAGATCGTCTCGACACCGTTTACACTCGTGTCAGACGAAGAGTTCGCATGGATCCTGACGAAGGCCTGCGCACCTGCATCTGCTGCGATCTTGGCTCTTTCGGCATTCGAGATGTCCACATCGTTGATCTCACGTGTCATAACAACCGTGTAGCCTCTTGCCACAAGCTCGTCACGGAGTTTAAGTGAAACCGTAAGATTGAGCTTGTACTCGGCGAGTCCGCTCGTGTTGCCGCTTGTTCCCGAAGAAACCTTTGCCTTCATCTCGCTCGAACCGGGTCCGAGAGGCTCTTTATCGCTGTTGCCCTTTGTCTGATGTCCGGGATCGATGCAGACGATGTGGCCGTTGGGAGTACCGACTCCCGTGGTGAGTGTAGCCGTGCCTGTCTGTGTGCTCGGAGCGGCGTTTCCGTCTTCAGTAGGCTCATCAAATGTTCCTGTTACGAGAGGTGTGTAAATGTAGCACTCCTTGTCCTCGTAGATGACTCTTGTCCATTCCTTGTTGTAGCCTGTACGCTTAAGTCGCTTTGCCGTCTTAAGGTTGGCCACTACATCGGTCTGTGTAGAAGGACCCTGTCTTAAGTTCACATCACTCTTTGTCTCAACGTAGTCGTCCTTGTCCTCAAACTCGAGAGCGACCGGCGCGGGTGTGGGGGTAGGTGTGGGATCGGGCTCCGCTTCCGTTTCGGGTTCGGGTTCGGGCTCGGGCTCGACTTCGGGCTCCGGTTCGGGGATCGGAGTAGGGTCGATCTCGATGTTCTCTTCGGGCTTGATCTCTGTCAGGGAAGCTCCCGAGTCAACGACCTTTGTATCCTTGCCCTCATCCGCGGTATCGATCCGGGTCTTGTCATCCGTCAGGTCGGACGATATCGTTTCGGCGTCCTTGTCGGCTGTCTTCTCAGAAACGACCTTCGTTTCCTTTTCTGAGCTGTCATCACCCAGCTTCATGAACACCAGTACCGCTATGAGCACCAGGATAAGTCCGCCGAGAACGTACGGCATTATCTTAAGAATCTTGTTGTTAAACACTGTGGTTTCCTCCTCGATGTTACTTATTCTATTCCCAGATATTCCTTCTGTTCTTTCGTGAGCGTATCGATACGCTTTCCGAGAGTTTCAAGCTTTCTCATGGCTACTGCCCTGTCAACTTCACGGGGAACGGGGATCAGTTTTTCTTTAAGATCTTTGCCGTGCTCGACAAGATATTTTGCACAAAGCGCCTGGATCGCGAAGCTCATGTCCATGATTTCCGCGGGGTGACCGTCTCCGGCAGCAAGATTGACAAGCCTGCCTTCGGCAAGGATGTTGATCCACTTGTCCTCTGCGATCCTGTAACTCATGATGTTGTTTCTCATCTCACGTGACTCTGTGGCCATAGCCTTTAAGCCCGCAACATCGACCTCAACATCGAAGTGTCCTGCATTACAGCAGATCGCGCCGTTCTTCATGACCTTGAAGTCCTCGGTCGTCACAACACCGCTGCAGCCCGTTACTGTTACGAAGAAATCACCGAGAGGTGCCGCTTCATGCATGGGCATTACATCAAATCCGTCCATAACGGCTTCGATAGCCTTAACAGGGTCTACCTCAGTCACGATGACTCTCGCGCCGAGGCCCTTCGCTCTCATCGCAACGCCCCTGCCGCACCAGCCGTAGCCTGCAACAACTACTATCTTTCCGCAGACGATCAGGTTGGTCGTTCTGTTGATACCGTCCCAAACCGACTGACCCGTTCCGTAACGGTTGTCGAAAAGATGCTTGCAGTCCGCGTCATTGACAAGGACCATCGGGAACTCGAGCTTGCCGTCCCTGTTCATTGCCTTAAGTCTCAAGATGCCCGTGGTCGTCTCCTCGCATCCGCCTATCACACCGGGCAGGAAATCCATGAAACGAGTGTGTAGTGCGTTTACGAGATCGCCGCCGTCATCGATCACGATCTGGGGCTTGCATGAAAGCACGTTATTGATGTGGGTGTTATACTCTTCTTCCGTAACTCCGTGCCATGCATGAACCTCGATCCCGCTGTCAACGAGCGCTGCAGCAACATCGTCCTGTGTCGAGAGAGGGTTGCTTCCGGTGACAAACATCTGCGCTCCGCCTGCCTTGAGTACCTTGCAAAGGTACGCGGTCTTGGCTTCAAGGTGGATGGAGAGTGCGATCCTGATGCCTTCAAACGGTTTGGTCTTCGAGAACTCTTCCATGAGTCCGGAGAGGAGTGGGCAGTTTCTGGCTACCCATTCTATCTTTCTGTGCCCTGAGGGGGCGAGGGTAAGGTCTTTGATTTCTGAATTTCCTGACATGTGATCTCCTTTCGGTGGTGCTTTGAGAATTAAAACACCACTTCCTAATAGAACAGTATAGCAGATGTTGGGATTGGGGCAAGGGGGAATGTTGGCGGAGGGAGCGAAGCACTAAGGTGTACTTTGGTGATAGTTGGACGCGGAGGGGATGCTTGAACACCGCATCCGGACAAAACGCATGACAGGCATGCGTTTTGTCCGGATGTGGCGGGGCGCGGGACATTCTGTTAAGCTTTCTTTTTTTATCCCATCAGAATCCATCACGTATGTTCAAAAGCCCGTAATTACGGACTTTTGAACATACGTGACCGTGGCATTGATCATGCCACTTACTCGAAAAGGAAGTTCATTATTCGTGCTGAAAGTAAACTTTCGCACGAATAATGAACTTCCTTTTCGAGGGATTCTGATAAATGTCATTATTTACAGATTGTTCATAATTAAGTCATTTTTTTCTCATATTTATGGGGTATGATGGGTTCAGATAAAAAATACAGCTTAACAGAATGTTGCTAATAACATTTTTTCATAAAACAAAGCCCGGCAGTTACCCTCCCCCTCTACCGGGCTTCTCCTCTGTCTTGAGGTTGGTTTTCGCAGTTCTGATCTTTCACATCAGTTCCTTTTCCACTTTGCCTTTCACATTGCCTTTAATCCTTGACCTCACTAGCGGCCTTAACCACTTCATTGATTATCCTGTTGACTTCATCATAATCAAATTCGTTGGCTGCATCGATGGCTTTTTCGAGTCTGCGGCGTTCGTTCCCCTTTAAGGATTTCTTGAGGTGATCGAGACCTTCGAGGATGAAGTCGATCTCGAATCTCTCGAGTGCCCGGCGTGTATAAGCAAGCACCTCTTCGAACTCTTCGGAAGAAAGAGGCTTCTCTGCTACCCTGTTGTACTTTTCTTCGTGTGCGATCCTGACATCGCGCTCGTAATCCGAAAGCGCATCCTCGAGCGCATCAGCCATGGCGGTCAGCTTTATCATATATGCGTCAAGGCCTTTCCTGAAGTCCTCGTTGCTTCTTCCCACAGGTTCGGCGAATTCCTTGACTGAAAGCTTCTCCATGAGTGCCGTCTCGAGTCTGAGATTCTCGATACCGATATTCGCGAAAACGCTCTTAAGGCTGTGGAGTGCGATCCTGACCTGCTCTCTGTCCGAAAGCTCGGGATAACATGCAAGGATCTTATTGTACTCTCTGATGTTTCCGATCGAAGCCTTGAGGAGTCTCTTGTAACCCTCGGTGTTGCCGATGATGTTCGTAAGGCCCACATTGTAGTCGAGCTGGGGGATCTTCTTTAAATATTCCTGCAGATCGATCTCGCCTGTCTTGTCGGCTCTGCTCGAACCCGTACCGTCTATCTTCTCGCGAAGGATGTCCGGGATCGTGTACTCCGATTCGGAAAGATTGTCTCTGATGATGTCGTAGAGTTCGCTGAGCTTGATGGGCTTGGTGAGCGCACCCGTCGCTCCGGCTTTCATGAATTCACGGAGAAGGTCCGCTCCGAGGTCGCCGGTCATGGCGTAGATCCTCATAAGCGGTTTTATCCTGCAGATAAGACGCGTCGCTTCGATACCGTCCATCTCGGGCATGACGTAGTCCATCAGGATGAAGATATAATCATTGTTGGAGACCATGTCTATGGCCTGCTCGGCCGACTCTGCGATGTCCGAATCGATCGAGAAGCCCTCCAGAAGGTCATGGATGAGCATTGCGTTGATCTCGTTATCGTCTACTACGAGTGTTTTTAAAGCCATTCCGACCTCCTCTGTTTTGCGGACTGCTTCCACCGGCTCCGGTGTTCTCTGTTTTGCGGATTGCATCCACCGGTTCCGGTGTCTTGGTTTTCTGTCCGTGACGCACCGGAACATCGACCTGTGATACTACTTCTTGCGTGACTTACTCAGATAATCTATCAGATGGAAATTCTCATTCTTATGAGCAACGAACAGGGTTCCGACCTTTTCGCCGCTGATGATCCTGTTTATGATGCTCATGTCGCTGCCTGCGGCAATGATCATGTCGGCTCCCGAGTCGGTCGCGATGCGGGCAGCTTCGATCTTGGTGCACATTCCGCCGGTGCCCACGACACTTCCGGCGCCCTTGCCCATGGCGAGGATCTCGTCGTCGATCTTCTCAACAACATCTATAAAACGCGCGTCTTTGCTTGTTCTGGGGTCGTCGGTGTAGAGGCCCTCA
>JAEEGG010020781.1_pt1 | contig 13090 bp, 9 predicted proteins | sample 9134161 | NCBI WGS metagenome assembly JAEEGG01 (sample SAMN16246543, study PRJNA631951) | gut metagenome | biome: gut microbiome; feature: rumen; material: CR-attached | host: Bos | place: Iran: Karaj | collected 2018-10
ACCTCCGCCTTCCCGAACTCCTCGGTCGCGGTAAAATCAGTGCTTGGAACCGCACCCGCGGGGCAGTACACGTTGTCGGTCTTTACGTTGATTTCCGGCGGCACCGTGTCCTTCGCGACCACCGTGACCGTGACCGTCTTTTCCGCCACGTTCTTCCTGCTGTCGTGCGCGCGCATCGTCAGCCGGCAGGTAGTCCCCTCCGCCGGAATTCCGTCCTCTTCAAGAGCGACGCCGTCCTCCCAGACGTATTCCACCGGGAAATATGTTTTTTCCGCTTCGTCGTAGGCCTTCGCGTCCAGTTCGACCCTGCTCCCCTTCGGGATGCTGACCGAATCCGGTCCGTCGTAAATGATCTCCGGCGCGTCCCCGATGTCGGATCTCAAATTCAGCTTCAGGCTGTCGATATAAAACGCGCCGCTGCCGCTGTGCCTTCTGACCGCAACCTCGAACGCCCCGAGCAGACCGTTTTCGTCGGCGAGCGCGTAGAGCTCGTTCCCGTTCCTTCTGTAGTCCCTGCCTTCGTCCGTGACCCCGATTCCACTGGCGTAAACGGTGCACGTCATCCAGTTGCCCACGCGTTTGGTCACCTCGTACCGCATCAGATACACGCTCGTGTTCCCGGGAAGCGGAATTCTGATCTCCGGCTTGCTCTCCGCGTCGTCACCGGTCGGCTCCACGAAAATTCTGAAGGAGATCGACTTGAGCGCGTTCACGGCAATGCCCGCGTCTGTGAAATCGAACGTATACCCCACGTTTGAGGACCGGTTTGCCGCGAGAACGTACCCCTCGTATCCCTCGGGAACGCCCTCCTTCGCCGCCTCCTCCGCCGACAGTATCTTCATGTTTTTCGCGCCGTACGCGGAGACCTTCCTCATCGAACTCAGGATCTCGCACTCGCCGAATTCCGAAATCAGCGCGGCCTCTTTTTCCGCGTTTTCCGCCGCATTTCCCGTAAATACGCTGCTTTTAAGCGCAAATACCGCCGCCAAGAGCGCCACCGCGACCGTGAAGGCGACCGCGCGCTTCAAATCAAAACATCTTTTCACAAAAATCTTTTTCATCTCTACGCCCCCTTTCGCCTCACTCCAGAATATTCTTCCTGATCGCCGCGATCTCTTCTTTGGTGACCCCGATGTCGTTCAGGAACGTCTCGGTGTTTTTGTAAATATTGCCCTTCCCGTAATTGCGCAGGTACTCGAGCATTGCCTTCAGGCTGGCCGTCGTCGCGTCCGCGGAGGCCCTGTCGTGAGTCGCGTACACCGAAAAGTGCGACACCTCGTAATCCTTCAGAATGTCTTCCTCGCTGACGCCGGCGATCAGGAACAGGAAGCACGTCAGCGTACCGGTCCTGTCGCGCCCGATCTGACAGTGATAGTAGATCGGATAGTTCTCGGGGTCCGCGAAAACCTTGATTTCCTTCGCGAAATCCTCCTGGTAGTCCGGGTTGTTGATTCCCGTGTCGCCGATGTACAGCGGCGCCTTCACCGCCACGTCCTTGACCTTTTTGCTGAGAATGGAGACCTCCGTCCCGTTCCTCAAATCGATCTCGGTCTTGATTCCGTATTTTTCCAGGAACTCGACCCTGCCCTGCCTCGTGATGCCCTCGATGGCCGCGCCTCTGTAAATGATTCCCTGCTTCACTCGCTTTCCGCCCGCCGCCTTGAAGCCGCCGATGTCGCGCGTATTCGACACTCCGTCGATCCAGATCGTGCGCCTGAAATTCTCGGTTGTGAAGCTGTAAAGCACCGATTCGACGGTCCTGTCCGCGTAAACCGCATAAATCTTGTAGTAGTACGTCTTCCCGGCGAAAAGGTCCGGCACCTCCACGCGCTTCTCGAACGACACGAACGTCGCGACGCCCTCGCCGCCCTCGATTTTAATTTCCTTCGAGAGGCTCACGCCCACGATATAGTAAAGCGCGTCCTCGCACTCCCATTTCAGCGTGACGGGAACGGGCTTGTACTCCTCGCCGCCCCCGGCCCTTCCCGCGGAAGAACCCGGCCCGTTGTAGTTAAGGAAGTACGACCTGAGACTCTCGCCCAGAATCGGCACCTCCGCTCCGTCGCGAACCTCCGCCTGTATCAGCGTTCCTCCCTCGGGAACGTGCCGCGCGCATCCGAAGCAGCCCAGAATCGCGAACACCGCCCCGAGCAGCACGCAAACGCACTTAATTGCAGTTCTTTTTCTATCTCTCATCGCCAGTTTACCTCTGTAAATCTCAATCCGCCGCGTTATTTACCGGCCTTTCTGCCCTCATTTTACCAAAAAACCGCCGGCCTCTTCAAGCGCCGCGGCGCCTCTTTTCGCCCTCCGCGGCCTTTTTTAGCTGTTTATTGCGCGAAAACGCCGCTTCCTTTTCCCGCGCTTTTGTGGTAAAATAGTCTTGTAGCGTAAAGGCAACCGTATAATTCCCGAAAACGGAGGTGAACCGACGTGAATAACGTACAGGCAACACTCGAAAAGCTGAAAAAAAGCCGCCCCGACCTCGACATCCGCGACGTCGAAGCGGAGCGTTTTTCCGCAATGATTTTTAAGGACCGCGACTACCCCGACGGCGACGACGTCCTCAGTATGATTCTTCCCTGCGAAGCCGCCTTCCACGTGAACGCGGGCGGCCGCCGGCGCTTCTGCATCATGACCGAGGAAGGCGATTTTTACCTTGTCGACCCGGTCTCCGAAACGCCCGGAAGCCTCTTCGCCGAACACGCCGAAAAGATTACACTCTAAGCTTCTTTAAAGCGTGAATATCCCGCAAAGCAAAAACAAAACGCGCACCGCGATTCCCGAGGTCCTTCCGGTTCTTTCAAACAGTTCCGGTTTGGCTCCCGCGAAAAGCGATGCGCGTAAATTTTATTCTCATATCTGAAGACGCAGCAAAAGCTTTACGGCCGTCCCGGTCTTCCTCCGGGCCATCCTCCGCCGCCCGGTCCGCCGCCTCCGGGTCCGAACGAGCCGCCTCCGCCGTATACAAGCGAAGTCATCTTCACGGTCTCGGACCACGAACCCGCGGTAACCGTGTACGTTCCGCCCTGCACGATTTCGGGCGTACTCACGACGATCGAGTTGAAATTCTTTTCCGGCGTGAACGACACGAGCACCTTTCCGCTCGAATCCTTCACGGTTATCCCGGTGCCGCCCTTAATAGTGGACTGCGTCGTCAGAAGGATCGTCCCCTGCGTCGAAGACGAACCGAAGTTCTGCGCCATTCCGCTCGACCCTGCGGCAATCACGGTTCCTCCGGTAATTGTTCCCGAATTCTCGTAGTCTATCGCTCCGTTCCCGTTGTTGGTCGGTCCGGACACGTAAACTTCTCCGCCGTTCACGGTCAAAACGCTGTTGCTGTCGACACCGTCGCCGGACGCATTGACCTTAACGTACCCGCCGTTGATCGTCAGCGAGCAGTTCGAGGAATTCCCGCCGTAACCGCCGTATCCGCCATAACCGCCGTATCCGCCATAGCCGCCGTACCCGCCGTAACCTCCGCCTTCTCCGGACGAACCCGCCGAAGCGTTAAACCCGTCGTCGCTTGCAGTCAAGTCGACTCTGCCGCCGTTCACGGTAATTTTTTCGCCCTCAACGCCTTCATAGCTGGCAAGCACGGTGATGTTTCCGCCGTCAACAACGACCTCCGAGTCCGCGTGAATACCGTCGTCTCCGGTGGTTATCGTGAACGTGCCGTCCGTGAACGCGACCGTGGTGTTCGAGTGAATCGCGTCGTCCGCGCACACAAGCACGAACGTTCCGCTGTTAAATACCGCGCCGCCGTCCGCTTTGATGCCCTTAGTGCTGACCGTATCCTGCGAAGTCTGTCCGTAGCTCGAGCCCGGCCTTCCTCCGCCCCGCGGATTAAACGAGTCGTTTCCGCCGCTTACGCCCTTGTACTCGCCCGCGGTAATGTCAAAAGAACCGCCGTCGATCCTAAGCGTGCCTGAAACGTCTATTCCGTCGCCGTCCGCCTTAAACACGAACGACCCGCTTTCAATATATAAGTTGCCCTTGGCCGTGTCGTCACTGTTGGCGCAGTGAATCGCGTCCTTTCCCGAATCCACCGAGAATGTGCTCTCCGCGATCTTCAAACTGTCCTTCGCCTGGACTCCGTGCCCCGCGGCCGTAACATCAACGACACTTCCGTAGAAGACCACGTCGTCCTTTCCGACAATCCCGTTGCCTTCGGCGCATTTGACCGAAATCTTTCCGCTTCCGTTAAACGAGATGTCATCCTTCGAGAACACCGCCCCGTCAACGTTATTATCGTCAATCTGCACAAAAGCGCCGTCCGACTCAAAAGAGTTCTCCGTTCCGTCCGCGGCGGTAACGATCACCTTGTCCGCCTGCGCCACATAAAACGCCGCAAACCCGGAACACTTCACCGAAACGCCTTCAAGAACGATCCTGACCTTGTCCGACTTGGGCGCGTTCACGACGATCCTGCCGTTGGAAAGCGACCCCTTGAACACGTACGTACCCTCCGCGGTCACGGTAACGACGTCTCCCGACACCTCAACTTTCGAGGTATCCGCCTGCGTCGCGCCGTCCTCCAGCACGACCGTGAACGAACCCGCCTCCGTGTACCCGGAATCCGTGTCTTTTGACGAAAAACCGGTCTCGACGTTTGCCGAAATTTCACCGCCGATGCCCGACTGAGTCCCCGGGTCAGGCGTTGCGGTAGAGCCGCCCCCGAAGCCGTTCCTGATGTACCCCTTTATTAAAGAGCACGCGGAAAGACACACTGCCGACGCAAGCAACAGCGCCACGGCGCAAACTATTCTTTTCGTTTTGATTCTGCTACGCATCACAGTATTTCCGCCTCCCGGTTCCGTTCGAAAACGAATTCAGTCTAAGAGGATATAAAAACCCTCTTGTACGCTCCGATTCTACCGCAAGGCTCTTAAAAAATACCAAACGCATCGCGTGCGTCATTTCGCCGAAATATCCTCTATCAAAATCATCAGCCCGTCCCTCGCATCCAGAAGACTGTTCTTGCATCTCATGTCCACGTCGGCAATCTCCGCGATGATCTCCGCCAGCAGTTTTTTGTTGTAGTTCTGCACCTGCCTGACGTATTTTTTCGCCACGTATTCGTGAATCTTCAGGTTCTCGGCCACCTCGCGGATATTGTAATTCTGCTCGGTCAGCGAGCACGTGTTGTAGAGTGCCTGAAAATGCTTCGCGACCGCCGCGAGCACGACCTGTTCCGGAATTTTGTCCGCCAGTATCGCCCTCAGCATCACCATTGCCTTGTCGCAGTTCTTTTCCGCAATCGCGTCCGTAAGGTCGAACATCCTCGCCTCGGGCGACAGTTCGGTTGCCTCCTGAACGCATTTTTCGTCGATCGTCCCGCCCTGCGGCACAAGCATGCTCAGCCTGTCGACCTCGTTTGTCAGCCTGAAAAGCTCCTTCCCGGCGCCCCTGAAAAGCATCAGAATCGCGCCGGTCGTGATTCCCCGTCCGTTGGCGGCCGCCTTTTTGACAAGCAGCTTGATCACTTCCGACTCCGGCTGGACCGCGCACTCCAGAACAAGCCCGCACGCCTCCGCGACCTTGAAATTCGAATTATTCTTATCGGCCTCCGTCTCGCGGAAGATCACAATGCTGTCTCCGGAAAGTTCCGCCAGAAACGAATAATCTCCGGAACTCTTCGCAGACCCCTTGAATATCCCCGAGTCTCTCACCGTCACGACCTGCGTTTCCGACAAAAGCGGCGACGTCTCCAGCGCCTCTTCAAGAACCGCCGGCGTGATTTTTCCGTCAAGCGCCGTAACCGCGTCCTCGCCGACCCCGGCCATTCCGATCACAATTTTGGTAAAGTTCGACTTGAGATAGTCCTCTTCGCCGTAAAAAAGATATACGTTTTTCAGTTCACTCTGCCGGAGAGTCCTCGCAAGTTCGGTCGCCCCGGTCACACCCTCGCTCTTTTTTGCCATAGCCAAACAAACTCCCTGCCGAACAGATCCACCGACGCGGTAACGCGTATTGCCCCGTCCCTGTCTGTTCTGTAGATATTCCCGGAAGGAACGCCCCCGTCTTCAAGCGTTTCCAGCACCTGTTTCGAAGGGTGCCCGTAGCTGTTCCGGTAACCTACACTAATGATAACATATTTCGGCGAAATCTCCCACAGTATTTTTTCGTCTCCCGACGTTCTCGACCCGTGGTGCGCCAGACAAAAGACGTCCGAGTCCCCAATGAGGCCCCGCTCCTCCAGTTCCAGAAGCTCCTCGTTCTCCGCGTCGCCAGGCAGCACGATGCTCCCCCACGCCCCGCTCAGCGTCACCACAAGCGAACCGTTGTTCAGATTTCCCGTGTCGAAAAGCGGCTCCGCCAGGTCCATCCTCGCGTACTTCCCGAGGCCACACGAAAGAAACCCGCTGACCGTCTCCGTCTCCACGCCGAAGCACGCCCCGAGCTGCGCGCAATACGTGTCGAACGAATTGTCGGGCACGAATATCACGTCCGGCCGGTACTCTTTCAGAACGTCCGCAAGCCCTCCGTAGTGGTCCGAATGACCGTGCGAGATCACAATGAACGACAGCTTCCTGACCCCTTCCTTTTTAAGAAGCTTCGCCACGTCCGTGCTCCCGTCCCCGGTGTCCACCAGCCCGCACACCCCGTCCGAAGTCCGCACCAGCGCCGCGCTCCCCTGACCCACGTCGAAGAACAGCACCTCCGTTTTGGGCAGCGCGCCGAACATGACCGAGACCGCGGCGGCCGCAAAAGCCGCAAAGGGCAGAATCTTCCCTCTGCACCCGGCCACCAGCCACAGCAGCAGGATATAGTAAACGACAAAGAACGCGATTCCCGGCGTCCCGCACTCGACCCTCAGAAACCACGACTGCCCGCCCGCGATCTTCCCCGCGATCCACTCGAGCACGTACGACAGTCCCGTCAGCCCTTTAGCCGCCACCCGCATGACCCCCGCCGCGAACGGCAGCCTGTCGAGAAAAAAGAGCGCGTATCCCCCCACGCACAAAGCGCACGCAATCTCCGACGCAAACGCCGATAAAAGAATCCCGCACGGCGAAAATGAGTTAAAAACATACATAAGCACCGGCAAAACGCCCGCGTTGACCGCGATTCCCGGCAGCAGAACCCCCGCAGGCCCCGCTTTCCCCAGCCGCGACCTCCTCAAAACAGGCAGAATTACCGCAATCGACAGCGCCGCCCCGTAGGAGAGCACGAACCCCGTTCCGAACACCGCGAACGGCTGCACCGCAAGCTGAAGTGTCCCCGCGAGCCCGATCGCGTTGACCGTGTTGACCGGCTTCCTGAGCGCCGCCGCCACCGCCGCGTACGCAAAAACCACCGCCGCCCTCGTCACCGGAAAAGTCCCGCCCGCCACGAACCACAGGAACGCAACCGGCGCAAGCAGCAGAAGTTTCCTCTTCCCGGTGTCCAGCAGCGTCCTCTTCATGACCGCCGCGAAAGGCATCGTAAAGTATGACACGTGCGCGCCCGATACCGCCATAAGGTGCGCGAATCCCGCCTTTGCGAGGTTGCTCTTCGTCTCTCTGTCAAGAAGCCCGGTCTCCCCTGTCATCACCGCGTTCACCGACGCCGCGAACCCGCCGTCAAGGTATTTTGCAAGGCACGAGGACACCGCGGCCCTCACTCCCGAAGAGACCCGGCTTAGCGACATACATGCGTGAAAAACGCTTTTTTCCGCCTCCGCAGGCACAAATTCCCCCTCGCGCGCATATAAATAGTAACTCACGCCGTGCGAAAGAAGGTATCTCGCATAGTCGAACTCCCCAAAATTCCGCGCCGTCTCCGGCGTCCTCGCCCTCACAGAGGAGGCTCTGACCGTACCCGCCGCAAGGATCTCTTCACGTTCCGAACCGGTTATATAGCCGCATTTCACAAGGATTCTTACGCGCCTTCCACCCCTGACAAAAGAAAAAACGAAATCCTCCTCCGCGTTCCACGCCTCTCTGACCGCCTCGCCCGTGACCGTGCCCAGTTCCTCCGTCGCGCCGTATCTGTAAGTCTTCTCGGCGTAAATTCCCGAAAACACGAACGAAATTACAAAGGCAGCGGCGAAAATGAAGGCAAAGGGCGCCGTTCTTATTTTTCTCCGGATTCCCGCCGGCATACGTATCTCACCCCCTCCGCACACACTCTAAAACTTCCCGATATTTTCCGCAAGACCGGGAAATATTTTTCTCGTGAATTTCGTGAAAATTCTTTTTTCCCGCATTTTCCGGCGGCTGCCGCGTTTTCACGACACGGTTTTTCTCCGGATTTTCGCGGGAATTTCGCAATCGTCAAAAAAACAGTTGACAAATTCACGCAAAATGGTATACTTGCATAGCGGCGAGCGAAGTCGCGTATTTTTGCGGGTGTTGTTCAATGGCAGAACGTCAGCCTTCCAAGCTGAACACGAGGGTTCGATTCCCTTCACCCGCTCCAATGTGCCTGTAGCTCAGCTGGATAGAGCAACGGCCTTCTAAGCCGTCGGTCGGGGGTTCGAATCCCTTCAGGTACGCCAATCCGGTAATAATAATAGAGAGGACCCACCTGTACCCATGCCGAACACAGCAGTTAAGCTCTCTGATGCAGACGATAGTCAGCCGGCGACGGCTCGCGAAAATATGTCATTGCCGGATTAATATTCCTCCTTAGCTCAGTCGGTAGAGCGACGGACTGTTAATCCGTGTGTCGTTGGTTCAAGTCCAACAGGGGGAGCCACAAAAACCGTGAACCGGAATTGCCCGGGGCGCGGTTTTTTGTTTTATGTGTCATGTTTCAGATTGGTCAAATACAGCCGGTTCTCTTTCGTTAACGTAAAGAAAAAATTTATTTTCGTAAAGTTTTCACTTGAAACGCAGCCTGAGAAGTGGTATACTCCCGTTGCCGCCGCGGGATTTCGTGAACGCGGGGATTCGTGAATGCGCGAAGCCGGATCGTTGGCGGCAAAACGGAGGTTTTGGTTTTTATGGGAAGTTCAACATACGTTTCATACAACAAGCTCTGGAAGCTTCTTATCGACCGCAACTGGAAAAAGAAGGACCTGATGCGCGAGACGAGTCTCAGTTCTGCCGTGATCGCGAAGATGGGCAAGAACATGCCGGTGCACCTTGACACGCTCGTCAAGATCTGCAAGGCGCTCAGCTGCGACCTTTCCGACATCGTCGACGTGAAGATCAGTTCGGACCCGGCGCCTGCGAGCGGCGGAAATATCGGAAATAAAGACAGCGAAAGCGGAAAGGAAGCGTAAGCCATGGTTGTTACAGTAGTCGCGGACGTTCTCGGATCCGAAAACAACGGAACGACGGTCGCCTGCATGAATCTTATCCGCTTCCTGAAGGCGCGCGGGGACACGGTTCGCGTGGTCTGCTGCGACGAAGAAAGGCGCGGCGAAGAAGGTTATTATATAGTAAAGAAGCTCTCCCTCGGGCCGGCGCTCAACGCGGTCATCCGCAAAAACTGTGTTTCGATCGCGATTCCCGACAAAAAAGTGATTTCCGAGGCGCTCGAAGGGTGCGACGCCGTTCACATTATGACACCGTTCATGCTCGCGCGCGCGGCTTTGCGCGAGGCGGTGAAGCGCAACATTCCCGTCACGGCGGGCTTCCACTGCCAGGCCGAGAATCTGACGAGCCACCTTATGCTCATGAACAGCAAGCTCGCGAACAAACTCGTATATAAAAACTTTTACAACGGCTTCTATAAATACGTCGATGCGGTTCACTACCCCACGCAGTTCATTCGCGACGACTTTGAAAAGTCGGTGGGGCACAAAACGAACGGGTACGTGATCTCCAACGGCGTGAATGAAGTTTTCGAGAAAAAGCCCGCGGAGAAGCCCCCGGAGCTCGAAGGCAAGTTCGTGATTCTTTTTATAGGCAGGTACGCGCGCGAAAAGTCCCACAAAGTGCTTGTCAAAGCCGTCGCAAAAAGCAAATACCGCGACAACATCAGGCTCATTTTCGCGGGAAACGGTCCTCGGAAACGCGAGATCGACGCCTGCGTTAAAAAGGCGGGAATCACGCCGCCGGTTATGGAGTTCTTCACCCGGGAACGCCTGCTCGAGGCAATCAATTATTCCGACCTGTACTGCCACCCCGCCGAGATCGAGCTCGAGGGGATCGCGTGTCTTGAAGCGATCAGCTGCGGCCTCGTGCCTGTCGTTTCCGACTCGCCGCGCTGCGCGACGAAGTACTTTGCACCTGACGAAAAATGCATTTTCAAGTGCAACGACAGCGCCGATCTGGCGGCGAAAATCGACTTCTGGATCGAAAATCCGTCACTTCGCGAGGAATACTCCGCGCGCTGCCTCGCTTCGGGCGTCTCCGTGAAGCAGTCCGTGTGCATGGAGGCGATGCGAAAAATGATCACCGAGACCGCGGAGGCAAAAAAGCGCCGGCTCAGCCGCGAGGCGGGAAGGTACACCCTTCAATCCGCCGCGGAACGTTCGGCAGCGCTGTCAGAGGCCGCCGACCTGCGCGAGAACAGCCTGAACGGGGTTTTCGCTTCATCCGACGATTCCGAGTATGAAAAGAGTTCTCTATTACAGTGACCCGCTGAACGACGACTTCGCGAGCAACGAAATATCCACGAAAAAGCTCGGGAAGGACTTTGTCTACGTCCGCACGAATCCTTTCTGGCGCGCGTGCGCGTTCCTGGTTTACCACGGTTTTGCGCGGCCGGTGACGTTCCTGTGGCTGAAGCTCAAGTTCGCCCACCGCATAATGGGGCGGGAATTGCTCAGGCCCTTCAGGAAGACCGGGTATTTCATTTTCGCGAACCACACCAACGGTGATCTGGACGCGTTCGTGCCCTCGCGGCTGGCGGCGCCGAAAAAAGCCTACATCGTCTGCAGCCCGGACGCCACTTCCATTAAAGGAATCAAGGGGCTGGTGCAGATGCTGGGCGGCATTCCGGTGTTCACGGACGCTCACGGCAGCAGGAATTTCAGGGAGGCAGTCCTCCGGCGCATCGCCGAGAACAAGGCCGTCGCGATCTATCCCGAAGCCCACATCTGGCCGTACTACACGATAATCCGACCGTTCAGGGACGTCTCCATGCTCTACCCCTGCGAAGCGGCGGCGCCCTGCTTCGCGGTCACGAACGTCTACCTCAAGCGGAAAATCCCCTTTTTCGGCCGCCCGAAGGTGCTCAGCGTCGTCAAGGGCCCGTTCTACCCCGACGCGACCCTCCCCCTTAAAGAAGCCCGCAAAAAGCTCCGCGACGAGCTCTACGAAGCAATGAAAGAAACGGCCGCGGAATACGATCAGGTCGAATACGTGAAATACGTTTACGCGCCGGAAAACGAGTAAACAGACTTTCTCTCATATACAAAAACGCACCGCTTCCATCACCCCCGCAAATCACGAAGGCAACCGGACACGGTGCGTTTTTATTGTTCCTGTCTCACGCCTCGCGCCCGAAGCGCAAGGACGGAGGCAGGATAAAATCAGTTAACAGTCGGCCGTCGTAAATCAGTTCTCTTTCTTTCTGAGAACGAGCGCGACGCCCGCGAGTGCGCAGATAACCGCGACGCTGCCGCCGACGAAGTTTCCGCAGCCCTTCTTTTTCTCGGGAGCCTGGGTGGCTACCGGCTGCTCAGCGGTGGGTTCCTCAACGGGAGCCTCGGTGGGATCGTTCTCCGGCTCGGGAGTTGCCGCCGGCTCGGGAGTGTCGGCCGGAGCCGGAGTGTCTGTCGGCGGAGGCGGATCGCCGGGCGCAATATAGTAGAACTGCATGTTCGCGTTGATCTCGTCCTGGTTGATGTAGGCGTAGCAGAACTCGCCGTCATCGCCCTGAAGCTTCGCGACCGCTTTTATATCGTGCTCGATGCCGTCCTGGAGACCTGTAACGTCAACCTCGATCTCGAATCTCTGCGCATATTCACCGCCGACGGTTTTAACGATGTCCGGGGTCACTGTGAAGCAGTTGTCAACCATGACAGGGTCATTGTCGTCGATCTGATAGCCGAGTTCGACCATCGGTAAAGCGTAGCCTGCCCAGCCGCGGAACGTGAAGCTCGTATATTCGGCCTCGTGGCCGTCAATGACTCTGCCGTAAGCTTCAAGCTTCGCGCTCGCCCCGCCGTCAACGTTCTCCATGATGATGTTGTCGAGCTGGACTCTGTTCACGAAGAACGTGTCGAAGCTCATGCCGACGCCGCCGACTTCCTCATCAAAAAAGTCGAGGATCTCGACGCCGGAATCTGTGTGCTCTTCGCCCTTTTCAACGTCGCGCATAATGAGCACTTCGTTGTCGTTGATGCCGAGACCTTTGACAGACCAGTCTGTGGGCTTGGTGGGCAGGGTCGTAAAGCCCTGGTTGCCCTTGATCACCGCGAAGAATCCGCACTTGAGCGTCTTGCCGAAACCGAAGCTCTCCGCGCCGTTGATCGTGAACAGGTCGGTGGGCAGCTGCACCTCGTAAACGAGATCATCGCCTTCGGTATTGAGCTGCGCCTCCATAATGAGGTCGGTAATATCCGCGCCGGCTGCGCTGTCGTCGTCAAGAAGCAGCGTCGCCCAGTTGTGCTGGAGAATCCTCACGCCGTCGGTCCTAAGAACGAAGGACAGGAACAGGCCCGGTTTGTCGTCGGGAATGTTGCCCGGGTTGACGTTTAGCTGGTAGGTGTCTCCTTCCGTGAAGGTGGCCTTCGGCGTCACGATGCCTATGTAGAGGCGCGAGTCGAGAAGCTGATCCGGCGACGTGTCGATGTACATCGTCGCGCTCGTCTCGAGAGTGCTGTCCGTCCATGTCTGAACGTTGTCGGGCTTCATTTCCATCGCAGTGATGTACTCATTTTCGGCAATAACGCCGTCAACGACGTGCTCGTAAACCGCAAAACTGTTGATCGCGAACAGTGAGAGCACCATCGCCGCGGCAATCGCCAATGCAATTATTTTTTTCATAATTTCCTCCGGGTAGATTAGTCGGATTATTCATCTTTCGGTGTTTTTATTATACCACTTCTCCCGCGTTTTACAAGGTACAAAAAAAGGGGCTGAAAGCGCTTGCTGACATGCAAAAACCCGCACAAGCAAAAAGCCCTTTCCCGGTCAAAAACCGGAGGCCGCCTGTGCGGGTCTTTTATCGCCTCAGTCCGTTACGTGTCCGTCGCGGGAATTCCGCT
>JAEEGG010020782.1_pt1 | contig 13089 bp, 11 predicted proteins | sample 9134161 | NCBI WGS metagenome assembly JAEEGG01 (sample SAMN16246543, study PRJNA631951) | gut metagenome | biome: gut microbiome; feature: rumen; material: CR-attached | host: Bos | place: Iran: Karaj | collected 2018-10
GATATCCGTGCTGCAATACTCACGCAATATCTGCAGAATCTCATAGTCCTGACGGATGTTTACTTTTTTCATTCTTAATCCTGTTTTTGATTTACTACTTTGTAAACCTATTTCAGGACAAGTCACTGAGTCAAGTGAGTCAAGTGAGTCTGGCGAGTCTGCTGAATCAAAATGACTTCACCTAGATATGTGATTCTTGTTTTTTGTAGAATTTCTTTGTACGTTTGTTTTTCTTTTTTAAATTTGCAATTCGTAACCATAGAAAACATAGACAATGAGATGCAATAATTGTGGATTCAATAATATAGGGCCTGACGACACCTATTGTCCCAAATGTGGGGCAAGAGTCTACTCGCCTAACCGAAGCCTAGATAGTAGACCGAGTGGAAGCATTTCATCAGGTTTCCCTGGCAATGCTCCACGCCCCAAGAGCGGCAATAGTGGCTGGATGATTATTACTCTTGCCGTGATTGTTGCGCTTGCTATAATAGGAGGTGCTCTCTACATGGGATTATCGCATCAGGACGAAGAGTCAATGTGGGCGCAGTGTGAACAGTCACACGAGCTTAGCGACTACAAGAAATATATCGATGCCTATCCCGATGGAGAGCACAGCGCTGAGGCCAGGCACATGTACACCCTTCTCATCAATGAGAAGACAATGTGGGAGCAGGTGCAGTCGAGCAACGATGAGTTTCAGTTGAGGTCTTTCATTAACAGTCACCCTAATAGTAAGTACCTTGGCAAGGCACGAGAAATGCTCGATGACGCTGTGTGGAACAACGCGGTCGAGAAAAACACTAGACAGGATTTTGAGCGCTACATGCGAGAGTTTCCTAGTGGTAAGCACATTGGGGAGGCACGAAGCCGATTTGAGGAATTCCGCCGAGCTGAGTTAACCGTTGACGAGCGAGACCAGGTCAAGGCATTGGTACAGCAGTTTCTTAGTGGTTTGGAACAATGGAGTTTAGCAAGTATGACAATGTCATGTAACACTTCAATGACCAATTTTATGGGTAAGCACTCGGCCACTCACGACGACGTGCGTGAGTTCTTCAATGCCTATCGTGACTCAGGCATCGATTCGATTTCTTTCTCTTCACTCGCGGTTGATGTTGCCAAGAGCTTAGATTCCAACAGGCTTCCACGCTATAGCGCTAACTTTACAGTGACGCGTCGGTTCTGGCGAGGTCAGGATATGCCCAACACATCAATGATGAGGGGCAACGCAGTTCTTGATAACTATTTCAAGTTTGATGAGTTCAACCTCGATAAGGTTGCCGACAACTGATTAACGTTAAGATTTTATAATATATTGGTGATTATTGAAAATGTTAATCATTTTTTTATTAACTTTACACCATAATATACATACAAAAAAAATGGTTTTTTCGTTTTTTTACAATAAACCATTGTTTTGAAGGCTCGTCTAATGTTAAAATTTAAGTTTTTGATATATGAAATTTAAGACATCATTGTTTTTTAAGGCCATAAGGATATTCTTTGGAATATTTATGATCTTAGTCTACTGGGGAATGGCTTACCTTTTGTATATCAATTTCTTTGACTGGACCTCTGAGCCTTGGCTCACTTTGAGATATATCTTTGCAGCGATTCTCGCTTTGTATGGAATATATCGTTGTTACAGGCAGATTAAAGGCACCGACTATTATCGCCTTCGAGATTTGGAAGACCGGAATGAATAACTTTTTAGTAATACAACAAGTACTATGACTATCAAGAGTTTTATTTTCTCGCTGATGATTGTGACTGCAGTTGCTTCGCTCTTACCATCTTGCAACAAGGGCAAGAAGGCTGCTACAGTGAGCGGAATGAGCAAAGTCATGTGTGACGAGTCGTTCAAGAATGTGCTCGACGATGAAATCGAGGTCTTTGAATACTCCTATAAGGATGCTAGTGTATTGGCTCGATACATTGATGAGGCAGCAGCTCTCGATTCTTTGCTCAACGAGAAGGTCAATGTTATCATCACTTATCGTGATCTAACTCCCAACCAGAAGAAGATTCTCAAGGGACAGGGACGTGCCTATCGCTCACGACGGATTGCTGTCGATGGTGTGGCTCTGATAGTTAACAATGCCAACGACATCGACTTCCTCTCGGTCAACGACATTGCCGACATTATGACGGGCAAGTCAACTAAGTGGGGGCAAGTCTATCCCACTAAGCTCAAAGATGAGCCCATCAAGGTGGTCTTCGACAAGAACCGTTCAGGTGTGTTGCATTACATGAAGGATAAGTTTAATGGTGGCAAAGACTTGCCAATCGAATTTTTCGCTCAGGGCAGCTCGCAAGAGGTATTCGACATCGTGAAGAAGACACGCAACGCTATTGGCGTGATAGGAGTGAGCTGGATAACAAGCGATATGAAGTCAACCGCCTCAACAATCGAGGAGAAATATGCTGAGCTTGAGAGCGGAACCACTTCACGTCAGGAAACCAAGTTTACCGATGAGATTAAGGTGCTCGGTATACGTACCGAGGATTCTTTGAAAGATTATAAACCCTATCAGGCCTACATCTTTGATGGATCTTATCCTCTCACGCGTGAGATCTTTGCTATCGATGCTTCGCCGCTAGGTACTCTCGACCACGACTTCTTTGTGTTTCTCACAGGAAGCATTGGTCAAAAGATAATTCTTCAAACTGGCATTTCGCCTGCTGCAGTTCCGGTAAGAATTGTTAATTTAGTTGACAATGAATAATGTTTAGAAATAGCCCTTAGGGCCACAAGATAGTGTTTTTGAAAATTTTTATAAACTATTTAATACTTACAACGATGAAAACTAAATTCTTTTTTGCAGCCATGCTTCTGGCATGTGCATCCTTCGTAATTAACGCGCAAGGATATAAAGATGGTATTGACTTCTACAAGATTGGTAAGCTTGACGATGCCAAGGAATTGTTGGAAAAAAATCTCAACAAGCCTGGAACTAATATGAGTGAGGCTTACTACTACCTTGGTGAGATTGCTTACCACAAGGGAGATTTGGCTCTTGCTAAGTCTTATTATGACAAGGGTATTGCCGCTGATGCTAAGAACCCATTCAACTTTGTGGGTCAAGGTGCTGTGGCTCTTAAGAGTGGCGATGTGAAGAGCGCTGAGAACCTCTTTAAGCAAGCCGAGAAAATCTCAAAGAAGAATCCTAAACTTGCTATCGCTATTGCTAATGCTTACTATTATACCGATGCTAACGCTTATGCTAAGCAAATAAAGAAGCATACCGACAACGCTTTCAAGTGGAACCCAGCTGACCCCGACTACTACATCTTCAAGGGTGACGATCTGGGTTACAAGAAAGAATGGGGACAGGCTTTTGGACAATATGAGCTGGCTTACCAAAACGAGCCAAACAATATCGAAAGTCGTGTGAAGGCCGCAAATGTGGACTTCTTCCTCAATCCCAATCGCGCGATTCAGGGACTTGAGAACTTGCTTAAAGAGGTTCCCAACAATGCTCTTGTTCAGCGTGAGCTCGCCGAGAAGTATTATGAGAACAACAATGTGCCAAAGGCGCTTGAGAACTATGCTAAGTACTATAACAACCCCAATCACTTTGCTAAGGATGAGGTGCGTTATGCTCAGCTGCTGTGGATGAATAAGGAGAACGACAAGGCTATTGACATTTGCAACGGTCTTATTGCAAGTGGTGACGAGTCTAACAATAAGTTCTTTGGATATCGTCTCAAGCTTTATAGCCAGTGCGCTAAGGAAGATTGGGAGGGTGCTCTTGAGACTGGTAAGGAGTTCTTTGCTTTGCCCGACCAGTACAACTCTCTTTACATTCCTTCCGATTATTCTTACTTTGCTACTGCTCTGTCACAGCTCGACCGTGCCGAAGAGGCTGTTGGTGCTTTCGAGAAGGCAATGACTATCTTCCCCGAAGACAAGTCTTTACGCAATCAGCTCATCGGTATTTACAACAAGAATAAAGAGTTTGATAAAGCTGCTCAGATGCGCCAGGCAGTGATCGACAGTGGTGATTACACAGTCGATGACCTCTATAACCTGGCAAATGCTTATAGCCGTCTTGCTGAGAATACTACCGACGCCGACGTTAAGGCCGATGCAGTAGCTCGTGGCAAGAAAGCTATTGATGAGGTAATTGAGAAACAGCCCAATGAGGTGAGCAACTTCTATATGCTCTCACGCATCATGTCACTTGGAGAGACTACCGAATTTGATGGTACTGCTCTCGAGTCTTACAAGAAGCTTGAGGCTGCTGTTGATGCCAATAAAGATAACCGTAACGCCAACTACTACTATCAGTTGTGCTACCGTTACATGGCTAACTATTATGACAGGCAGGGCCAGAAGGATATGGCAAAGACCTACTTCGAGAAGTGGCTCTCGCTTGATCCTAACAACGAGCAGCTTCGCAAGTATGTAGAGTCGCTCAATCAGCAGTAATCTCTCTCTATTCTGATATAGCAATCCCGATGGAGGTGTAACTACCTTCATCGGGGTTCTTCTTGTCTATGTTGGCAAGATTGATTATCTTTGCCGATAATACTTCATTCATTTTATCATGAAACGTCATTTTCTCTTCTGTTTAATAGCATTGTTGGTCGCTGTGACAGTCTCTGCTGGAGTGTTCCCAGCTCGCACGTCTATTGAGCTGGCTAAGCACCGGCACATTCAACACAAGGCGATGAATGTTCAAAGTCATGACCCAATAGTTCAAGCTTTTGTCACTGTTGACGACCCTGTCACACTTTCGCAGTTAAACGCTAGTGGCATTACGGTTAATACTTGCTTCGGAAATACAGCTACCATAACGCTATCATTGGGCAGAATGGGAGACTTGGCCGCAGTAAAGGGTGTGCGACGCATCGAGCTGTCACGACCACTCACGCTTTGCAACAACATGGCTCGTGAACTGTCACATTTCCCTGCAATGACGTTCCCCCAAGGGTCATATTCTGTTCCTGCCTATAGCGGCAATGGGGTTGTGGTGGGAATGATTGACGTTGGGATTGATTTCAACCACATCAATTTCCTAGACAAGGACGGTAATAATCGCATTGTCAGGGTGTATATGCCTGCCGACAGCACTGGCACACCGCCAGTAATCGACGGTCTCACTCTGCCAGGAAGTGAGTACACTACTCCCGAGCAGATTAGAACGCTTACTACCGATGACCTCAATGAGACCCATGGAACCCACACTACAGGTACGGCCGCTGGAAGTTGTTTTGCCAGTATATACTATGGAGTGGCTACAGGTGCGCAAATTGTAGCGTGTGCTATGCCCGAGAATAGTTTGACTGATGCCAATGTGGCAAATGCGGTGCGTTACATATTCAACTATGCCGATCAAGTGGGATTACCTGCTGTAATAAATATGAGTATTGGCAGTCAGGATGGGGCTCACGATGGATCCTCTCCTCTATGTCGTCTCTATGACGAGGTGTCAGGGCCAGGGCGCATCTGTGTGGTTTCGGCCGGGAATAATGGTCATATGCCCATAAATGTTCGAAAGAAACTTGGAGAGAACGACTCGCTAGCCACATTACTGAGCAACTGGTATAGTCGTGAACCAATGATAGGATACTCGAGCATTTGGTCGATGTCGGCTACGCGCCATACTGTAGATATCGTGATATGGGACATCCAAGCCGATTCGCTGGTGCATCGTCTCGACGTGCCGCTGGAAGCTGAAATCGACAGTGTGTATACTATTTCGAGCGAGACCGATTCGATTTTCGCACGTTATTTTACTGGAGATCTCTATTTCGCTTGTGCAATCGAGGATAATGGGCATTTCCATTCGCTGATTGAGACAAGCTATAAGAGCCTTTATCGTAACCAATTCCGCATTGGAGTCATCAATAAGGCTCCTAAGGGTGAGACGCTGATGGGATGGAGTGGAGGACAAGTGGTATATTCCAGGGCTGGACTTACCGGCTGGACTTCTGGATTGGTTGAAAATGGATGCTCGGTAAGCGATCTCGCTACAGCCGATAGTGTGATTTCGGTTGGAGCCTATTGCTCCAACAATTCCTTTGTGATGATGGATGGAGAAACTCAGACTTTTGATAGATGCAATCCTTACGACATAGCCTACTTCTCGGGGTTTGGGCCTGATGCACGCAATCGTCAACGGCCCGATTTGGTGGCTCCTGGCTTTGAGGTGGCGTCATCGGTGAGTCGGTTTGTAGAGGCTTATCAACAGCCGTCTAATATTGTTGACAACGTGATAGTTGATGGCATTAGCTATACTTATGGGCTTAATAGTGGAACATCTATGTCGACTCCTGTGGTGAGTGGCGCCATTGCCCTGTGGCTTGAGATAAACCCAACATTGTCTCCAGCCAATCTGCGCCAAATAATGGAGGCTACTTGTTACAGCGACTCATACGTGCAGAGCGGAGCTCAAAAGAAATGGGGTTATGGAAAGCTAGATATTGATGCTGGTATAAGGTATCTTCTCGGTAAACTCAATGGTGATGTTAACAACGATGGTGCAGTCACAGCTGCCGATGTCACTTGCTTGTATGACATTATGCTTGGCAACTCGTTACAATATTTGCAGCGTGCCGATGTCAATGCCGATGGGGCAATCTCTGCATCCGACATCACATTCCTCTACAATATCATGCTGGAATAGATTCTTTTATCCCCTCTTAATGGAGAGTACTTTAGATAATCATAGAGGAGACAATGAAAAAACACCTCCCATCAAAATTTTTGATGGGAGGTGAAATTGTGTGTTGTCAACCTTGATTATTTGTTCACCTGGAAGCGGTTGAAACCGTCTTTAAGGTGTGCCACAACTTGGTTGGCGGCAGCAAGGCCTGCGTTGATGTTAGCCTCAGCAGTCTGTGCACCCATCTTTTTAGGAGTGAAGAACACTCTCTCGGGGAATTTCTCCTCAAGAACAGCAGCATTGTCGGGCTTCACGTCGGCAACATACTTAAGATCGGTACGCTCCTCAAGAACTGCAGCGAGGTCTTCCTCATTGATGACCTCTTTGCGTGCAGCGTTGATGAGAGTTCCGCCCTTAGGCATAACCTCAAGGAGAGCACGGTTAACCGACTTGCGAGTCTGATCGTTAGCTGGGATGTGGAGACTTACATACTGGTTGTTCTTGTAAAGATCCTCAACAGTGTGTACAGGGATGATGCCGTCGGCTTCCATTACCTCATCCTTTACGAATGGGTCTAGAGCACAAACTTTCATGTCAAAGCCCTTGGCGATGCGAGCAACGTTACGTCCTACTGCACCATAGGCGTGGATACCCAGAGTCTTGCCCTTAAGTTCAGTACCCGAAGTGCCGTTGTAGCGGTTGCGGATGAGTGATACAATCATACCAAATACTAGCTCGGCAACAGCGTTGGCGTTCTGACCTGGAGTGTTCATTACGCATACGCCATGCTTAGTAGCCTCGTCGAGGTCGATATTGTCGTAGCCAGCACCGGCGCGAACTACCACCTTGAGTTGTGGAGCTGCATCAAACACCTCTTTGTCAACTTTGTCGCTGCGCACGATAAGACCGGCGCAATCGGCAATGGCGTTGATCATGTCTTGCTTGGTGCCTTTCTCAACGAGAACGAGCTCATGACCACCTTGTTCAACAACTTCGCGGATGCCAGTTACGGCAGCTGCAGCAAAAGGTTTCTCGGTAGCAACTAAAATCTTCATTTGTTTTAGGTTTATTTTTAAGTGGGTCATGCTATGGATGTCATGACCCACCTTTTAATATAAATAATGTGTGAATTAATGATTGTTCTCAAATTCCTTCATTGCGTCAACAAGTACCTTCACACTCTCGAGTGGGAGAGCATTGTAGAGCGAAGCACGGAAACCACCAACGCTACGGTGTCCCTTAATACCAACGATGCCCTTGCTTGTTGCGAACTCAAGGAAGTCCTTCTCGAGCTCTTTGTACTCGGGCTTCATAACGAAGCAAACGTTCATGAGTGAACGGCTGTCCTCGTGAGTAGTACCAACAAACATGCGGCTATTGTCGATAGCGTCATAGAGGCATGCGCCTTTCTCCTCGTTAATGCGCTGCATCTCTTTCACACCACCCAGGTCTTTGAGCCAACGCAGGGTCTGCAATGCAGTGAAGATTGGCAATACGGGAGGAGTGTTGAACATCGAACCCTTGTCGATGTGGGTCTGATAGTTCAGCATAGTTGGAATCGCGCGGTCAACCTTACCCAGAATGTCTTTCTTAATAATAACGAAGGTGACACCTGCAGGAGCAAGGTTCTTCTGAGCGCCACCATAGATAAGAGCGTACTTCGAAACATCAACAGGGCGAGAGAAGATGTCGCTCGACATGTCGGCTACCAATGGTACGTTAACATCGAGGTCCTCACGCAACTCGGTACCGTAGATAGTATTGTTGGTAGTGATATGAAGATAATCGGCATCGGTAGGAACGGTAAAGTTCTTGGGGTAGTAAACGTAGTTGTCTTCCTTTGATGAAGCTATTACTTCAACCTCACCAAAGAGTTTTGCCTCTTTGATGGCTTTGTTGGCCCATGTACCAGAGTCAACATAAGCAGCTTTAGTCTTGAGCAGGTTATAAGGAACCATGCAGAACTGAGTGCTGGCACCGCCACCCACAAACACTACTTCATATCCCTCGGGGATATCAAGCAATTCCTTGAAGAGGGCCTGTGCCTCGTCCATTACAGCTTGAAATTCCTTGCTACGGTGAGAAATCTCAAGAACCGATAAGCCTGTACCGGCAAAATCACGAATGCCCTCAACAGTTTTATCAATAGCATACTGACTTAAAATTGATGGGCCTGCATAGAAATTGTGCTTCTTCATAAAATGTAGTTTGTTTTAATAAATAATGGTAATAAAAAATCTTTTCGCAAAAGTACCTATTTTTATTGACTCAAGCACAATTTTTCATCAAAAGAAATTATGTTATAAAACATAATCATTTTTTTTGTTGAATGCCGATTTTTATCATATTTCAGCCTAAAATCTTCAAATATCTCCCTTTTGTTTAGTCATTTATGGAGAATGTTAATTAAATTGCAATTCAAAACTAATTTTTGTTACTCGTTTAAAGAAAATAAACAGCTGTGAAAAATGGATAAAACTTGATTTTATGCTAAAAAACATATTTTTAAAGCTGCGTAGTTCCACTTTTTTGATATAAATTTGTCATGTTCTTTTGAAACAAGAATTATTTATTATAGTTATTTTTTTAATACAATTATCTTAAACCATTTCAATCATGAACGTTGAAAAAATTATGGCCGACCTGGAGGCTAAACACCCAGGCGAATCTGAGTATCTGCAGGCTGTACGTGAAGTCCTTGAGTCTATTGAGGAGGTTTACAACCAGCATCCTGAGTTTGAGAAAGCTAAGATTGTAGAGCGCATGGTAGAACCCGAGCGCATCTTCACTTTCCGTGTAACTTGGATTGATGACAAGGGCGAGGTTCAAACTAACCTTGGCTATCGCGTGCAGTTCAACAGCGCTATTGGCCCTTACAAGGGTGGTTTGCGTTTCCACAAGGCTGTTACTCCCTCAATGCTGAAGTTCCTCGGTTTCGAGCAGACATTCAAGAATGCACTTACTACTCTCCCAATGGGTGGTGGTAAGGGTGGATCTGACTTCGACCCAGTTGGCAAGAGCGACGCTGAAATCATGCGTTTCTGCCAGGCTTTCATGCTTGAGCTCCGTCACAACATTGGTCCTGACCAAGACGTTCCCGCTGGTGACGTTGGTGTTGGTGGCCGTGAGATTGGCTTCCTCAATGGTATGTATCAGAAGCTGGCTCGTCAGTATCATACTGGCGTTCTCACCGGCAAGGGTATGACTTGGGGTGGTTCTATTCTTCGTCCTGAGGCTACTGGTTTTGGCGCTCTCTATTTCACTGAGCACGTTCTCCGCACTGCCGGCAAGGACATTAAGGGTAAGAAACTCGCTCTCTCTGGCTTCGGTAACGTTGCTTGGGGTGCTGCCACCAAGGCTGTAGAGCTCGGCGCTAAGGTTGTTGCTATTTCTGGCCCCGACGGCGTTTGCGAGATTCCTGATGGTATCACCAAAGAGATGATCGATTATATGCTCGACATGCGCGCATCTAACCGCAACAAAGTTCAGGATATGGCCGACAAGTTCCCCGCACAGGCTAAGTTCACTGCTGGCAAGAAGGCTTGGAGCATTCCTTGTGACATCGCTCTTCCTTGCGCATTCCAGAACGAGCTTAGCGAGGATGACGCTAAGGAATTGAAGGCTAATGGCTGCTGGTGCTGCTGCGAGGTTTCTAATATGGGTTGCCAACCAGGCGCTATCCACTTCTTCCAGAAGAATGGCGTTCTCTTCGCTCCAGGTAAAGCTGTTAACGCTGGTGGTGTTGCTACTTCAGGTCTCGAGATGACTCAGAACGCTGCTCACCTCAGCTGGTCGGCTAAGGAAGTTGATGAGAAACTCCACTGGATCATGGAGAACATCCACGAGCAGTGCGTTAAGTTCGGTACTCAAGCCGATGGTACAATTGACTATGTTAAGGGTGCCAACATCGCTGGCTTCATGAAGGTTGCTCAGGCTATGCTCGAGCAGGGCGTTATCTAATCGCGATATCAGCAATTGATATAACAATAGATAATATACTTGCAATGTCTGCCCTCAAAAATGGGCAGACATTTGCTTTATAAGCCAAAAAGTATTACATTTGCACCTTCACTTCGACTAAAGCGTGGAAGTGACTTTGAGAAGTCGATATTTTTTAGGTATTAATAAAAACTATTAGTATTATGAAGAAATTCTTAATTTTGAGCCTCGTGGCTCTGGCAGGCGTGTTCTCAATGAACGCTGCGCAAGGAGAGAAGGCCTTTGGTGCCCAATTCAACTATGCTTCAAAGCACTCTATGGTGGGTCTTGGACTTAACTTCCAGTATGAGTTTGTCAACAACTTTAGAGTTGAACCCGAGTTCATCTACTACTTTGAGAGCGATCACTTGAGTGCTTTCAATGTAAACCTTAACTTTCATTACTTGATTCACACAAGTAGCAAGTTCGCTATCTATCCTTTGGCGGGTTTCTCTTATGCAAGAGTAAATCCTGAGATAGGCGATGGTTTTAACCGCTTTGGTGCCAATGTGGGCGTTGGAGGTGAGTACACTATCAACAACCGCTTCGCGTTCTATGTAGAAGAGCGTTTCCAGATTCTTAAGGACATGAACCAGAGTGTAACCTGCCTTGGTTTCAAGTATAAGTTCTAAGATTAGTATAGAACAAATTGTTTAAAACATGAGCCGCGATATCCATACAGGATGTCGCGGCTCGTGTTTTCCTCAAAGAAAAAGGGGGCGTCGATTTAGAAGTTGATGCCTTCTTTTTCCTTGCTCACATTGCGGTAGTAAAGTTTACCGTCCTCATATTCTTTAGTAGCAATGAGAGTAGACTTGGGCAGTTTCTCGTAGTATTTCGAGATTTCGATTTGCTCTCGGTTCTCAGAGATCTCCTCGAGGTTATCGGTTTTCTCGGTGAATTCCTGCAGTTTCTTCTCTAGGTCGTTCTTCATGTCGGCCGAGATTTGGTTGGCTCGTTTGCCAATGATAGCTACAGTCTCATAGATGTTGCCCGTTTGCTGTGCGAGGTCGATGAGATCATGCACAGTAGTGTTTTGTGGAGCGTTTGATTTCTTGTAATCGATAGCCATTGTAGTGTAAAAATCTATATTTGTGTAAATTATTATTTTCGATTGAGGAATTTGTCGGCAATCTTAAAAATGTTGTCGGCTTCCTTGCGGTTCTCGCTGTTGGGGTAGTCATTGATATAGGCATAGTACTCGTCGACTACAGTGCGGAAACGTTCTTCTTTCTTCTCATCTACGCTCATCTGTGCCTCTTTGAATCGCGACTTGAGAATGAGCATTTCGAGTTGCTCTTTGTATTTGCTATAGGGGTAGCTCTTAATGGCATTTTTGGCAGTAATTACCGCACTCTCATAGTTGTTGCCCATGTAACTTCCCAGATTGTAATAGAGCTGTGCGTTTTCCAACTCTTTGAGTACCAGCTTGTCCTGCAGTTCAAAGATGGCGTTTTGAGCTATTGCAACCTTGTCGCTTTTAGGGAAGTAGTCGAGGAATGCTTGCAACTCTTCGATTGCCTTGACGGTTTCACTTTGGTCAAGCTGAGGCTCTGGAGAGTCGAGGTAGTAACCATAGCCGGCATAGTATCGAGCTAGTTCAGCATAGCGACCTCTTGGGTATTGTGAGTAATACTGCTTAAAGTAGGAACCAGAGTCAAGATAGTCATGGTTCTCGTAGTGGCTGAGGCCGAGAAGGTAGAGACATTCTTCACCTCTATCGGTCCCTTTGAAGATTGGCACGAGATCGGCAAAGATTGTGTAGGCCTGAGTATATTTCTTATTCTCAAAGGCCTTCTTGGCGTACTCGTACTTGAGGTTGTAGTCTCCACTCTTAAGAACCTTGTTATACTCACCGCAGGCGGAGAGCATCATGACAAGTGAAAATATTATTATAAAACGATGTATCATTTCGGTATTTACCATATTAGCGTGCAAAGTTACACATAATTCGCCACATGACAAGTCATTTCTTGCAAAAAACATTTAAAAATGGCAAAACTATTGAAGGTTCATTATATCAAATATATAAACATAAATGAATTATAGTTGAGAGTTTAGAGTATGGAGAATAGAGGAGCTATGGGTTTGAGGCAGAGTTTTTTTAGATGATTATTTACGAATTAACTCCAGATTATTCGGTTGGTTAGATGGACTCACTCGACTCACTTGACTCATCTGACTCATCTGACTCACTAGACTCAGTGACTTGTCCTGAAATAGGTTTACAAAGTAGTAAATCAAAAACAGGATTAAGAATGAAAAAAGTAAACATCCGTCAGGACTATGAGATTCTGCAGATATTGCGTGAGTATTGCATCACGGATATCGGCGTGAATGAGCTTATGAGGAAATATTCCTTAGGCTCGAGCACCCAACTTATCAGATGGTTTCGTAAATTTGCAGATCCGAACATCACAAAATCATCTGAAATGAAAGGGAAAGACATCGACACTTACAAGCAGAAGGCCGAGACTCTGGCACAGGAGAACGCCAGGCT
>JAEEGG010020785.1_pt1 | contig 13088 bp, 11 predicted proteins | sample 9134161 | NCBI WGS metagenome assembly JAEEGG01 (sample SAMN16246543, study PRJNA631951) | gut metagenome | biome: gut microbiome; feature: rumen; material: CR-attached | host: Bos | place: Iran: Karaj | collected 2018-10
AGGAGAGATGCCGGAGTGGTCGATCGGGGCGGTCTCGAAAACCGTTGAACGCTTTGCGTTCCAAGGGTTCGAATCCCTTTCTCTCCGCAAAAACCGATATAACAACGAGTTATATCGGTTTTTTATTTAGATCTCCTCTCCTATTTCTTTACTTCTAAAGTCATCATCGCACGCTCTATCCTCGGGAGTATAGGCGAGAAATGCGTCCCTTCCACAAGCTCAAATACCACAGAAGCTTTGCTTTTTGCCTTCAGGATGTCGGCAGCGGCGAGGGTCCTCTCCTCCACGGTCGCCATTCTTTTTTCCTTGGCGTTCTTCTCCTTTTCGCCCAACAACAGACAAAACTTTTCCACTTGAGGCGATGGCGTTTGCTCCTTCATCCACTCGACGAAACCGTTGTACCACAGCGACCCGGATATGCTGATGATGTTGGTGAAAGCATCGGTATTGAACGCCGCCCAAAACGCAAACAACCCCGATAAAGATACGCCCAAGAGGGTTCTCTCAGCGTCCTCTATGCCCAAATCCCTTTCTGTTTCAGGGATAACCTCATTTGTCAGTTTGTTGAGGAACGCTGCCGCCTTCCCTCCAAAGGGCTTCGCTTTCTTGAATACGCCCTCAGCAGGCCACGGCGTCAAGTCATCGTTCCAGTTGACATCCTCTATTAGGACAATGGAGATACCGTGTTTTTCGGACAATCCCTTCAATCCATCACGCAAATCGCCCTTGATTCCCTCGGGCAGGATCATGTAACAGATTTTGTTTAAGGATTGTTTGACAAGCGACTGCATGAGAACTAATTTTTTCAGTGGTCAAAAATAAGAAAAAAAATCAATGACATATAACTATCAATCTACGATTAAAAGACGGCTTTTTGTATCTTTGCAGCATACGAAAGAGACAACAGTATGAATAACGTGACCCCAAAACGCGTAATAGGCATAGGAGAGACCGTGTTGGACATCCTGTTCAAGAACGACCAGCCACAGAAAGCCGTTCCAGGCGGCTCGACCTTCAACAGCATTGTTTCGCTCGGACGGGTTGGCGTGCCCTGCGCCATGATGACCGAAGTGGGTGGCGACCATGTGGGCGACATTATTTGCACTTTTCTGGTTGATAATGGTGTGTCTTCGGAATATGTCTGCCGTCACGAAAAGGCCAAGTCGCATATCACGCTGGCTTTCTTGGACGAGCACAACGACGCGCAATACCTGTTTTACAAGGATCATGCGTCTGTTTGGTTGGATGGGGACTTGCCTCAAATGAGTAAAGACGATGTGGTGCTCTTCGGCTCGTTCTTTGCCATTAACCCTGCCATACGGCCAGTAGTGGGCAGTTTGTTGCGTGCCGCACACGAGGCGGGTGCTTGGCTCTATTATGACGTGAACTTCCGCAAAAACCATATCGTCGACTTGCCGGACGTGATGCCTAACATTGAGGAGAATATGAGTCTGGCCAACGTGGTGCGCGGGTCGATGGAGGATTTTGACTACATGCTTGGTCTGCACGATGGCGACGCCATCTATGAGCATGTGAGCCGCCATTGCCGCACGCTGATATTGACCGATGGTCCTCGTTCCATTCGCGTCTATACCCCCGAAGGCTGCGAAACCTATCCTGTACAGGCCATTGAGACCGTCAGCACGGTCGGGGCGGGAGACAACTTCAATGCGGGTTACATCTACGCCATGCTGCAAGGCCTGGACGACCAAGCCTCACGCATCGAGATGGCACAACGCTGGAGCCAAGACGTCTGCCGCCAGATGGGGAACAACATCAGCGACGAGTTGGTTGCAGCGATTAAAAGAGAAGGGATTACGGGACTATGACTTGTGACTATAACAGCTTTTGGCCTCTGGCAGCCCCCCAAGGGTGTCATTGCGGACTCGATCCGCAATCTCCTAAAGAGAAGAGAGTCTGCCAGAAGCTGACTGCTGAAGGCTAAATCAATCATTCGTAGTGCCTAATCCTCACCTCTACCCCATCGTTTCCCAACAGTGACGGGATGCTGCTCACATCCGTCTGCCCATAATGGTAGGGGAACAGCACTTTCGGCTTGACTATCCTCGCCGCGTTAACGAGTTGTTCAACCGTCATGGTGTAAGGTTGGTTGCAAGGCATGAATGCCACATCGATGTCTTTGATTTCAGCCATTTCGGGTATGTCTTCGGTGTCGCCGGCGATGTAGATTCTCAGTCCGTCGAGGGTGAGGATGAATCCGTTGTCCCTTCCCTTGGGGTGGAACTGTTGATGTCCCTCGGTGGTGTTGTAGGCGGGAACGGCCGCAAGGGTGATGTCGGCAGCCAATTGCAGCATGTCGCCGTTGGCCATCACCGTGCCATAACCGAGCATTTCAGCGCAGCGTTGGTTGGTAATCAGTTGGGTGTTGTCGCCCATCAACACTTTGATGGCGGTCGTGTCGAAATGGTCGTGGTGCTCATGGGTGATGAAAAGGTAGTCCGCCTTGGGCATTGCGGCGTAGTCGATGACCTTCTCCCCTAGTTTCGTCACGGGGTCAATTTGTATCTCCTTGCCGTCATATTCGATGCGCATGGAGGCATGCACCAAGGCATGGAACTTGACCGTCTTGCCACTTTTGGTGGTGAAACTGTCGACTTCGTAGATGTCATCCTTAATGGGGCTCTCGGTCACGACAGGCATCCCCGCCTCTTTCCAGGCGATGATGCCGCCTTTGAGGTTGACGACCTTGTAGCCTTCCTTGGCAAGCCCACCTGCGGCAAGGGCAGAGCGTTTACCGCTGCGGCAATACACGGCTATCGTTTTGTCGGCAGGCAGCATCGACTTCGCTTTCTCGACAAAACCATCTTGCGTGACATCAATGTTGATGGCCTTTTGGAGATGGCCTTCGCCGAATTCCTTGGCGGTCCTCACATCGAGCAGCACGACATCGGAGTCGGCAATCTGCGCCGCAAAGCCATTGACATCGGCGTTTTCATAACCTTGTTGGCCACAGGCGGCCAATCCTAATAAAGCGAGCAAACTGGTGAAAAACTTCTTCATGGCAATCTATTTTTGGGCGGTAAAGATAGTGAAAAAACAAACCACTCCGAATCCCAAAAAGGCAATTTGCGCAAAACAACCATGAATTGAGGCTACAACCACGACTGCTTTTGCCACGAAAAGCACTCATCATCCTCAAACATCACAGGGTCAATCATAGGACTTCCGCAATTTGGGCATTTCTTAGACAATGTGAGAATATTGTTCTCTAAACCATTATCCAACACCAAACCGGCAACCATAAAATGCTCGCCGCACTCATGACAATGGAATCTAAATTCCGGTATCTTCTCCTCTGCCTCTTCAACGGGTTTCTTTTTCGGCGACAAATCCTTCAGCCAATTCCAAAACTCGACCAACAGGCCGCCTATAACCGCAATGACAGCCATCACGCCAATTATAGCACAACTGATTATTCCATCAAACTTTTCTTTCATGGTTGCTTTTTTGTTGCGTCCGTTGTATTTCCAGCTGCTCCGCCATCGTGCGAAACCCCGATCACAAACCACACCAAAACACTAACGATATAGATGAGCCATGCCCACCACGATGCATGAATCCTGATGAGGATAATCAATCCGATAAGGCAATCCATAAAAATGAAGAATCCCATAGTGCGTTGTTTTTGATAACGGTCATTGCTGTCCACTAAAAAAAACGATATCGTTCATTGAAATAGTAATAAAATCAGTTAATTCCAGAGTTTTTTCGAGTCAACGGATTTGAATTTTACTTTTGCCGAAACTCTCGGCAGATGAATAATGACAAATACGTTTTCTCCCAATTGACCTCGTTCCTTGACAGGAACCATTTCAACTACCTTGTCAGGAAGTACGGAGGCGACATATACGTTAAGCACTTCACGTGCTGGAATCAGATGCTCGCATTGATGTTCGACCACCACCTCCTTCCAAAGCCGCAAAGTCAATTGGCCTTCCTCATTGTCATCAAAATCGTTGATGATGTCTTCAATCTCCTTTGCCGAGGCTTCAGGGATAGGCTGGGCAATTGCTCTTTCCAACCCCTCATAATAGAGTTTCTTCCTCCGTATGGCTTCCTCGTTGTTCATACTGCAAAGGTAAACATAAAACCGATATGCCACAAAAAAAAGTCCTCTGCGTCGTTGCAGAGGACTCACTGTTTTGAATCTCCAAAGGCTTAATGCTTCGCCTTCAAGAAACTATATTCCTTGCCATATTTCAGGTGCTGCGCCACAAAATCGGAAGGATACTCAACCTTGTAGTCCACCACCTTGCCGTTTTCCATGACGGGAACAATCTCGGGATTGATGAAACCACCGTAGGGTTTCAGCCCCAAGGCGTTGTAACGCTCCTTGACTTCCTTGTGCAGCTCGGGGTCTACCTTCACAGCATACTTCTCCACGATGGCCTTGCCTGCGGCATAGTCTCCTTCGCTCTTGATGCGCTGAATCTCGGCCAACAGTTCGCCAAACAAGCCACGCAATGCCTCGAAGTCGTTGATGACGAAGTAGGTCTTGCCGTTCTCCACCTTCTTCTCGATGACGTTGGCGTCCTTGCCGTGTTCGTAGCACCACTCAGAGATGAGCTTGCGGTTCTGCATGTGTGCCTCGGTGACATCCTTGCCCAGCTCCACACGGGCCAGTTGCGACATCATGCCGTTGCGGATATAGGAGCAGTACTCGGCCTTATAGGCCTCTGCATCGGGCATCACACCCAGCTCCACCATCCTCGGCTCTGCCAGATAATACAGGCCGAAGAGGTCGGCACGGGCTTCCTCCAGCGTCGAACTGAACTCCTTCAAGGCGCCAGGCTGTGTGCCAGGCAACAGCTTGCCTGAGCCGTGACCCAAGCACTCGTGCAGGTTGGTGTGCACCACATCGGCATCGGAACCGTATTTCTTGCAAAGGTCGACCTCTTCCTGGGTGTAGGCGAACTCCTTGAGGGCGCTCCTCGGGCATTCGTCGGCAGCCTTGTCATAGGCTTCCATCAGGTTGGTGATGGTCACCGACTTGGAACCATATTCCTTGCGGATCCAGTCGGCGTTGGGCAGGTTGATGCCAATCGGGGGCGAAGGGAAGCAGTCACCGCCCAGCGTGGTGACGATGATGCTCTTGGCCGACACGCCCTTGCACTCCTCTTTCTTGAAGCGCGGGTCGACGGGCGAGTGGTCCTCGAACCACTGCGCGTTCTCGCTGATGGTGTTGGAACGCACGGTAGCCTCAAGGTCCTTGTAGTCGACGATAGCTTCCCAAGTGGCCTTCATGCCCATCGGGTCGCCGTAGTCTTCGATGAAACCGTTCACGAAATCGATATGCGAAAGGGAATCTTGTACCCAAGCGATGTTGTATTCGTCCCAAGTCTTCAGGTCTCCCGTGGTGTAATAGTCGATGAGTTTCTGAGTGTACTTGCGCTGGCTGTCGTTCTCCGCCACCTCGTTGGCCTTCTGCAACCAACCGATGATGGCTTGGATGGCCTCGCCATACAGGCCGTCGACCTTGTAGACGTCTTCATAAATCTTGCCATCTTTCTTCACCAACTTGGAATTCAGTCCATAACTAATGGGCTCGGCATCGTTGGGCTTGCGCATCTTGTTGTAGAAGGCTTCCACATCACCCTTACGGATGTCGCCTTCATAGAAGTTCACGGCCGAGTTGACGATGATGTCGTCCTCACTGCTGCGACGCATCTTGTAGAGTTCCTTGTCGAAGACCACAGGTGTCAGGAAAGCGATGAAGTCATCTACGGTCTCACCCTCGTTGAGCGGGAGCAGGCTTGCGTCGCTACCCTTAATCAAGTCAGCGAAATAGGCCTCGCTGACCTCGGGAAAGAACTTGTCCTCAGCATAATGGTGATGAATGCCATTGCTGAAAAACACGCGCTTGGCATAGACCACGAAGTTCTGGAAGTCAGCGCTTTCGCGGTCGCCTTGATACGAGTTCAGCACGGCTTCGATGGTCTTACGAACCACCAAGTTGTACTTGAAGTTCTGGTCGGCGAGGATGTCGCGACCGCACTTGGCCGCCTCACCGAGATAGTAGATGTAACTCTTCTGTTGCAGCGTCAACTGGTCCCATTCCGGGATTTGGTAACGCATAATCCTCAAGTCGGCGAACTCGTCCACCAGATACTTGAATTCCTCTTTGGGTTGGGGCTGTTCAACAATTTCTTTTTCCTCTTTTGGGGTGCAACCCACTAAAGCGGCAGCCATTCCAATGCAAATCATCAGTTTTTTCATTTTAGACTGTTAAGCAATTATTTGTTATTGACTTCGGGACTTCGGGGCATGGGAACAGGTCCCTGAGCCTATCGAAGGGCCGTCGCGTCTATTTATCACTTATACAAATCACCCGGCGTAAACATGTCGTATGCCGGCATCGTCTTCGGATCAAGGTTATGGTAAGTGCCATCCACTTGGATGCGTTCTTTGTTGAGCACATAATGGCGGCAGAACCACACGAGGTCATCGACTGTAAACGGGCCACCTGCTGCCACACTGTGTCCATAGCCCTCAAAACGGCGGGCAAAATAAGGATAGTCGAACTTCTTAAAGCGTTTCACCAAGGCATCCGTGCCAAAGAAACCGGTCTTGAAGAGTTTGAGTTGCTTGTATGGCACTAGTTTGTCCGAAGTGCCATGGAAGAACATAGTCGGGGCAGGGGCGTGGTTGCGGTATTTCACTTTGCCTTCTTTAGAGAAGATCGCACCCGCATACGACACCACACCTGCCAGGCGGAAGTCATCTGGAAGGATGCTATAGTTCAGGAAACCATTGCAGAGAGCATAGTCCACCTGCAAGGATGTGATGGCGCCAGCACTAGAGCCGACCATCACGATATAGTCTTTGTTCACCTTCAGTTCCTTGGCATGATCAAGTAGATAGGCAATCGCCGAAATGGCATCTTCCGCTGCCATGTTGACGGCATCCTTCAAGGGATCGGAGTTGAAAATGCTGAGGTTTTTGGCCCCTTTCAAGCCAAGACGGTAGTCGATGGCGGCCACTTGGAACCCTTCGTCCACCAACTGCTTGAAATAGGCTTTCTCAAACTCGCCATCGCGATGGCCTCCGATGAAACCGCCACCGAAGACATAGACCACACAAATGGTGCTGTCGTGGACTTGCTCGGGCGTATAGAAATCGAGATAAAGCTGCAGCGTGTCACGCTCAGCATACTGGAAGGTCTTCATGTCCTGTGCGAAGACCATCATGCCCGCGAGAAGGATTGCTAATAGTAAAGTTATTCTTTTCATGGTTTTGTTTTTAGGCCCATGGCTCTTGGCCCATGGCTCGCTTCGTCAAAGGAGATTGCGGATCAAGTCCGCAATGACACCTTGAAAAAGCGAGTCAGAGCCATAGCCTAATGGCCATCGTTATGATTGATGTGTTTTAAAGTATTCTTTCAAGAAATCAGGCAACTGCCGCAAAGCGGCCTGCTCGCGCCATTGCTTCCGCACCTCTTGGGCGGGCACACCAAAGACGGCCTTGCCTGGTTCGATGTTCTTGTCGACAGCCGAGGTGGCCAAGACGACTGCACCCGTGCCAATGACCAAGTCCTTGTTGATGCACACACGCCCCCAAAGGATGACATCGTCCTCAATGCGTGTCACGCCTGCGATAGCGGCATGGGCACCAATAAGGCAGTTGTGGCCGATGTAACTGTCGTGACCAATCTGGCAGTGGTTGTCGAGTTTGGTGCCGCTCTCGATAATGGTGTCGGAGGTGACGCCACGGTCGATGCTGCACAAAGCGCCAATCTCCACATCGTGGGCAATGACTACGCGACCAAAGGACTCAAACTTCTTGAAGCCTTCGTTACGGCGCTGGAAATAATAGCCGTCCGCTCCGATAACGCTACCCGAATGGATGATGACATTGTCGCCAATCACGCAGTGGTCATAGATGGTCACATTGGGATGGATGAGGCAGTTCTTTCCGATGACGGTGTGATGTCCGACGAACGAACCCGGCATAATGAGCGTGCCCTCCCCTATCTCGGCCGAGTCGCTGATGGGTTGTGTCTGCGGTTCGAAGGGACGGAAATGCCGCATGATACGCAAGAAGGCATCGAACGGATCGTCATGGAGCAGCAAGGCCTTGCCTTCGGGACAGACCACTTCCTTATTAATAAGGACCACCGTTGCGGCCGAGTTGAGCGCCTTGGCGTAGTATTTCGGGTGGTCAACGAAGGTGATGTCGCCCTCCTCCACCTTGTGGATTTCGTTCAGGCCCGTGATGGGGAAGTTGGCAGGACCAACGTATTTAGCGTCAATGAGTTCCGCAATAGCTTTAAGGGTAGTCTTCTTGATTTTCATCGAAATGAGATTATAAAATGAAACGCAAAAATACAAAAAAAGCGCAAAGTCAATGACTCTGCGCTTAATTATTTGAGGTGCTTCCAATCACATCTTCACACGCTCGCAGTACTCGCCCGTGCGGGTGTCGACGCGAATCATGTCGTCGGTGTTGATGAACAACGGCACGCGGACCATGGCACCCGTCTCGACGGTGGCTTCCTTCAGAGCGTTGGTGGCGGTGTTGCCCTTCTCACCAGGCTCGGTGTAGGTCACTTGCAGCACGGTCTTCACCGGCATTTCGGCGAAGAGGATGGTCTCGGTACTGGCGTCGACGACGACGTCAACGATATCGTTTTCCTTCATGAACTTTACGCCCGTGATGTTGTCGCCAGCGATCGGAATCTGGTCGTAGGTCTCGGTGTGCATGAAGATATAGTCCTCACCTTCCTTGTAGAGGTACTGATAGGGACGGTGTTCGACGCGGACATCCTCCAGCTTCACGCCAATGTCGAAACGCTTTTCAAGCACGTTGCCGCTCAGCACATCCTTCAGTTTGATACGCATGATAGTGTTGCCCTTGCCAGGCTTAACATGTTGGAAGTCAATGCAGAAATAAATCTTTCCATCCAGACGGACGGCGCTTCCAATCTTTACATCTTGACTTAACATAGTATTTTCAGATTTAAATATTTAAGATTCAAAGATTTAAAATTCAAAATTCAATTCCATAGTTAGGAAATGAAGGTGCAAAAGTAGTGTATTTCAGGGAAATGGCAAAGGAATTATGAAAAAAAGTGAAACTTGTCTTTGAAATTCATGCAAAATATGCCTTGATATTCCTGAAGTTGAGATAGCCATTGTTTGGCGAATCCAATTCGAAAGAGCCGTCATACAAGGTCTGTGTTGACTTCACCGATTCTTTGAAAAGTGACCGAAAATAATTCAGATTCTTCTCAAAATCAGAATGATAACTTCTTGCCGATTTCACTTCGAAAGCATACAAGCAATCAAAGTCACGCTCCTGTATCACAAAGTCGTTTTGCCTGATTGCCGAGGCCCGACCAGTGTCACGACGGGAAACAATTCTGAAAGTCGCAAAAATTCATCGCTTAAATCTCTGTTTATCATAGTATTGCAATATTCGTATGAAAATTTGGAATCCAACTCCAAATTTTCATGCAAAAATACGATTTCTTTTGATTCCACACATATTAATTGCAAAAAAACACCCTCCCACTCCGTTTCCTCTGGAGTTTTCGAGGGTGGTTACCATACATATCACTAAAAACAAGCCTATGTGCAAGCCAACTGCCTCATCGCTGCTATCCCACACTTGAAAAGTGGGCCGACTGCCTGTGAACTTACCCTTGTTTATTAATCCGTTGTGGCTTGTTATTCATACGTTTATGCAGTGTGCGACGCTTGGAAGCGTCGTCTACTAAACCGCCCGCGTGAGTTGCCAGGAGGGGCTGGGTAGCCCGCTGCGGCGGGCGCCCCTCCCGACAACTCACGCGCCCTCTGCCCGTTGCCCGTGAACGGAACAAGGGTTAGTTCTTACGGACAGGCCGCACAGAGCAGCCATCGTTGCGGTTGAAGTGGTTGTACATATGGCAGTCGTCCGAATCGAGTTCGAGGCGCCACGCGCCGTCCGCTTGGAAAGTGTTGAGTGACCTCGACCAGTAGTAGCCGTACGAGCCCGCGCCGCTGGGCTCTCTGTCCCAGCGGATGCTATGATCTTGATAGCCAGCAGCAGGTAGGAAGAGCTGATTACCATTGTACCCCATGAAGAGCATGCCGTAAACACCATTCAATTTTCTATAATCCGATACCATGGTGCAATTTAGCAATTCCTCCCATTGCTCCTTAGTAGGCATGCACCAACCGCTGCCCCAGTTGGCTGTGGCCGCATCATCGCTGCTCTGCAATGTGGTCAGTTTGTCCTCGAAACCATTGTTGCCATAGTCGCTCTGTTTGCAGTACTTGGTTAGCTTGGCGTTATCTCCTTTGGCGTACTTGTAGGTATTCCAATCGTAAGTCTTCTTCGTCTTGGTTTCACCCCACGCGTAGTAGTTTCCGTATTCCCAAGGGTTATTTGCACCCACATTGCAGGTGGCCCACAACGTGCCGCTCGGCAGGCCGAGGTCAACATAGGCATGGCCTTTGTGGGTTTGGGCGTTCATACTTTCTGCGGGATAAACCACCGCTGTCATTAGCATTAAGGCTGCTACTGCCTTCATCAGTTTTTTCATATTGGTTAGATTTTGAGATTATTCCGTTTGATTACAATGCAAAAATAAAACAAAACATTGAACGGCAAACAAATTGCAATGTTTTTTCGCCCTTGCTTCGGTGCGAATAAGATTATTCCCTACTTTTACCGCAAATTTCTAAACCTTATCAATATGAGAAAAACCAAACTATTCCTGTTAGCCATGGTCACCTGTTCTATCGTGTCATGTAACACACAGTCACCCCGAGAAAATGGGGCTAAGAATGAAACGAAAACCGAAGCAAAGAAAGAAGTAAAGGAGAAAATCGGACCGAAAGAACTCACCCTGCAGTCGGACATCATGACGCCCGAAGTGCTATGGGCCATGGGCCGCATCGGGGAATACAGCATCTCGCCCGACCACCAGAAAATCGTCTATGCCGTGACCTACTACAGTGTGCCCGAAAACCGCAGCAGCTCCACCTTGTATATCATGAACGCCGACGGCAGCGACAACAAAGTGCTGGTCGTGAGCAACGACAGCCAATACAGTCCACAATGGCGCCCCGATGGGAAGAAGATCGGCTTCCTCGCCCCTAAAGACGACGTCATACAACTCTGGGAAGTGAATCCTGATGGAACTGGTCTGGAATGCGTCTCCAACGAGCCCGACGACATCAACGGCTTCCTCTATTCGCCCGACTGCGCCCAGGTGCTCTTCACCAAGGAGGTGAAGCTGAAAGAGACCGTGGCCGACATCTATCCCGACCTCGACAAGTCCTCGGGCCGCATCAACAACGACCTGATGTACCGCCACTGGGACCACTGGGTCGACACCTACGGTCACCTCTTCGTGGGTAACTTCAGCAACGGCAAGATCGAGAACGCCTTCGACGCCATGAAGGACGAGCAATGGGAAGCCCCCGTGCGCCCCTTCGGCGGCATGGAGCAGGTGCAATGGCTGCCCGACGGCAAGAGCTTTGTCTACTGCTGCCGTAAGAAGGTGGGCAAGGATTACGCCCTCTCCACCAACACCGACATCTACCAATACATCATCCAGAGCGGCGAGTGCAAGAATCTCACCGAAGGCATGATGGGCTACGACCTCAACCCCGTCATCTCGCCCGACGGCAAATACATGGCCTGGGAGAGCATGGAACGCGACGGCTACGAAAGCGACAAGCAACGCCTCTTCGTGATGAACCTCGAGACCGGCGAGAAGACCGACTACTCCGCCCGCTTTGACCAATGCTGCACGGGCTTCAGCTGGGCTGACGACAGCAAGACCTTATACTTCATCAGCGACGCCTACGCTACCGATCAACTCTACGCCCTCAACCTCGAGAATGGTGAGATCAAGAAACTGACGGAAGGCGTGCACAACTACGTATCGGTGCAATTCAACGGCGACAAACTCATTGCAGGCCGCCAGTCGATGAGCCACCCGACGGAACTCTTCAGCGTCGACCCCGCCACGGGCGAGGCCACACAGATCACCACCGTCAACGACAAGATCTTTGCCCAACTCACCATGGGTGAGGTCAAGGAACGCTGGGTGAAGACCACCGACGGCAAGGACATGCTGACCTGGGTCATCTATCCCCCGCATTTCGACAGCACCAAGCAATACCCTGCCCTGCTCTACTGCGAAGGCGGTCCGCAAAGCACCGTAAGCCAGTTCTGGAGCTACCGCTGGAACTTCCAGATGATGGCTGCCAACGACTACATCATCGTCGCCCCCAACCGTCGCGGCCTGCCCGGCTTCGGTCAGGAATGGCTTGAGGAAATCAGCGGCGACTACGGCGGACAGTGCATGAAGGACTACCTCAGCGCTATCGACGAGCTGAAGAAAGAACCTTACATCGACGAGAACCGCCTCGGTGCCGTGGGTGCCAGCTTCGGCGGCTTCAGCGTGTACTGGCTGGCTGGTCACCACGACGGTCGTTTCAAGGCCCTCATTGCCCACGACGGCATGTTCAACCTCGAAGCTCAATACCTCGAAACCGAGGAGATGTGGTTCGTCAACTGGGACCTCGGCGGTCCCTTCTGGGACTGGAACAACCCCACTGTGCGCAAGACCTACGCCAACTCGCCCCACCTCTTCGTCGACAAATGGACCGCGCCCATCCTCGTCATCCATGGCGGCTTGGACTACCGCATCTGTTTCACGCAGGGCATGCAGGCCTACAACGCCGCCATCCTGCGTGGGCTTGACGCCGAATTCCTCTATTTCCCCGATGAGAACCACTGGGTGCTGAAACCGCAGAATGGCGTTTTGTGGCAACGCAGGTTCTACAATTGGTTGGATAAATACCTGAAATAATACCTGTTTCCGCCTGTAGAGACGTGGCGCGCCGCGTCTCTACATACCAAACGAATTAACAAAAATGTCAGACGACCGATTCCAACACAAATACCGAATAGAATCTGCCCGCGCCAATTGGCACGATTACGATGGCGGTTCCTATTTCATTACCATCTGCACGAAAAACCGTGAACATTTTTTCGGTGAAATCGAGAATGGGGGAATGGTGTTGTCTGACATTGGAAAATACGTTACCGAACAATTCGGCAATGTTTCAATG
>JAEEGG010020794.1_pt1 | contig 13085 bp, 11 predicted proteins | sample 9134161 | NCBI WGS metagenome assembly JAEEGG01 (sample SAMN16246543, study PRJNA631951) | gut metagenome | biome: gut microbiome; feature: rumen; material: CR-attached | host: Bos | place: Iran: Karaj | collected 2018-10
CACTTATTTCGTCCTCTAGTGTTTCTTCATCTTCTGTATATCCCATCAAATAAAGATACTCAGAGGCAGACATGTCAATCATCAGCGAGATTGCTTCGTCTTGCCAATCTCCTGATACAGGTCTTAGTCTTTCTGGTGAAAAGTGGAGCGGGTTCTTTCTCTTTTTTAATTCTTTGTCTATCTGATAATCTAGGTATAGTTGCTGATTCTTGAAATCTCTTGCAGTGTTCTCCAATGAAGCGTATACACGGTTTGACAGATCATTCTTAATCTTGAAATAGTATGATAGCCTTTGTATGTAAGTAAAGATCCAAGTTGCATTATAATCCGATGGAATTGTGTCAAAAATGCTATGCAATCGGATTTTATTTCCTCTAATTTTAAGGTTTGTATTCTTTGCGTATTCTAGTTTCTTTTGTGCCGTAGCATCAGCAGTTGCATCGAATAGTCCTTTTAAATAGAAATCGAACCCTCTTACTTCAATCTCTATCACAATGGACTTTTGATTATAAATAGTAAGATAGTCAGAACCATTATAATTTCTTGGGTATACCCAGAAATTGTTGTTATCGAGTATCGTCTGTAAGTCATGCATTTTTTCTTCTGCATCCAAAGAACTGTCTTCAAATCTGCAGAAGATATCTTGTTCCTCAATTACGTCCAGCCGCTTGGCATCGGAACCAAAAGAAGGATATTCGGATAGCATCAAATCAACGAGCCTTCTATCTTCTGACTTCATATACTGCAACTCCAGGTTGTTGAAGAGGTTTTCATATCTATCTCTAATCTGCCTCTCTGCCTCACGGTCTATCTTAATGTGATGTTGTAAATCGGAACCGAAGAATATGGGCTGACACTCGTTTTGAGGTAACGCAGCTATTGGGATAACCATATTCTCATCGTCACCAGCCATAGACTTTTTATAGTCCTCATTGCTTATATAGCCATAAAAATTTGTAAGAAGTATACCTACTTTCTTAAAATGCTGACCACTAGACTTGATTTCAACAGGATATGTGCCACCAACTTGCAATCCATTGAATAGATCCATGTTTTTTTTGTCAAGCAACTGCTCGAAATCAAGCGTTACAATAGCATAGCATTCATTTTGATAATTAGTGGTATCAATAATATTGAAGCCAGTTTTTTTCCCTGACTGAAATATAACTTGAATCTGCCTACATGCAATATCATAGGGCAATGGCTGCTTTCTAAGTGTCACATTCTGTGGAAAGAGAATGCCCCCCTTGTAATCAGCGATTGGTTCTGTGAAGGCCATACGCCCCTCTTTATATGCTACCAATTTCAGGGGAATCCCTTTTACCTCAACAGTATTGAAGTCGGTTTTGTGCTCTGCTGCTGAAATACTTTGTCTATTTTCGATATCTGTACTAGCAGGGTTATTGGACTCCTTTAATGTTTTTTTCTCTTTCTTTTTGCGATAGTTGGCATTAAAGTAAGCTTTATATCCCTTGAAGTCATCATTACACAACAAATCGCAAGCCTCACTCTCCATGTCATGATTACAATACACCATAAGCGCATCTTTGCACATATGTTCTGCAGGCGTATCTCCCAAATCGTTGGCATGTTTTAATATACGTGAGATAGGTAACGTCTTCGGTTTACCATTTTCATATCCAAAAGTTGCACTGATAAGTGTTCTTGCATATTCGTATAGAGAACAAATCGTTCTATCCTTCAAAAGAATTTGTTTATACTCTGAAAAAGTTAATTCTGCGCCATCGCAGAGAATAGAATAACCATCAGGCCACAAAAAATCTTTTGTTCGATGGCTGAGAATTGACAAACATCCTCTATCAATGAATTTTCTATATTTTGTCAGAATGTCGTGAATATCTTTTATGTCATCATCATTATCAGCGAATGCCTTTAAAACTTCTTTGAAATACCTCCTGTTTGAAACAGAAGGGCTAATAAGATTGCGTTGGATCCTGCTAACTACGATAGTATCCCTTATGATCCACCAATTAGCTGAAGATATGACGGCAGCGAAATGCCAGAATTCATCCGCATTGATGCTATTATTCCTATTGAAATATGCTGTTATAAATTTGCATGCTTCAGGAATATCGCTCTTTTTTAACGACTTTATGAGGTTGAAAACTCCAGAGAAGTTCTTCTTCCTCATCAACGGATCAAATTTTGCAATAGTTGGTGACATATCCTTGTAACTTTACAATTACTAATCTTCTACGTTATCTATCACTGTGTTTTCATTAATAGGAACAAGCATTAGCTCTAAATCTGAAGGTAATATACCGATTTCCTTGAAGATATAAGCTAAAACGGCACGTTTTGTCCTCGTGTCATTACTCGACCATACATAGCAGTGGTCTGCTATCTTGGTATAATTGCTCTGTTCTTTTGGATGAAGATTATAATCCTTTGTTGCTAGGTAAAGCATTTCCGATGGATATTCTGCAAATACCAATTTACATACTTCAACCAACATCATCTTCCATGACCACACATCGTGTTTGACTCCCTTATAACTGAAAGCCACGATACTGCGTCCTTTTAATTCAGTATCATCATCATCAAGAGATACTATTTCAACCTCTCGATCCAACGGCTGATATTGAGAAGTTATCATTGGCCATAGTTTCAAGAAGTTGCTTAACAACAGTTCGCCACGTTCTTTTAATTCAGCTTCGGTCCATTTCTGATGAAGCTTCATATAGTTGCTCAACTTGAAGGCAGAGTCTTTATAACCATAGACAGTAATTGTCTTTTCTTCCTTGGTTTCCTTATCTTTCTTTGTGTAAGTATAGCCATTCCATTTGTCGATATATGATCGGTTACTATAGTCAATATTATAGCCTGTTAATGTCAGGTTGGCGAATGTATGTAAGTATTGCTCATGAATCCGCTCTGCGTCCTCACCTAACTCTTGTTTCCATTGGGATGTAAGATGTTGTGGCATTATATGCTCGATAGAAATTTTACCATCATTCATCTTCTGTATGATGGACTCGTCTGCTTCCTTACTATCAAGATTTTCCATGCGTTCGAATAGGAAAGCACGGTAAGAGGCAGGAATCTTGTATATTTGTCGCTGTGGAAAGCTCTCCTTTACACTAAGGTCTGATGGGAAAACACCTGTACCTTGTTTTTTCAAGATGATATACTTCATCACTTCAACATAAGGCACTTCAACTTCAACTCCACGCTTCTGATGTGCTTTGAAAATACGCATGATATCACCATGCAGGTTGGCAAAAGACTTGGTCATATAGTTGGCTGGCCATCCGCAAACCATTCGTCTTGCCCAGTAATTCTCCACAACATCAAGTACTTCATAACGTTGTTGCTCAGATAGATTGTTCTCGTCCGCATAGTTGAAAAAAGCAAGATAGAAAGGCATACAGACGTATGACCCAATACTGCCTAACTGATGCAACTTGCGATTTAGTTTCGGACTGTCTGTTTCACCTTTATCCACCATACGATAGTATTTTGCATACTTCCACATATCCGCTAACAGCTCCTCACGAGAAATGTTGTTTGTCTCATCGTAGGTCTTAAAATCAAAGTATAGCTCCTCAATATTGCTAATCACCTTGTTTTTCAGAGTAAGGTAGTCACGAATAAACATGGTGGGTTCACCGTCGGTGGCCTGTTCAATCTTTCTCCAGTAGTTATAATAATACTGCTCCTGCAATTCTTTCGATTGTGACATTAACAGATAGTTTCTTACCTTGTCTGCCTCTTCCAAATCCTTGCCGCACGAGTTCAAACTCTCAAAGATAAGTTGTGGATTATCCTTGCTGTCCAAACAAATATCAATGATGATCAGCCTCTCTATAGATTCTATTAAGTCTTCAAACACTAAGGGATGGCCTTGCCCTGTAATGAGATTATAGAAAAATAGATAGTTATTCGTAATCCCTGATTTGTCAGCAGGAACGAATTGCTCTTTATCATTTGTAAAGAGCGCATCGTATGCCTTCAAATCATCGTCTATTGGGCGTAGTTTTATCTTGCGCTCAACATGTCGTCGATACTTGGCAAAAAGATACTTTTCCATCGTATCTTTCAAAAACTCTTCACTTTCGCATGTCATAAGACCATTTTTTACGGCATTTATGGCAGCGAGAATTAAGATGGAAATAGTGGTGATACGTTGTTGACCATCGATTATTAACAAATCATTCTCCGTTTCGCTGGCTTTTACCGAAACGATGCTTCCGAAGAAATGGCTTGTAATATTCTTCTCGTGGATTTTCTGGAGATCAGATAATAAACGCTGACAATGTTTCTTTTGCCAGGCATATTTGCGCTGGTACAATGGAATCAAAAACAATGCTTTGTCATCATTGAAATAGATCCGAAGTTTAGTAGCATCTCTCATATCTTATCTTTTATAGATGTTGACGTATTTTATTAATTATAGCAATTGCCCTCTTATTGATAATTGCAGTACTATCGTCGATGTAGCGGTGACATTCTGCAATAAAGCGTTCACGGTTTGTATATCCACCACGCCAGTATGTGTACCCTTTGGAACGTACGACGGGAACATAGTCACTATCCACATAGTCTATCAGCAGGTTCCCTTCCACGAACTTTACCCAGCCATCCTGGCCATAGAACGGTATAAAGTCCTCCTTATTCAGCTCAACTAACTCCTCCAAATCAGGGTCTCTCTGGGAATCACCAGTCAACACCAAATACAGAGCTATCAAAAACCGATCTTCGTAATCGTGCCATTCATTATGGCAGCCACGATGCTTGTTAATGCTCCATTCTCCAATGCGTCTGTCAGGAAGAACGGCCATATTTCCAATGGTATAGCAAGTAGTCTGGAACTCCTTCATCTTTGCTTTTAGCCTATCATCAGGATTCCATATCGTGGTGAACTTCTCATTCCAAGGCTGAGAGAACAGTGTATTATAGGTATTGAGCGTGTCACCACGAAGTTTGCCGTCACCAAGATTGTCCATCGATAGGTTCTTCCAAACCTCACCGAATACCAAGCAATAGATAGCTCTCATCAACTCAGTATCATCCGAATCGAAGTTACGGCCAGGGCAGCCATACACTTTATCATTGCGTAGGTTGCCCAAAGGGAAGGTTGCCAAACGACTAATGTCACCTTTCAACTTTTCCTCGATAAACTGTGCGACTAACTCTTTTGGGTTCATAGGCGTTTTACTTCTGGGAATTTCTCTTCTCGCAATACTTTCTCGGCAGCATCCATCAACTCAGGTCGGAGTTCCCATACCCAAAGGCCATTCTCTTTACGCGCTCTGATAGTTGGGGTTGACCAATAATGACGTACATCAGGATCCTTCTCGTCAATCACTGCGAAGTTGAGCATGTGCTGTGCGCGTCTGCCTAAAGCAACGATACTACCAGTAAGAGCATCAGCTTTGACTCCAAACATCTCCTCCATCTGTTGCAGCGTATATCTCTGACCACGGCCAGCTTGCAAATAGCACTGTAACATACGTTTGATGCTATTGCTGCCATTGGCGATTATCCGGCACCATTCATCCATGGAAATGGTTAGTGGGGCCTCCTTGAAGCCATCATTATATGTATGATGATATGAGGTGAATGGCCTGTCATCAATGAGTTCTACACACGATGAGCCACCCCCAAATTGTGGAACTTTATATTTGAGCCTGGGGATATTGACATCCTTCGAGAACACCTCCTTCCATGTATTAAAGGTTTTCTCGTTGAAAATAGCATAGCCCTCTTCGTCAAATCCGTCTATTATTCGGAAATCAGCGATAAGATCCTGTTTCTCTTTCTCTGATAAAGTTGGAACCCATAAAGTTTCAAACTTGGCCTGAAGCCCTGCCTTGGTAAAGCTGTTTACTTTCATCTTTGATGACTTCAAGAAGCGTTCAACAGCACGGAATAACTTCTTCATCTTTGCCCTGTCAGCATAGGTGAAGTCATACTGCGTCACGGGAACGGCCATATCTGCTAACAGGTTGTCAGCCGTCAGAAGTGCCTTTGTTCCTTCATCACCTGTAGCAATTACAATCTCATAGATAATCGCTTTCAATATTACTTCTTTCTGATCAGTCATAATGCCCAACTGTTATTTCTTTAATGTCACTCCGTTTCGTCTGGACTATCATAAAACTCCATCGCTGCGAGGGCTTCATCATCAGTGCTGAATTCAGAATCCTCTTCGAAGATTTCTTCCGCTTCGTCAACGACTTCCCTGTTCTCCAATTGCTCTATCTCCACCTTCTGTTTCTCTGGTGTAAACGAGCCTACCTTACCTGCCTTTATTCTATGTCTCATAATCTTTTTCTCTATTTTTTGGTGCGAAGATACAAAAAAAATTGGAATATTGTAACAATTAACTCTCAAAGTGCAATCATTAGTCGCATAAGTCTTCTTTCCTTATCAGTGATAGTTCTTGTTTTGTTAGTTCCTCTTTCGATGCCAAGCGGTTAGCCTGCGCTTCTATGGCCTTTTCAAAGAGATTGCGAACATAGCGGGCATTGCCAAAGTCCATTGGTTTGTGAGTTACGGTTTGTTCAAGATGCTCACATAGATACATACCAGCTTCGTCAGAAACGACATATTCATTCTTCTGTGCAATATGACAGAATATTTTGTATAATTCTTCTGCAGTATAGTCGTCAAAATGGATATATCTGTTAAATCGTGAGCGCAGTCCCGGATTGGTATTGATAAAATACTCTATCTCGTTGGTATAACCTGCAAGTATCACAACAAGCCGGTCACGGTCATCTTCCATCCGTTTCAACAATGTTGCAATAGCTTCCCGTCCGAAATCTTCACTACCTCCCTGTGCTAAGGAGTAGGCTTCGTCAATAAACAACACACCATCCAGAGCACTGTCAATAACCTTATTAGTCTTGACAGCCGTCTGTCCCACATATTCTGCCACCAAACCAGAACGGTCTGTCTCTACTAAATGCCCCTTTTTCAAAACACCCAACTCTTTATAAATGTCGGCCAGAATTCGTGCTACGGAAGTCTTTCCAGTTCCCGGATTCCCAGAAAACACACAGTGGTAGGAAATACTTGGTGACTTTAGTCCCATCTCATCACGCTTTTTGTTCACCCGAATAAAATTGGCCAATGTCTTTATCGACTCCTTTACGGCACCTAAACCAATCATCTCATTTAACCTGTCGATAGCCGGATTTGCGATGGCAGTTTTTCCTTGTTCGCTTTGAGCCCTTATGAAATCGTAAAAGTCGTTGATGGCCTGAGCAAAAGCTCTACCTTTATATACATCAGGGAACAGGACGGGGTCGTCGTAATGTGATATTGTTAGTTTACCATACGTCTTCACTTGTGTAATGTCCTCTCCATCCATGAGCAGCTGAGGAGGATTCCCAAACTTATCGATATACAAATAACGTGAAATTTCATACCCGCTGTAAGTCTTACTCTTTCGCTCAGTGAAATTCTGCTCTTCGTAGGTCACTTTCATATCTTCCAAAGGAATGATGTCGAAGTTGATGCTGCTGTCTTTATACTCAACAACTGCAAATAGCGGATAGAAATATATCTTAAACTCACGAATAGAAAGTGAGGGGATTTTGTCACCCACATAATTAAAGCCAAACCCTCCTTGGGAAATAAAGGTATACCATAACTTCAGCTCTTCCGCATCCTGTATGTTCTTTCTCTCATTTATGCACCAGGCATCTTTAAACTCAAAGTTGAATCTCTCTGATAGTTTCTCATAGGCCAGCATTACCTCGTCCGCGAGCTTCTGCATGATGTCTATGCTTTTGAGACTGATGGCTTGTGCATTCTTATCAAGCCTTTCCTCTCGCTCAGCACTTTTCTCTCGGTATTTAGTAGGATGCTTTTCTTCATATTCATCTTCATCAAGATAACCGTATTGATCTATGATTCGACCTCGCTCCACATTCAAATCGTACGTGTCGATATAATTTTGGACGAAGATTCTACGAGTAGCATCGCGCTCGTCCTTCAGTGCAGCCTTTGCTTCATATAGTGTAGTCTTATTCATAATTCTGTCTTACTGATATTGATTCTTTCTTCGATATTCTTTTGCTACTTCAAGAAGTTCTTTGAACTTTTCCAGCCTATCAGCAGGAAGTTCTCCTTTGGCAATACGCTTCTTAGTCGCCTTAAACCAGTTGAGCATGTCGTGCTCCTCCAGTCTATGTTTTGATGGCCTTCTATGATTTTCTTTCATAAAAGTCATCATCTGATCGTACTGTATCTGCCACTTTTCTTCCTGTGTCATACTATATCTCCTTATGTTCTATACTTCTTTTTCTTGCGGAAGCCCATGATGAACTCCCACTTCTCATCGTAGTCGGCAGTCATCAAAGCCTCCCCAGCGTTTTTTTCTTCTGCTAGAGGAATTAAGTCTTTGGCCATTTCTTCAATGTCATCTCTATCCATAGAATATACTATTTGAATTTTCCTTTTAATAATGGGATGAAAAAGACGGCAATAGCAAGCAGTGCAAAACCGAAGAAAGCAACTGCAATAATTGCGGCAATGAAAAGTAAAATCCACAAAACGGTAGTCCAAATACCTTTCTTGGGAGGCATAGTTGGGCTTGAAACAGCTTCTTTCTGAGAAACAGGCCCAGAAGTGACACCTCGTTGCTCCATTTCCGTTTGTTTATATTGTTTTATCTCTTGCTGCTCCAAATCTTTTCTTTTTTGTATTGCCGCAATGGCCGCTTCCAGATTAACAGACTCCTCTGTATGATTACCGTCTATTGGGAATTGGTCACAAAGAGATGGAGCTAACCACTCTTCTTCGGTTTTCTCTTTCTCAACGGTCGCATCCTCAACAGACGTGCATTCTTCTTCGTCTACTGAATTGGCAATTTCCTCAACATCAATTACGAAGTTTAAATGATTCTCTGCACCTTCCACCCATTTGTTAACCTTGCGCGTAACTCTTGCCAACGCTTCTTTCGTAAATACAGGTTTCCCTGATGTGTAATTCTCAACTAAATAATATAAGATGGGGACCAAATCGAAAAGATCGTCAATTACTACAATCCTTTTGCCATTTTCATGTAAAGTAAGTATTTCCTTCGCATCTTCAACTTTTGTTGACAGTCCTATAGGAAATATGTCTGCATCCTCAATGCTATTACTTTTTTGAACCCCACACAATAACAAAAAGTCCTTGTAAACAGAATTGCTCTCAAAGATTTGTTCATATGGCGGAATGCAAGCAAACTTTAGTCCATAAAGAGGGCAAGACCGTATACTTACATCAAGACTGATAATACTTTCAAGAACCTCATCATGCAACCGAATGGCTTCTTGCATCTCTTTATCGCCAAGTTGCTTGATATTCTTGTTCATATTGTCATATTTGTTGTCATCAAGCCAGTTCAATAAAGAGTAATCTGGATCTTCTCCTATGAATATATAGTCGGTTATACTGCTGAGTGTTACCCTATTCTTTGCTCCCAGACTTTTTAATACGTAGTTAGAATATTCACTGCCGAGGAAATAAACAGAATTAAGATAGTTGGTATGCTCAAATATGCCAGTAACTATGACACGTTTGTTAAAATATGGGTTATTCCTGACACATTCTGGAATATGCTTCTCTCTGTTTGATTCTACTGTTCGCTCTCTTTTTACAAGTGATAGTGCCGACTTGTCTTTCTTTTCATATTTAATGAACAGGATGGCGGCACATAGAGATTTCCTTCCTGCGTCAAGAAGAGATTCTTTGGTGAAATCCATCCTTTCTGCGAGGTAGTTGAATGTTCTATGATACAAACTCGAGACATCTATTATTTCTCCCCATCTTGGGAAAGGAAGTTTATAGTACGATAATGCTCTACGTAAATGATGGAATACCTCTATTGCAGGAACAACTATAGAAATGTCATCAAATTGCCAACGGTTTTCCTCCCAGAATTCAGGCCAATTTTGTGAGACTTCTGTCATTCGAGGTCTGACCATGTGGGTTGTATAGAATCCTTCGCTGTATTCATTCTCAGGAGGCTGAATCAAATAGGTAGTCGTACTCACAACATGCCCATCTTCAATAAGAGAAATACCCACCTGGCATGGAAGGCCGTTCTTTTTAGCGGTCTTAATATCAAGTGATAGGTATGTACTCTCTTTATTATTCATCTCAATTTCCTGTTCAAATCTACTGGTGTAATAGACTGTTTGCCCATAGTATAGAAGATAGAGCGAAGGAAGATAGTTATTTGATTCGGTTCCTTCCTTGCCCACTCTTGAAAAACCTTTTGGATGTTCATTTTCAGTTCTTGCTCACTTTTGGCCTTGACCCATTGATGACGTCTCATATCATCGTTCCTTACATGGGCCTCAAATTTTCCTTTATATTGATAAGCTGAGAAAACAAAGTCACCACCAGAAACTTTCAATGCATCTACATCGAAAAATTCAATCTCGTCTTTATCCTCTTTCTTGGGCACAGGAATTTTTGCGACTTTTGAGATAAAATCGCGCCCAACTGCTCCCAAACCAGTTATAATGATAACGAAGCCCAGCACTCCAAGAATAAAGGCAAAAACATCCATCATTTAATATCCTGGATTTTGTGTCATCATCGGGTTATATATGATTTCGTCATAAGGAATAGGCATAAGCAATTCGTAGTCGTAACAACCAGTTATACTTTGCGCCTTACCCAGTCTTTTCAATGCAGTCCAATAGCCATACTCGTTTGACATGGCACTCTGCCATTCCGTTTCAAGCCCATCTTTGCTACCAGATGCTTCTTTCGTGTATTGTATGAGGTGGTTGTAGGTGTAAACGGGAATATTATTACCTTCTGCAATAGATAAAGCCCAGATGACTGATGTACCAGGAACTCCATCTAATGTTGACCGAGTAGTAACATAAAGCCCTGCGTCTATCTGGTTGATGATACTCAATGCTTTTGAGCTGTTACCAAGTGTCAGTTCGAGTTCGGCTCTCAACATACGACCAGCATTATTAGTGAAGAGATATTTGTCTGATGTAGCAGAACTTTCAGGAAGCCGAGCTATAACATCAGAAATCTCTGTGTTTGCAAATTGTAAAACCTCTCCTTGTTTACTTTGTGGTATATTAGTGCTGACATCATAGTTGGCAGTTTTAATCAAAGGCACGTCCCCCCACAACATGGATACATTATAGTAGATAAAAGCACGGATGCCCCTTATCTGTGCTATTAATTCCGAAGACTCTGAACTTGAAAGAACATTGGCAATACTGTTTTCATTGTCCAGAATGGTATTCGCTCTTCTTATTCCAAGATATGCCTGTTCCCACGCTTTCCTCACCTCGCTTGATGTGGGGGTTATATTATGGACTGTAGAGTTGTTAACTCTTAACTTCTCTAGATTATACTGTGCTATTTCAAATGATGCACAATCCGCATAACATGCATTGCAGAATGCAAAAATGTTTTCTTTTGTTGCAAAATAACTGTCCTCTGCTGTTTGATTTGCCGGTATATCCTCTTTTGACAACACTAATGTTGCTTGAAGATTGTCATCAAGTGTTCCGTCAATCCTAACAGTTAGTTCGTTCCCTTTTTGTGAAAGCAGTGTGTATGTGTACATCGGCTCATTTGTTTGGGCATAGTATGTTTCAATTCTACCTGCTGTTATACGCCATGCTGTTTCCATTGAGTGAAATCCTTCACACTTACCATCCGTATAGAATCTAATGCTCTTTCCTTTATATATGGAATTGTTAGACCCTCTTTGGAATGTAACACTTTCAACGCACCATTGAAAATCTCCTGCAATAAGATCCTGGGTGAAAGGAAGAATCTGCTGAGACATATTGCTGTCTTCTTTCTCAAAGACATAATTGAATGAAACACCATTGCTGGCAGTTCCATTCCAGGTCATTCGCTCCCCACTGATACTAACAGTAATAACGAATGTTCCACCGCTGTTGCTATGAGCAGTAATTTTATTGCCACTGACAGTATAAGTCCCAGTATAGCCAAAGGTCGATGCTGTAGAGGTGTAAGTGCCGTTTGCATTAATAGTGACCTCCTTGCCAACCATCAAACCTTGATACGATTGACCTTGCTGAGTATCTGTACTCTGTGTACACATCCATGTACCAACAGCCTTTGCAATGAGATCACCATCAGTGCTGCCACCTCCATCACCATCGTCATCACCACCACATGATGCAGCTAACGGTATCAACATACCCATGAGCATCAACATGCTCCAAAACTTAATCTTTCTCATATTATCGAATCTATATTTCATGTTCATTGTTTATCTGGTGCAGGGTCGCACCCTGGAGCAATAAGCAGCTTGTCTTGATTATCCAACGGAATCCATACGATTTCTTTGATATAGGTATCCATTTGCTCCTTACCTAAAAGTTTGAGCGCAATTTGCCTTCGGTTATGGATTTCGAATCGAAAGCGATCCCATGTTTCTTTGTCCATGTAGACAATATCACATGATGGCGTTACAGCCTTTTGATAGATACATCTTATAGCTACTCTCATAATGTATTCCTTTTACTTTCCTAATTCATAGATAGCATACATCCAAGGAATTTCTGTGCCGTCTTCCTCGTTCTGGTACTTTGCATCGTTACCGTTCTCGTCCCTAAACGTGTCCCAGCCGCAATTAGTAACCTTACGAACCATCACGTCATTCTGCTTGGTTTCCTTGTTAGCATGAATAATTCGTAGCTCCTTGACAGGTTTCAGTTCAAAGGAATCATCCTTGCAGATAATACCTATCGTATATGGGTCATTAATGTCTATACAGAAGGTAGAATCATCTTCCTGAAGAATCTTCCAAGCCCTATCGCCAACATGAACGGTCAAGCATTCTCCATCCAAAACAGGGAAGTTCTGTGCAACCTTATGTGCCGGAGGCAGATTGTCCTCGTCAAGAGGATAGTCGAACAGGCCCAACTTACCTTTTACATCCATAATAGGTTCGTCAAACAAGTATGCATTCTCTAGATGCCAGTGGGTACTGTTAGCACCTGCCCAGGGAGAATCATTATTGTTGTCCGAGTCAAAGCCCGTCACATCGACATAACCAATGATAGCAGACAACGGCATATCTTCATATTCAGGCATGATACCAAACAGGCGAA
>JAEEGG010020796.1_pt1 | contig 13085 bp, 22 predicted proteins | sample 9134161 | NCBI WGS metagenome assembly JAEEGG01 (sample SAMN16246543, study PRJNA631951) | gut metagenome | biome: gut microbiome; feature: rumen; material: CR-attached | host: Bos | place: Iran: Karaj | collected 2018-10
CGGGAATCGAACCCGCACGGCCGTTTCGGGCCAAGGGATTTTAAGTCCCTCGTGTCTACCATTTCACCACCAGGGCGGTTTCACGATACAAATATAGGAAAAACTTGGGGATAACAAGCACCTCGGTTAGACGCTGTATGTGCGGATCGGGCCTGATAATGCTCGAAACGGGCCGGGAGGGACAGGAAGAGCGGCAGGCGGGCCGGAAAGTGCTCGAAACGGGCCGGGAGGGACAGGAAGAGCGGCAGGCGGGCCGGAAAGTGCTCGAAATGGGCTGGGAGGAACAGGAGGAGTGCCAAGCTGGCCGGAAAGTGCTCGAAACGGGCCGGGAGGGACAGGAAGAGCGGCAGGCGGGCCGAAAAACGCACGAAACGGGCCCGGGAATCCTCCGATAGACATCAAACAAGCTCGAAGAGAACTGATTTTCCCGATACCGGGAAAATCCGTATCTTTGCATCCTTGAATGAAATGAACGGAACGGTTATAGTGAAACGAACGAGACAGATATGATAAAGGCAGTTGTTTTCGATATGGGAGGAGTGATCGTGAGACTGGATATGGGCACTTGCATAGCCAACTTCAAGAAGCTCGCCGGGTTCACGGACATTGAGGACTACCTGGACAGGTTCCACCAGAAGGGATTCATCAGCGACCTTGAGGAGGGCCTCACGCAACCGGAGGACTTCTACCGCGAGTGCCTGAAGCATAGCCGCCCCGGCACGACACTGGAAACGGTCCGCTATTGCTTCTGCTCCTTACTGGACGGGCTTGAGCAGGACTCACTGGAGTTCATCCGCTCACTGAGGGACCGCTACGACCTGTATGTCCTCAGCAACAACAATCCTATTTCCCGGGCATATTTCTGCGAGATGATGAAGGATAACGGTCTGGATCCGAAAGAGGTTTTCAGAAAGGAGTTCTATTCATACGAGATGAAGATGCTCAAGCCGTCGGCGAAGGTGTATGCTCACGTCATCAAAAGTATAGGGCTGCCGCCGGAGGAAATCCTGTTCATCGACGATGCCGCGGACAATATCGAGGCGGCGCAGGCTGCGGGCATAAGGACGCTCTGGCTGAGGCCCGGGATGGACATCGCGGCAGAGGCGGAAAGGTTGCTGGCGGAAAAATAGGCCTTTCACCATTGCAAAAGGATGACGACAACGACAAACACTATACAATATATGGCAAGCGAGATCAGGAACGCGGCCCTGTGGCCGGACGGAGAAATGAAGATAGAGTGGGTCAGGCATCACATGCCGCTGCTCAATGGCCTGGAGGACGAGTTCAAGGCTGAACAGCCCTTCAAGGGCCTGAAAATAGCCTTGTCGGTCCATCTGGAGGCCAAGACCGCGTACCTCTGCGAGGTCCTGGCGGCCGGAGGCGCAGAAATGTTCGTCACGGGCAGCAATCCGCTGTCCACGCAGGACGACGTCGCCGCCGCCCTGGTGCATGCCGGGCTGAACGTCTTCGCCTGGTACGACGCCACTCCCGAGGAGTACGCAAGCCACTGCAGGCGGGTGATCGAAGTCGGGCCGAACGTCATCATCGATGACGGCGGCGACCTCGTCCACCTCCTCCACACGGAGTTCCCGCAGTTGATACCGCAGGTCATCGGCGGCTGCGAGGAGACCACTACGGGTATCCTCCGCCTCCAGCGCCTCGACCGCGAGCACAAACTCGCCATCCCGATGGTGCTGGTAAACAACGCGGAGTGCAAGCACTTCTTCGACAACCGCTACGGCACCGGCCAGTCCGTATGGGACGGCATCAACCGCACCACGAATCTCATCGTGGCCGGCAAGACCGTAGTCGTGGCCGGCTACGGCTGGTGCGGCAAGGGCGTCGCGATGCGCGCCAAGGGCCTTGGCGCCCAGGTCATAGTCACGGAAGTGAACCCCGTCAAGGCCATGGAGGCAGTGATGGACGGCTTCAGCGTGATGAAGATGCGCCAGGCGGCCCCTCTGGGCGACTTTTTCATCACCGTGACCGGCTGCGAGGGCGTCATCACCCGCGAGGATTTCCTCGCTATGAAGGACGGCGCCATCTGCTGCAACGCCGGCCACTTCGACTGCGAAGTCGATGTCGCCGGCCTCGCGAAGCTGGCCGTCTCCAAAAAGCCCGCCCGCCGCAACATCATGGCATACACCCTCGAAAACGGAAACAAGATCTATATCCTCGCGGAAGGCCGCCTCGTCAACCTGGCGGCGGGCGACGGCCATCCGGCCGAAATCATGGACATGTCCTTCGCCATCCAGGCCCTGAGCGCTCGCTGGCTCGCGGATCACCGCGACGCCCTTCCGCGCGAAAGGGGCCGCATGGCCATAGACGTACCGGAAGAGATCGACCGCACTGTCGCGGAGCGCAAGCTCGCGTCCTGGGGCTGCGAGATCGACGTGCTCACTCCGGAACAGCGGCGGTATCTGTACGGGGAATAAAAGAAAAGGCTTAGGAAAAACCCTAAGCCTTTTTTGTGACCGATCCTCCCGGAACAAGTTCCGGCTTGAGGATGATGGTGGTTTCGCAAGGTTCGTTCTCGATCATCGAGTGCAGCACCTCGAAGGATTTCTCGCCCAGCTCGCGAAGCGGCTGGACGATATGCGCGATGGTGCTTGGGCCGAGGCGATAGAGGTCGCTCTCGTCGAACGCGACGATGCCCAGGTCCCTGGGAGTGCGCAGGTGAAGCTCGTTCATCACGGCGATGACCAGCGCGGTAAGGGAATATGTCGGAAGGAAGAATGCCTCCACGCCGCGCTCCATGGCATCCTTGATGATGCTCGGCAGGCGCTTCTGCGTATCGCCGTAGGTGATGGTGTCCACGCGGCTTTCCAGCCCGTGGGCGGCCATGGTCCGGCGATAGCCTTCGGCGCGCTCCGAAATGCTGGAGATATCCAGGTCGTAGGAGATCATCTCGATCTTGCGGTAGCCGTTGCCGATAAGGAACTCGGTGGCCATGTCTCCCGCCTCGACGTCGTTCAGAAGGACCTTGCCAACTCCTTCCATACCCTCGATGTCGCGGTCGAGAAGGACCACGGGGACCTTGTAATCGATGGCCTTGGAGATGGCGTCGCGGCCGCCGGGAACCGGCGCCACAATGAGTCCGTCGATATTATAGGCCAGCACGGTATCAATCACGGAAGCCAGCTTCTCGGCATTCTCGTCCGAGGAGCAGAACAGCACGGTATAGCCGTACTGCGCGGACTTGTCCTCGATATAGCGGGAGATACCCGCGAAATAATTATTGGCTATGTCCGTGGTGATGACGGCGATGGTGTTGGAGCGTCCGCTGCGAAGCGAGGCGGCAGCGGCGTTGCGCCTATAGCCAAGCCGCTTCGCGACTTCCAGCACGCGGGCGGCGGTCTCGGGGTTGACGGGACAGTCCAGACGGCCGTCCTCCCCGACCTTGGCATTCATGACGAAGGATACCAGCGTAACAGATACGCCGGCCTCGCGGGCGACATCCTTGATGGTAATCTTCTTCATAATTTGAGATTATTACATCTACAAAGATAATAAAAATTAAAGAAGTCCGCCTTTTCGGGCAGAACTTCTTTAAATATTCAATTCTAAACTGCGAATTATTCAGCCTGAGGGGCCTCAGCGACGGTCTCGGCAGGAGCCTCGGCCTTCTTGGCGCGGCTGCGGCGGGTGCTCTTCTTGGCGGCCTTCTGAGTGGCGGAAGCGAGGGCGGCTTCATTGAAGTCGACCAGCTCGATAAGAGCCATCTCTGCAGCGTCTCCCTGACGGAAACCGGTGTGCAGCACGCGGGTGTATCCGCCGGGACGGTCGGCGATCTTCGGAGCGACATTGCGGAACAGCTCGGAGACGGCCTCCTTGTTCTTCAGGTAGCTGAAAACTACGCGACGTGAATGTGTGGAATCGTCCTTGGACTTGGTGATGAGGGGCTCGACATAGCTCTTGAGAGCCTTAGCCTTCGCGACGGTGGTGTTGATCCTCTTCTCAAGAATCAGCGAAGAAGCCATGTTGGCGAGGAGAGCCTTGCGGTGACCGCTCTTGCGACCAAGGTGATTGATTGCTTTATTATGCCTCATTGTTATACGGTCTTTTTCTTGGGTTCAATATTATACTTGGTAACATCCATTCCGAATGAAAGCTTCATCTTCTCGACGAGGAGGTCGATTTCGTTGAGAGACTTCCGTCCGAAGTTGCGGAACTTCATGAGCTCTGCCCTGGAGTAGGACACGAGGTCGGCGAAAGTGTCGATATCGGCCGCTTTCAGACAGTTGAACGCCCTCACGGAAAGGCCCATGTCGGAGAGCTTGGTGAGGAGGAGGTGGCGCATGCGCAGCGACTCCTCGTCGAGCTCCTTGGACTCGGACTCCGTGGCGGGACCAATGGTCACGGTGCGCTCGTCAGTGAAAAGCTTGAAATGGTAAATGAGAATGCCGGCAGCATCCTGAAGGGCCGCGTTCGGAGAAATGGAACCGTCGGTAACGATCTCGAGGTTCAGTTTCTCGTAGTCGGTCTTCTGCTCGACACGCCAGTTCTCGACAGTCCAGTTCACCTTCTTGATAGGAGTGTAGATGGCGTCCACGGCGATCGTTCCGATCGGAGTGTTCTCATCCCTGCTCTCCTCGGCCGGAACGAAACCGCGGCCCTTGGTAATGGTGATGGTGATTTCGAGTTTGACGGAAGGTTCGAGCGAACAGATGTGCTGCTCGGGATTCAACACCTTGAAGGAAGACAATCCCTTAGAAATATCCTCGGCGGTAAACTCCTGCTTGCCGCTGATAACGATGTTTGCTACCTCGGAATCGACACTCTCGACCATCCTCTTGAAACGGACCTGCTTGAGGTTGAGGATGATGTCCTGCATGCCCTCGATGACGCCGGGAATGGTGGCGAACTCGTGGTCCACGCCGGAGATCTTGATCTGACTGATAGCAAAGCCTTCAAGAGAAGCCAGGAGGATGCGGCGGAGGGCATTGCCGATAGTCTGTCCGTATCCGGGCTCAAGGGGTCTGAACTCGAAACGGCCGACGGTGTCGGTGCCTTCGAGCATGATCACCTTGTCTGGTTTTTGAAATGCTAAGATTGCCATATGTTTAAGGTGTTAAATGTTACTTGGAGTAGAGGTCGACGATGAGCTGCTCGTTGATGTTCTCCGGAACCTCGGCCCTGACGGGAGCGTTGAGGAACTTGCCGGTAAGGGTCTGGGGGTCGAACTCGAGCCAGGAGTACTTCGACGCGGATGCGACGCTGTTCTGGATGACCTCAAGGCTCTTGGAGCGCTCCCTGACGGCGACGACGTCGCCGGGCTTAACATTGGCGGAAGGGATGTTGCAGACCTTGCCGTTGAGGGTGATGTGATGATGCGACACAAGCTGCCTGGCGGCTGCCCTGGTGGGGGCGACGCCGAGACGGTAAACTACGTTGTCGAGACGGGACTCGAGGAGGACGATGAGGTTCTCACCCTTCTGACCGGCCATACGGGAGGCCTTGTCATAGGTGTTGTGGAACTGACGCTCGAGCACGCCGTACATATACTTGACTTTCTGCTTCTCCTTGAGCTGAGTGCCGTATTCCTTGGACTTCTTGCGCTTGGAAGCGAGACCGTGCTGTCCCGGAGGATAGTTACGCTTCTCGAAATCCTTGTCGGAACCGAAAATAGGCTCGCCGAACTTGCGGGCGATCTTGGTGGTAGGACCAGTATATCTTGCCATGGTAATCTGTTTTTAAATGTTGGACAATTAAACCTTACGACGGCCTTTTGGTCTGCAACCGTTATGAGGCATGGGGGTGACGTCGATGATCTCGGTCACTGCGATGCCCGCGTTGTTGATGGTCCTGATGGCGGACTCACGACCGGCGCCAGGTCCTTTCACGTAAGCCTTGACCTTGCGGAGGCCGGCATCGAAAGCGGTCTTGGAAGCATCCTCGGCTGCCATCTGGGCAGCGTAAGGAGTATTCTTCTTGGAACCGCGGAAGCCGCACTTTCCGGCCGAAGACCAGCTGATGACCTGGCCCTGGGCATTGGTAAGGGAAACGATGACATTGTTGAAGGTCGATGAAATATGGGCCTCGCCATAAGCGTCAACCTTGACAACCCTCTTAGATGTTTGAGTTTTCTTTGCCATAATTCATCTGTTTTTACTTGGTCGCCTTCTTCTTGTTGGCGACAGTCTTCTTCCTGCCCTTCCTGGTACGGGCGTTGTTCTTGGTGCTCTGGCCGCGGACGGGGAGACCGTTGCGGTGACGGATGCCTCTGTAGCAACCGATATCCATGAGACGCTTGATGTCCATCTGGACGGAGGAGCGGAGCTCACCTTCGATCTTGTAGTTCTCGCCGACCTCGGCACGGATGGCTGCGATCTGCTCGTCATTCCAGTCGCCAACCTTGATGCCATAATCGATGCCGCACTTGTCAAGGATCTTCTTCGCAGAGCTGCGGCCGATACCGAAGATGTAGGTAAGACCTATCTCCCCTCTCTTGTTGTTGGGTAAATCAACACCGGCTATTCTTGCCATAATTTATTCTACTGTTAACTGTTATACAACTGAATATTATCCTTGGCGCATCTTGAACTTGGGGTTCTTCTTGCAGATCACATAGAGACGGCCTTTACGCCTGACGATTTTGCAATCCTCGCTACGCTTTTTGATGGATGTTTTGACTTTCATATTGTGTAAAATTTTATTTGTATCTGAAAGATATTCTGCCCTTGGTCAAATCATAAGGTGAAATTTCAACTCTAACCCGGTCGCCCAGAAGAATATGGATAAAGTTCATGCGCATCTTGCCAGAAATGTTGCAGAGAAGGACGTGTCCATTCTCCAACTCCACCTTGAACATGGCGTTCGGAAGAGTCTCGATGACTTTTCCATCTTGTTCTATTGCTACTTGTTTCGACATTAAAATAACACTTTAAAAATTGATAGTTCCATCTTTCTCGATAAAATCGTAGGTCGACAGCTGCTCGGCCCGGCCTTTACGGACAACAACCGTAAGCTCGTAGTGAGCCGACTTGCGGTGATCTGCGGTGTGCACTGCCCAACCATTTCTAGCTAAATACACACCCCTTCCACCAGCGTTGATCATCGGCTCGATACAGATCACCATTCCCTCGACAAGGTGGGTGCCCTTGCCCCTGCGCCCATAGTTCGGGACGCCGGGCTCTTCGTGCATCTCCCTTCCGAGTCCGTGGCCTTCCAATTCGCGGACCACGGAGAACCCGAATGATTCTACGTACGATTGCACCGCGTATCCGATATCACCGGTACGGTTACCCGCCACAGCGGCTTCAATGCCCTTGTAGAGCGAAGCCTTCGTCACGTCAAGGAGCTTCCGGGTCTCGGCGTCCACCTCCCCGACAGGGAAAGTGTACGCCGAATCACCGTTATAGCCCTTGTACAACGTTCCGCAATCCACCGACACGATGTCGCCCTCCTTGAGGACGTAGTCCGACGGAAATCCGTGGACCACCACGTCGTTGACGGACATGCAGAGTGCTGCGGGGAAGCCATCATATCCAAGGAAGCTCGGAATCGCACCGTTGTCGCGGATGAACTCGTCGGCCACTCTATTCAACTCTAAAGTTGTCACACCTGGAGCGACCCTTTTACCGACTTCAGCCAGCGTCTTCGAGACGATAAGGGCATTCTCGCGCAACAGCTCGATCTCTTCCTCGGTTTTAGGCTTGACCATCTTCCTATTATTCTATTTCAAAATTACATTCCAGAGCGTCCGGTCAGACGGCCGGTCTTCATGAGGCCGTCGTAGTGACGCATCAGCAAATAGCTCTCAATCTGCTGGAGGGTATCCAGGACAACACCCACGAGGATCAGCAGCGAAGTGCCGCCGAAGAAGCTCGCGAAGGAGTTGTTGACGCCAGCCCTCATCGCGAAGGCGGGAAGGATGGCGATGATGCCGAGGAATACGGAACCGGGGAGGGTGACCTTCGACATAACGGAGTCGAGGTACTCGACGGTCTTCTTTCCGGGCTTCACTCCGGGGATGAATCCTCCGTTCCTCTTCATATCCTCAGCCATCATGGTAGGGTTCACGGTAACTGCAGTATAGAAGTACGTGAAGATGACGACGAAGATGAAGAAGATGAAGTTATACCAGAATCCGGTATAGTTTCCAAGGGTAGCGGCAAGTCCGCGGGTGGCATCCCAGCGCGAGAAAAGCAGCGGGAAGAGCATGAGCGCCTGGGCGAAGATGATAGGCATAACGCCGGCGGCATTGATCTTCAAAGGGATGTACTGGCGGACACCACCGTACTGGCGGTTGCCGATGACACGCTTGGCATACTGTACGGGAACCCTCCTGACAGCCTGCACGAGTGCGATGGCGAGGACCACGACGAAGAACCAGAGAACGAGCTCGACGATGAAAAGAAGGACGGCGCCGTTGGTGGTGGTGAGCTTGTCGGAAGCCTCGGCAACGATTGCGTGAGGGAAGCGGGCCACGATACCGATCATGATGATGAGGGAGATACCGTTGCCGATACCGCGGTCGGTGATGCGCTCACCGAGCCACATGACGAACATCGAACCTGCCATCAGGATGATCGTGGACACGAGGTTGAACCAGAAGTTGCTCCAGCCGAGCTGGTTGACGGCCACGAATGCCTGGCCGGGAATCTGGTTGTGAAGGGCGGCCATGTAGGCGGGACCCTGGATGCAGAGAACCAGGATGGTCAGGTATCTGGTCAGCTGGTTCATCTTCTTACGGCCGCTTTCGCCCTCCATCTGGAGTTTCTTGAAGTAGGGGACGAAAACGCCGAGCAGCTGGACGATGATGGATGCCGAGATGTACGGCATCACGCCCAGGGCGAAGATCGAAGCGTTACCGAACGCACCGCCGGAGAACATGTTCAGGAGGCCTACGAGACCTTCCTGAGTGCTGTCCTGGAAGGATGCGAGGAGGGTGGCGTCGATACCGGGGAGCACGACCTGGCAGCCGAAGCGGTAGACCAGGATCAGCGCGAGGGTATAGACGAGCCTCTTGCGCAGCTCTTCGATCTTGAAGATATTCTTGATAGTCTCAAAAAACTTCTTCATCTCATTACTCGATTACGATAGCCTTTCCACCTGCAGCCTCGATCTTGGAGACGGCGGTCTTGGAGAATGCGTGTGCGGTGACGGTAAGAGCGGCGGTGAGCTCGCCGTTTCCAAGGACCTTCACGAGGTCGTTCTTGGAAGCGAGGCCGGCCCTTACGAGGTCCTCACTGTTGATCTCGGCGACATTCAGGGCCTCGGCGACAGCCTGGACGGCAGCCACGTTGACGGCCTTGTACTCTACGCGGGTAGGGTTCTTGAAGCCGAACTTGGGAAGTCTTCTCTGGATAGGCATCTGGCCTCCTTCGAAGCCGATCTTGTGCTCATAACCGGCGCGAGCCTGTGCTCCCTTGGTACCACGGGTGGCGGTGCCGCCCTTGCCGGAGCCTTCGCCGCGGCCGATTCTCTTGCATTTCTTGGTTGCGCCCTTAGCGGGGGTCAAATTCTCAAGTTTCATAATAAGGTCCTCCTCTTAGTCAATTTCTTCAACCTTTACGAGGTGACGAACCTTTTCGAGCATACCCATCGAAACGGGGGTCTTCTCCACCTCAACTGTCTGATGCATTCTGCGGATACCGAGGCAGCGAAGATTCGCAATCTGCCTCCTGGTCTCACCGTTGGTGCTGATCACCTGTGTAATTCTGAGTTTTGCCATAATCTTGCCCTCCTTATCCGTTAAAAACCTTACTCATGGGAATACCGCGGAGACCGGCGACAGTGTAGGCGTCCCTCATCTCGGTAAGACCGGCGATGGTGGCCTTCACGAGGTTGTGGGGGTTGGAAGAACCCTTGGACTTCGCAAGGACGTTCTGGATACCTGCGGACTCGAACACGGCGCGCATGGCACCGCCGGCCTTTACACCGGTACCGGGAGCGGCGGGCTTCATGAAGACGCGGGAACCGCCGAACTTCGCCTCCTGCTCGTGAGGGATGGTGGTATTGATGATCGGAATCTTTACGAGATTCTTCTTGGCATCCTCGACACCCTTGGCGATGGCCGAAGTGACTTCGTTGGCCTTTCCAAGACCATAGCCCACGACACCGTTTTCGTCACCGACGACGACGATGGCCGCGAAACGGAAGTGACGTCCGCCCTTGGTGACCTTGGTCACCCTCTGGATGGCGACGAGTCTGTCCTTGAGTTCAAGGTCAGAGGTCTTTACTCTCTTAACATTTGTATTTGCCATAGTCTTTCAATTAGAATTTAAGGCCGCCTTCGCGGGCAGCGTCTGCCAAACTTTTAACCCTGCCATGGAAGAGATATCCGCCACGGTCGAAAGCGATGGTGGTGATACCCTTCTCGAGGCAACGCTCTGCGATGGCCTTGCCGACGATGGCAGCGGCCTCGATACCGGTCTTGCCTTTGCACTGTGCGGCAAGGGCCTTGTCGTTGGATGCGGCGGCTACGAGGGTCTTGCCCTGCTCGTCGTCGATCACCTGGACGTAGATCTGCTTGTTGCTTCTGAAGACATTCATCCTCGGCTTCTCAGCGGTGCCGCTGATGTGCTTGCGGATACGGTAGTGAATCCTTCTTCTTCTTTCAATTCTATTCAATGCCATAACTCAATCTCCTATTATTTAGCGGATGCAGACTTACCGGCCTTGCGACGAAGCTGCTCGCCGACATACTTAATACCCTTGCCCTTGTAAGGCTCCGGCTCACGGAACGAGCGGATCTTGGCGGCCACCTGGCCGACAAGCTGCTTGTCACAGCTCTTGAGGACGAGGACGGGGTTCTCACCCTTCCTGACCTGGGGAGTCTCAGCCTTGACCTCCTTGGGGAGGAGAAGCTGGATGCTGTGCGAATAACCGAGGTTGAGGATGACCATCTGGCCCTGGACCTCCACGCGGTAACCGACACCGACGAACTCCTGCTTTACTTCGAAGCCTTCGGAAACGCCGACGACCATGTTGTGGACGAGTGCGCGGTAGAGACCGTGCATCGAACGGTGGCGGGGCTGGTCCGTAGGACGGGTGAATTTGATTTCATTTCCCTCAATGGTGACCTCGATGTCCGGATCAACTTTCTGGCACATCTCACCGAGAGGTCCTTTAACCTTGACAACGTTGCCGTCGAGAATCTCTGCGCTCACGCCGGCCGGAAGGTTTACAGGCAATTTACCAATTCGTGACATTTTATTCTGTACGTTTTAGATTAATAAACATAGCAAACAACCTCACCGCCGACGTTGAGGTCCTTGGCCTCCTTGTCAGTGATGATACCCTTCGAAGTGGAAATGATGGCGATGCCGAGGCCGTTGAGGACGCGCGGCATGTTCTCCACGTCGGTGTAACGCCTCAGACCCGGGGTGGACACGCGCTCGATCTTCTTGATCGCGGGAGCCTTGGTCTGGGGATGATATTTGAGGGCGATCTTGATGGTGCCCTGGGGTTTCTCGTCGATCAGCTTGTAGCTGAGGATGTAACCCTTCTCACAGAGGATCTTGGTGAGAGCCACCTTCATCTTGGAAGTGGGGATCTCGACGACCTTCTTACCGGCGAGGTAAGCATTACGAATCCTGGTGAGATAATCTGCAATTGGATCAGTCATTTTTTTGTCTTTTTTTGGACCGGCGTATCTTACGCCCGATATCCGATTGTTAATATTATATCATATGGCGCACACGGCGCCTGGATGTTACCAGCTAGCCTTCTTGACTCCGGGGATGAGGCCGTTGGAGGCCATCTCGCGGAACTGGATGCGGCTGAGGCCGAAGTCACGCATGTATCCCTTCGGACGACCGGTCAGGGAGCAGCGGTTGTGAAGGCGGACGGCGGAAGAGTTCTTGGGGAGCTTGTCGAGAGCAGCCCAGTCACCGGCCTCTTTGAGAGCCTTCCTCTTCTCGGCGTACTTGGCGACCATCTTGGCGCGCTTCACCTCGCGGGCTTTCATTGATTCTTTTGCCATAGATATTCTTATTTATTATGTTTCTTGAACGGAATACCGAACTCCTTGAGGAGGGCGTAAGCCTCTTCGTCAGTCTTGGCAGTGGTCACGAAAGTGATCTCAAGGCCGTGGATGCGGGGGTTCTTGTCGATGTCGATCTCGGGGAAGATGATCTGCTCCTTGAGACCGAGGGTGTAGTTGCCCTGACCGTCGAGCTTCTCGGCGACGCCGTTGAAGTCACGGATACGGGGAAGGGTGACACGGATGAGCTTCTCGAGGAACTCATACATCTTCACGTCACGGAGAGTGACCTTGGCGCCGATGGGCATGCCCTTACGGAGCTTGAAGTTGGAGACGTCCTTGGTGGAAGTGGTGATGACGGCTTTCTGACCGGTGATGAGAGCGAGCTCCTCAGCTGCCTCCTCGACGATCTTCTTGTCCTGGGTGGCATCGCCGACGCCCTCGTTGAGGGTGATCTTGACGAGCTTGGGGACCTGCATCACGGTGGTGTAGGAGAACTGCTTCATGAGTTTCTCCACGATCTCCTCTTTATATACCTTCTTGAGGGTAGGTACGTATCCTGCGGGCACAGCCTGTACCTCTGCAGGTTTGTTGGTAGCTTTCTTTGCCATAATTACTTGATCTCCTCCCCAGACTTTTTAGCGTAACGGATCTTCTTTCCATCGACGACCTTATGGCCAACCCTCGTAGGCTTGCCGGACTGGGGGTCGATGAGCTGAAGGTTGGAAATATGGATACCGGACTCCTGCTTGATGATGCCGCCCTGAGGCTGCTTGGCGTTCGGCTTGGTGTGCTTGCTGACGAGGTTGATGCCCTCGACGATGGCGCGGTCCTTGGCGGGAATGACGGAGAGGACCTTTCCGGTCTTGCCCTTGTCATTGCCGGCGTTTACATAAACGGTGTCGCCTTTCTTTATATTCAATTTCTTCATAACCTTATAATATTAAAGGACCTCCGGTGCCAGTGAAACGATCTTCATGTATTGGTCGCGAAGCTCTCTGGCGACAGGGCCGAAGATACGGGTGCCGCGGAGTTCGCCCGCGTTGTTGAGGAGGACGCATGCGTTGTCGTCGAAACGGATATAGGAACCGTCCGGCCTGCGGATCTCCTTCTTGGTGCGCACCACGACGGCCTTGGTGACCGTACCCTTCTTGGC
>JAEEGG010020797.1_pt1 | contig 13085 bp, 10 predicted proteins | sample 9134161 | NCBI WGS metagenome assembly JAEEGG01 (sample SAMN16246543, study PRJNA631951) | gut metagenome | biome: gut microbiome; feature: rumen; material: CR-attached | host: Bos | place: Iran: Karaj | collected 2018-10
CTAGTCCCTGAGCCCTATTTCACAATCAAATTGACCAGCTTATTCGGCACGGCGATGACCTTCATCACGCTCGTACCGACGCGGGCGACGGCCTTTTGGACCCACTCGTCGTTCTGGGCGAAGGCAGCCAGCTCCTCGCGGCCCAGATCGGCGGGGGCCTGGATGGTGCCCTTGGTCTTGCCGTTGATCTGGATGGCGATGGTCAGCTCGGCGTCCTTGCACTTGGCCTCGTCGTACTGCGGCCAGGCCGCCAGAGAGCAGAGGCCCTCAAAGCCCTTCTGCTGCCAGAGCTCCTCCGCGATATGGGGGGCGAAGGGGCTGACCAGCAGGAGCAGGGTCTTCAGCTCGGCCCGGTTGCAGCCCTTGTCGCCAAGCTGGTTGACCAGGGTCATAAGCTGGGCCAGGGCGGTATTGGCCTTGAGCTGGTCGATATCGGAGCTGACCTTGCGGATGGTCTTGTGGATCAGGTTCTCGTTGACGGCGGAATACTCGGTCTCGCCGTCCTCCACGGTCTCGGCCAGCGCCCAGATCTTATCCAAAAAGCGCTTGCAGCCCTTGACGGAATTGGAGGCCCAGGAGGCGGGCTTCTCAAAGTCCCCGATGAACATGATATAGGTCCGCATCGTGTCCGCGCCGAACTCGTCGATGACGTCGTTCGGGTTGATGACGTTGCCGCGGGACTTGGACATCTTGATGCCGCCCTCGCCCAGGATCATGCCGTGGGAGGTGCGCTTGGCGTAGGGCTCCTTTGTGGGAACGGCGCCGATATCATAGAGGAACTTGTGCCAGAACCGGCTGTAGAGCAGATGGAGGGTGGTGTGCTCCATGCCGCCGTTGTACCAGTCCACGGGCGTCCAGTAGTCCAGCGCCTCTTTGGAGGCCAGGGCCTCGTCGTTCTTCGGGTCGGTATAGCGCAGGTAGTACCAGCTCGACCCGGCCCACTGGGGCATGGTATCGGTCTCGCGCCGGGCAGGTCCGCCGCAGCAGGGGCAGGTCGTGTTCACCCAGTCGGTGATCGCAGCCAGCGGGCTCTCGCCGTCGTCGGTCAGCTCGTAGTTCTCCACGTCGGGCAGGAGCAGGGGCAGGTCGCTTTCCTTGAGCGGGACCATGCCGCACTTCGGGCAGTGGACGATGGGGATCGGCTCGCCCCAGTAGCGCTGGCGGGAGAAGACCCAGTCGCGGAGCTTGAAGTTCTTCTTGGCCTCGCCGAGCTTGCGTTCCGCCAGCCAGGCGATGATCTTCTGCTTGGCCTCGGCAACGGACAGGCCGTTCAGGAAGCCGGAATTGACCAGCACGCCGGTCTGCACGTCGGTGAAGGCGGCCTCCTCGACGCTGCCGCCGGCAATGACCTCCACGATGGGCAGGCCGAATTTCTTTGCGAACTCCCAGTCGCGGGTATCGTGGGCCGGGACGGCCATGATTTCGCCCGTGCCGTAGGTAGCAAGGACGTAGTCGGAGATGAAGATGGGGATCTCCTCGCCGTTGACGGGGTTGATGCCCTTGACGCCGCCGAGGCAGACGCCGGTCTTGTCCTTGTTCAGCTCGGTGCGCTCGAGATCGGACTTGGAGGCGGCCTCCGCCTGATAGGCGCGGACCTCGTCCGGGTTCGTCAGCTTGTCCATCCACTTCCCGACCAGGGCGTGCTCGGGCGAGAGGACCATGTAGGTCGCGCCGAACAGGGTATCCGGGCGGGTGGTGTAGACCGTGATCTCGTCTCCGAGGGTGGTGGCAAACTTCACCTGCGCGCCGTAGGAACGGCCCACCCAGTTGATCTGCTGGGTCTTGACGCGCTCGGGGTAGTTGACCTCCGCCAGATCGTCGATCAGGCGGTCGGCGTAGGCCGTGATGCGGAGCATCCACTGGCTGCGCTCCTTGCGGACGACGGGCGAGCCGCAGCGCTCGCAGACGCCCTCCACAACCTCCTCGTTTGCCAGGACGCACTTGCAGGAGGTACACCAGTTGACGGGCATCTGGGTCTTGTAGGCCAGACCCTTTTTGAACATCTGCAGGAAGATCCACTGGGTCCACTTGTAGTAGGCCGGATCGGTGGTGTTCACCTCGCGGTCCCAGTCGAAGCTGTAGCCGAGGGCCTGGAGCTGGGAGCGGAAGACGCTCACGTTCCGCTCGGTGACGGAGCGGGGATGGACGTGGTTCTGGATGGCGTAGTTCTCGGTGGGCAGGCCGAAGGCGTCGTAGCCGATCGGAAACAGGACGTTATAGCCCTCCATGCGCTTCTTGCGGGCAATCACGTCCAGCGCCGTATAGGGGCGGGCGTGACCGACGTGCAGACCGACGCCGGACGGGAACGGGAACTCGATCAGGGCGTAGAACTTGGGCTTGTCGGCGCTGATCTCAGACTTGTAGACCTTCTGATCCAGCCAGTATTTCTGCCATTTGGTCTCGATTTGGGTAAAGTCGTATTTCATGCTTCTGCCTCCAGCGCAACGGGCTTGGCGTCGTTCCAAAGACGCTCCAGATCATAGAAGGCTCTGGCCTCGTCGGTGAAGACGTGGCAGACCAGCGCGCCGAAGTCCAGCAAAACCCAGGTGCCGCCGCGATGGCCCTCGCGGTGGAGCATCGGCTCGCCGCAGGCCTCCACGACCTCCTCCACGGCGTCGCAGAGGGTGTTGACGTGGGTGTTGGACGTGCCGGTGCAGATCAGGAAGTACTCCGCCAGGGTGGTGACCTCGGTCACCTCAAGCAGCCGGACGCGGAGACCCTTCTTGTCCTCCAGCGCCTTTGCCGCCTTCAGAGCGATTTCTTTCATAGTCATAGCGATATCCTCAATTCTGTCGTATTTCAGAAAATATTGCCGATAACGTCGGTTGCGACGGCATAGACCGTCATGCCGCTGAGCAGGGCGGAGATCAGCAGCAGGAAGACGCCCTTGAGCCAGCCGGGCGCGCCGCTCCGGTCCTCAAGCTGCTCCACGGGACGCGGCTGGCGCGGCAGGTCGCGGTCGAAGCGGGCCGGGTCCGGACGGAAGGCGGGCTCTTCCGCAGCGCCGGTCTCACGGGGCTTGGACCGGCCGGGGATCGTGATCTCCAGATCGTCGGGGCCGGGATTCGCGGCGGCGGGGGTCTGCAGGACGGCTTCGGGCCGGACGACGGGCTCCGGCTTTGCGACGGGCTCCGGCTCTGCGGCGGGCTCTGGCTTTGCGGCGGGCTCCGGCTTTGCGACGGGCTCCGGCTCTGCGGCGGGCTCCGCCTTGCGCTGCTTGGGGCTCTCGCCCATCAGGGCGTAGATCTCCGCGAGCAGGGTCTCGTCGTCGATCGCGGAGCGCTGCTTCCGGGAAGCGGCGTTGGGGGACTTCATGCCGGACTTCTCCATCGCCTCGGCCATGGAAGCGTAGGTGACGGAGGGCGTCTGCGTCGTCTCCGCGGGGGCTTCCGGCCGGTCGGACAGATCCGGAAGCTCCACCTCGGGCAGCTCGGGCTTCTCGTTGACGGCCCGGATCGCCTCTTCCACGGCAAGCTGGACGTTTTCAAGGTTCACGGGCTCCTTCGGCTTCTCTTCCTCCGCCGTTCGGGCGACGGCACGCAGGATCGCCTCCCGGTCGGGGAGGGTCCCGGTCGCGCCGTGCTTGACCGACAGCTCGGGCGCGTCCTCCTTGGGGGTCAGCGCCTCGTCTCCGTCAAAGGAGAGCACCAACTGCTGCTCCTCGGCGGGCTGCTCGGCGGGATGGGTCTCCTGCTCCGGTTCGTGATGGATTTTACCAAAGAGTTTCATGCTTTTTGCTCCTCTCGATCCTTGTTCGGGTGATAACACCGCCATGCGGAAAGGGAATCGGGATCGACGATCCGTCCCTGCTTGCGGAGCAGACGGACGGACTGATCCAGGCCCTCGAACACGGCTGCATCCAGGTCGGTCTCGACCAGGCTCCGCAGGATCTCCACGCCGGGGAAGCTGCGGTTGGGCTCCATGTAATCCGCAATATAGATGATTTTTTCCAGCAGGCTCATATTCGCCTTGCCGGTGGTATGCCAGTAGATCGCCTCGCAGACGGCTTCGCACTCCCCGAAGACCGCGCGGGCAACGGCTGCTCCGGTCTTGGCGTGAAGCAGCTTGGGGTTGTCGCGCTGCAGCTCCGTGAGTACCATATCATATTTCCGGCAAAGATGCAACTGTTCCGATGGCCCGAGGGCCTTGGTAATATCATGCAGGATGCCGGCTCGGGCGGCAAGGTCCGGGTCCGCGCCCCAGCGCAGGGCCAGCGCGCGGGCGGTCTGACTGGTGCCGAGGACATGGGGACGGCGCTTTTCGTCGTGCAGGGAGAGGGAGATCTCCGACAGACGGTCAAAGGGCAGGTTTTTCAGGTCGCAGCCGGAGAGATACCAGCCGCGCTCCAGGATCATCCGCTCGACCGCAGGCTCCAGCGCCCAGGGCGCTCCCAGCGCCAGCAGGCGGCGGACGGTGGTGGAGGAGACCTGCACGCAGCGGTTTTCCACCAGAACGATCCGGGCGGGCAGTGTCCGGCTCAGGCTCGCGGCCTTCCGCCGGACCTCGTCCCAGACCGCCTCGCTCTCCTCCCGGCGGACGACGGCGAGGGTCGCAAGCCGTGCGATCTCCTCCGGTTCGCGCCAGAGGTCGAAGCTCAGGAGCATATCGGTCCCCATCATCAGGAACAGCTCGTCGTCCGGCAGGCTTTGGCGCAGGGCGCGGAGGGTGTCGATCGTGTAGCTCGGCCCCTCCCGGCGAAGCTCCAGGTCGCAGACCTCGGCCTTCGGGATGCCCGCGAAGGCCAGACGGCATAGCTCCAGACGGTCTGCGGCGCCGGGCGAGCCGTCCGGAAGCGCCTTATGCGGCGGCACGGCGGCGGGTACGATCAGGAGCCGGTCCAGACCGAGACGGTCCGTCATTTCCCGGGCGGCAAGGCTGTGTCCGACGTGGGGCGGATTGAAGCTGCCGCCGTAGATCCCGACCCGCGCCATCAGTCTTCGTTCCCGGCGTCTTTGCGCCGCTGCTTCGCCTGGGCGATGGCGGCCTCCCGGAAGAAGGTATTGCGGCGCTCCCGCTCGGCGCGGGCAATCGCGCGGCGGCGGCGGATGCCGCTGCGGACCGGGTTGACCTTGACCTTCGGGTGGGCCGTGCCGGTCTTGCGCGCCAGCGTCTCGGAGCGGCGGTAGACCACGAACCTGCTGCCCACGCACGAAACGGCCTCGGCATTCAGACGGGCGCAGAGCTCGTCGCTGGCCTCGCGGGCCGTCATCAGGGCGGTCTCCAGGACCCGGCCCTTGACCAGCTCGCGGGCCTCAAGCTGGCGGTCCAGCTCGTCCACAAGGTTGTCGGTGATGCCGTCCTTGCCGATCATCAGGGTGGTTTCCAGCTCGTTTGCGCGGCTGCGAAGCTCGGCGCGGTTTTTACTGGTGATCATTTCAGCGCTCCTTTCTCCTTGCGCGCGTCCAACTGCCGCTCCAACTGGCGGAGGGCGTTGGCCCGGTGGGACATTTGATTTTTTCGCTCGGCGCCCATCTCGGCGTAGGTCATCCCCTCCTTGGGGATGTAGAAGACGGGGTCGTAGCCGAAGCCGCCCTCGCCGTGGGGCTCGGTGGTGATGACGCCCTCCACGCTGCCCCGGCCCACGAGCTTTTCGCCGTCCGGCATCAGCATCGTGATGACGCAGACGAAGCGGGCCGTGCGCTCGTCCGGGCGGACGCCGCGCAGCTTTTCCAGCAGGAGGTTCGTCCGGTCGCGGTCGGTCACGCAGGCCGCTCCGCCGTAGCGGGCGGAGTAGACCCCCGGCTCGCCGCCGAGAACGTCCACGGAAAGACCGGAATCGTCCGCGACCGTGGGCAGGCCGGTAGCGTCCAGGACGGCTTTGGCCTTAAGATAGGAGTTCTCCTCAAAGGTCTCTCCGGTCTCGTCCACGTCGATGGACAGCCCCAGATCGGATTGCAGGACGACCTCCATCCCGTATTCCGAGAGGATGGTCTGGATCTCCCGGAGCTTGTGCGGATTCTGACTTGCAAGTACGACTTTCATGCGATCACCTGTTTCAATAGGGATTAGGGACTAGGGATTAGGGAATAGGGATCAGAGCAGAATTATCTCGCGCTCCAGGGCGCAGAGGCGTTCGTTGCCGAGCCTGCAGAGCTCGAGCAGACGAAGCTGCTCGTCGAGGGTATAGGGTCTCCCCTCTCCGGTCGCCTGCAGCTCGATGATCCGCCCGTCGGCGGTCATCACGCAGTTGAGATCCACCTCGGCGCGGCTGTCCTCGCTGTAGCGGAGGTCCAGCATCGGCTCGCCGTCCACGATCCCGGCGGAGACGCCCGCAACGTAGTCGCGGATCGGCATGGCGGGAAGGACCCCGGCATCCACGAGCTTTCGCAGGGCAAGGGCCAGCGCCACGAAGCCGCCGGTCACGCTTGCCGTCCGGGTCCCGCCGTCGCCCTGGAGAACGTCGCAGTCGATCGTGATCGTCCGCTCGCCCAGGGCCTCCAGATCGGCGGCGCTGCGGAGGCTGCGCCCGATCAGGCGCTGGATCTCCGCGCTTCGGGAGGCCAGCTTGAGCTTGGAGATATCCCGCGGGCTGCGCTGGCGGTTGGCCCTGGGGAGCATGGAATATTCCGCCGTGATCCAGCCGCCGGAGCGGACGTGGGGCGGGACCTTTTCCTCGACGCTGGCGTTGCAGAGGACGACCGTATCCCCAACGGAGATCAGGCAGCTTCCCTCCGCAAACTTGGAAAAGCCGGGCTGGAGCCGGACCGGGCGCAGCGCTTCGCTGCTTCTTCCGTCGATTCGCATGGCAGACCTCAGATCAGCTCGCTGACGTAGGCGTCCGGCTCGAAGGGCAGCAGATCGTCGATGCCCTCGCCCACGCCGACGTATTTGACCGGCAGGTGCAGGTCGTCCGCCACGGCGATCACGATGCCGCCCTTGGCGGTGCCGTCAAGCTTGGTCAGGACGATGCCGGTCACGCCGGCAATCTTCTTGAACTCCCGCGCCTGGATCAGACCGTTCTGACCGGTGGTGGCGTCCAGGACGAGCAGAACGTCCTTCGCGCAGCCGGGCAGCTCGCGGTCGATGATCCGGCTGATCTTGCCCAGCTCGTTCATCAGATTGGCCTTGTTGTGCAGGCGTCCGGCGGTATCGACGATGATGACGTCGCTGCCCTTGGCCCGGGCCGAGGAGATGCCGTCGTAGACGACGGAGGCAGGGTCCGCGCCCTCGTGCTGGCGGACGAGGTCCGCCCCGGAGCGGTTTGCCCAGATCTCAAGCTGATCGGCAGCGGCGGCGCGGAAGGTGTCCGCCGCGCAGAGCAGGACGCGCTTGCCCTCGCTCTGGAGCTGGTTGGCGAGCTTGCCGATCGTGGTGGTCTTGCCGACGCCGTTGACGCCGATGACCAGCAGGACGGCGGGCCGGGTCTCAAGATTCAGGAAGGGGTCGCCCACCTGAAGCATCTCGACCAGGATCTCGCGCAGGGCGCCCCGGACCTCCTCGGCCTCGCGGAGCTTGCGCTCCTTCGTGACGGCGCGCAGCCGCTCCACGGCCTTCATCGAGGTCTCCACGCCGACGTCCGCAAGGATCAGCCGCTCCTCCAGCTCGTCGAAAAACTCGTCGTCCACGCCCCGGAAGGCGGCAAAAAGCCCGCTCAGGCCGCGTCCCTTGTTCTGCTTGGTCTTGGAAAGGCCTTTTCTGATTTTTTCTAAGAATCCCATGCTGTACCTCTGTTAATCAAGTTGTGATGCCCAGCTCTTTCTCCACGCTGTTGAGATCGAGCCGGAGGATCTTGGAAACGCCCTGCTCCTGCATGGTCACGCCGAAGAGGGCGTCCGAGGCTTCCATCGTGCCTCGGCGGTGGGTGATCACGATGAACTGCGTCTTCCGGCAGAGCTGCCGGAGATAGTCCGAGAAGCGCTCCACGTTCCGGTCGTCCAGCGCGGCGTCGATCTCGTCGAGCATGCAGAACGGCGTGGGGCGGACCTTCAGGATGGCAAAGTACAGGGCGATGGCCACGAAGGCCTTTTCGCCGCCGGACAGGAGGGTGATGGTCTTGAGCTGCTTGCCGGGGGGCTGGACCTTGATCTCGATGCCGCAGGAGAGCGGCTCGTTCGGGTCCTCCAGCTCCAGCGCGGCCTTGCCGCCGTGGAACATCTCCACGAAGGTCTCGGAGAAGTAGTGGTTGATCTTGGCGAATTCCTCGGTGAAGATCTCGGTCATGCGGCGGGTGACGTCGCGGATGATGCTCTCCAGCTCCTTTTTGGACTGGAGCACGTCGTCGCGCTGACCGGTCAGATACAGATAGCGCTCGGAGACGCGCTCGTATTCGTCGATCGCGCCGAGGTTCGGGGTGCCGAGACCGTGCAGCTTGCGCCGCAGCTCCGCGATCCGCCGGTTTGCGGCGGTCTGGCTTTCGATCTCGGCGGCCTGGGCCGGAGCCGTGGAGGGCGTCAGCTCGTAGCTGTCCCAGAGCTTGTCGATGATCTGCTTCTGCTCCAGCTCGGCGGTGTTCTTTTTGGCCTCCAGACGCGCCGTTTCGCGCTCCAGATCCAGAATGTCCTTGTTCTTCTGCTGGGCGTCGCGGTCGGAGGCGGTGCGCTCGGCCTCGGTTTCGGCGCGCGCAGAGATCAGATCCCGCAGCTCGGCGCGCAGGGCGTCGGTGCATTCGGTCTGGGCCGCGGTCTGCGCGGCGTTTTCGGAGATCCGCTCGTCCAGCCGCGAAAGCTCCGCCTGAAGCTCCGTCAGCCGGAGCTGCTTCTGTCCGTGGTCGCCCTCCAGATCGGCTGCCAGGGCGTCCAGCCTGCGAAGATTTTCCTCCACCGACTGACGCTCGGCGGCAAGACCGGCAAGCGAGATGCGCAGGGCGGTCAGCTCGTCGGAGACCGCGCTTCCCTGCCGGCTGGCCTCGGTCTGGTCGCCGGAGAGGGCGTCCATCTTCTCCTGCAGCTCCGCCTGACGGGTCTTGAGCCCGTCCATGGTCCGCTCCAGGGCCTCCAGCCGCTTTGCGTCGGCGCCAAGCCGCTGCTCCAGCGCGGAGATCTCCCTGCGGTTGGCCTCCCCTGCTTCGCGGATCGCGTCGCAGAGCACGCGGTGCTGCTTTTCCTCGCCCTCCAGACGGAGGACGGCGTCCTCCTGCTCGCGCAGTCCGGCGCGGGCGGTTTCCAGTTCATAGTCCGCCAGATCGCGCTGGCGGTTGGCCTCGGTCAGCTCGGCGGAGAGGGTGCGGCGCTTCTCCTGCAGGACCTGGACGGTCCTGGTCAGGCGCTCGATCTCGTTGGCGCGGCTGAGCACGCCGGCGTTCTTGCTGACGCTGCCGCCGGTCATCGAGCCGCCGGCGTTCATGACCTGCCCGTCGAGGGTGACGATCTTGAACGCGCCGCGGTAGCGGCGGGAGATCGCGATCGCGTCGTCCAGACGCTCTGCGATCACGGTGCGGCCCAGAAGGTTCTCCACGATGGGCCGGTATTCGCTCCGGCACTGGACCAGCTCGGAGGCGATCCCAACGAAGCCGGGACAGTCCTCCAGACCGGGCTCGTTCAGCGTCCTGCCGCGAATGGCGGAGAGCGGAAGGAAGGTCGCCCGGCCCGCGTCGCGGTTTTTGAGCTGCTGAATGGCGTATTTGCCGTCCTGCTCGGTGCTGACCACGATATTCTGCATGGCGGCTCCGAGGGCGATCTCAACGGCGACGGCAATGCGGTCTTCGACCGAGATCAGCCGGGAGACCGGGCCGTGCACGTTGCGAAGCTCGCCGGACTCCGCCTGCTGCATCACGAAGCGGACCGCCTTGGAGAAGCCCTCGTATTCCCGCTCCATCTCGCGGAGCAAATTTCGTTTGGAGGCTGCGGTCTCCAGCTCGACGCCCAGACTGCGGTTCTGCTCCAGCAGCTCCTCGGCCTTGGCGGCGCGGGTCTTGCGGCGCAGCTCGTAGCCCGCTGCGGCGTTGCTCAGGCTCCGGACCGCCTCGCGGGCCTCCGAGAGCGCCTTTGCACAGGCCTCCAGATCGGCCTCGGCGCTTTGACGGCGCTCGGCGGCGCTGTCGGCGTCGGCGCGAAGCTCGGTCATCCGGTCGCGGCTCTGCTCCGAGGCGGCAAGCAGGGCGGCGTGATCCGCCGTCCGGGCGGCAAGCTCCGCCGCGGCGGAGCCGTGAAGCCCGCGCAGCTCCAGATAGCTGCGGTTCAGACCCTCGGCGGAATCGGTCAGCTTTTTGAGGTCGGATTCCCGCGCCGCGATCAGCGCCTCGGTCTCGGCGCTCCGGCGGTCGATCTCAGAGAGTCGGTTCCTGCCCTCGTCCATCTGCGAATGGACGCCGCCGGTGCGCTGCGCCTGCTCGTCCAGCTCCCGGCGGAGCTGTTCGAGATTCTGTTCCGCGTTGCGGCGGTCGGTCTCCAGGACGGTCTGCCGGGCGGAAAGCTGCTGACGCAGCGCGTCCTCGGCCTCGATCCGGGCGCGCTGGTTTTCGATGCCCACGTCCCGGTCGCGGAGCGACTGGTTGAGCGCCTCAGATTTGCGGTAGAGCGCCTCCAGATTGTCGTGCTCCCGGCTCAGGACGAAGCGGGAGGAGGCGTAGTCCTCGGCGGCCTTCTTTGCAGCGGCGTCCAGCCGGACGAGGGTCTGCAGCCAGACCGCGACCTCCTGACCCTTGAGCTCGGATTGGTATTCCAGATATTTTTTCGCCTTTTCGGATTGCTCCCGCAGGGGCTCCACCTGAAGCTCCAGCTCGGAGATCTTATCCTGAATGCGGGTCAGATTCTCCTCCGTGCGTTCCAGACGGCGCTCGGTCTCCTCCTTGCGGTGGCGGTATTTGGAGATGCCCGCCGCCTCCTCGAAGACCTCGCGGCGGTCGGTGCTCTTGACGGCAAGGATCTCGTCGATCCGGCCCTGGGAGATGTTGGAGTAGCCCTCGCGGCCAAGACCGGTATCCATGAACAGCTCGTTCACGTCCTTGAGCCGGACCGACTGCTTATTCAGATAGAATTCGTTCTCACCGGAGCGGTAGTAGCGCCGGGTGATCATCACCTCGTCGGAATCGACGGGGAAATAACGGTCGGCGTTGTCGAAGATCAGGCTGGCCTCGGCAAAGCCGAGTTGGGGGCGCTTCTGCGTGCCGCCGAAGATCACGTCCTCCATCTTGTTCCCGCGCAGGGCGCGGGTGCTCTGCTCGCCCATGACCCAGCGGATCGCGTCCGAGATGTTGGACTTGCCCGACCCGTTCGGGCCGACGATGGCCGTGATGTCGTCGCCGAAGCGGAGAGAGATTTTATCCGGAAAGGACTTGAAGCCCTGTATGTCCAGCGATTTCAGATACACTTGGGTCGCTCCTAACAACAATGATTCAGTGTATTATAGCAGATAATTCCAAACAATGCAAGAAGATTATTTAGGGATCAGGGATTAGGGTTTATAGGCAATCGGCAACAGGCAACAGGCAATAGGAGACGAAGGGACGGGGGCAGGCAATAGGCAGCAGGCATTAGGCAATAGGAGATGGTATAGAACCCCTGATCCCTGATCCCTGGTCCCTGCGTATTGCGCTTGACAAATCCGCGTCGGTTATGCTATGGTACGGGTAGTAAACTCCAATGCGAGAGGTGAGACGGATGGAAAAACTGAAACGCGCGGATCGGTCGGCGGGGCTGCGGTGGGTCCTGCTCGCGGGGATCGGGCTCATTATGCTGGGTCTGAACTGGATGACGCCGCTGCTGGCTGACGACTACACCTACGTCCACAGCTGGGCGGACTGGAAGCGGATCACAAGTCCCCTGCAGATCCCCGCCTCCATGTACGCGCACGGGTTCAAGATGAACGGACGGATCGTCGCCCACGCCTTTGAGCAGCTCTTTTTGATCTATCCGAAGCACCTGTTCGACTTCTGCAACGCGGGCATGGCGGTCTGGCTTTTGAGCCAGTGCTGCGCGATCTGCTGCCCGCGTTCGCGCAGGAGCGCGCTGATCCTCCTGTTCTGCGCGATGGCCCTGTGGGTCTTCCTCCCCGTCTTCGGTCAGGTCTGTCTCTGGCAGGACGGGTCTGTCAACTATCTCTGGGCTCTGGTCTTCGGGCTGTTCAGCCTCAGACCCTTCCTCAAAAGCTGGCTGGAGCCGGACGCCCCGCCGATGCCGGTCTGGCAGCGCTGCCTGTTTCTGGTCTTCAGCCTGCTCTACGGGATGTACTCCGAGGTGACCTCCTTCGCCGTAATTTTGATGGAGCTTGGGCTTCTGATCGCCTGCTCGTTGCGCCGCAAGTCGTGGCGCAGCTGGCTCTGGCTCGCCGTGGCGCTGAGCGCGGTCGGCTTCGTCATCATGGCGACGATGCCCTCGGAGGTGGCGCTGAAAACCGCGCGGCCCGATCTGCGGGCCATGCTCCGGCAGATGCTTGCGGTCGCAGAGCTGGTCTGGGCGCGCTTCTGGCCCCTGATCGCCGGATGGGTCGTGACGATGGCTCTGGCCCTTCTGCGCCGCACGGACGGCAGACGGCAGCTTGTCTCGCTGGCCTTTGCCCTCGGCGCAGCCGCAAGCTGCTGCGTCCTCTCGGCGGCCTCTTACGTGCCGCTGCGCTGTCTTTGCACCTGCGCCCTGTTTCTGACCGTCGCGGACGGGATCCTGCTCGCGGATCTGATGGAGGAGCCGCTCAAGCCCGTGGTCCTGATCCTCTGCGCCGCTCTGGCGGTCTGGTTCGTCCCGCGCTTCCGGCTCGGCGTCGCGGATAATCTGGAATCGCACCGGCAGTGGCTCAATCAGAAGGCCGCCATCGACCACGCGATCGAGACGGGAGAAACCGATCTGGTGCTCGAACGCCTCCACCCCGGGACCGAGTACAGCGCGGCCTATGAGCTGGCCCAGCCGAGCACGAAGAAAACGAAGACCTGGCCCAACCGGGACATGGCGGAATACTACGGGCTGGATACGATCCTGGGAAAATGACGGATGCCGTTCCGGAAAAGAATCCGCAAAAAAATCTTGACATTCCGGTCAAAGTATGATAATCTAATCAAGCAAATTCGGAGAGATGTCCGAGCGGTTTAAGGAGCCGGTCTTGAAAACCGGTGACCCGGCAACGGGCCGTGGGTTCGAATCCCACTCTCTCCGCCATTTCTTTTCGAAAGGCCGTCCGGTTATCCGCGGCGCGTTTGTGAATACTGTCTTGCTTTG
>JAEEGG010020798.1_pt1 | contig 13085 bp, 3 predicted proteins | sample 9134161 | NCBI WGS metagenome assembly JAEEGG01 (sample SAMN16246543, study PRJNA631951) | gut metagenome | biome: gut microbiome; feature: rumen; material: CR-attached | host: Bos | place: Iran: Karaj | collected 2018-10
AACTTGCTTGAGTGCTCTTTTGTGATGTTGGAAATTCTATGGGTTCACTTGTATAGAACAAAAGATTGCCCTCGTAATTTGAATTAGAAACAATTGTCATTGTTTCTATGTTTAGGTCATCCCAGGAATTGGTTGATTCGTTCCAACTTGCATCACTATTGACGTAAGCAACTTGAATCTTTGCCCCATAAGCTTCGCTTTGAATATTTATACCGTTCTCCGAAAAAATACGTGTAAGGCGACCATGTTTTCGGTTTGCGTTTTGTGCACTGGAAGGCATCAAAATGTAAAGTGTTTTCTTTGTACCGCATTCAAATGAAATTTCTTCTACGTATTTATCATACCATGTGTTTCCTTCAGACAAATCTTTGCTTGTTATCGGTGGTATGTGTATGTATTGAACTTCGCCTGAGGTACAGGATTCCATATTTACTGCGGATTCCCAAGATATTTTGGTCTTGTCGATGCAGGGAACGGATAGATTTTTTTCAGGGGTAGGTATATCTTGGGGACAGTCTTTGTAAGCCCCATCAAGATTTAGGTCTGGCAATCCTGGTATGTAATTTAATTCTTGGTCCCAGTCTGCGTAAATCTTTCCGCCAGCTTTGTGAACATTGGCTATAAATCGATTTGCTATTTCCGCTGCGTCTTCGAGATTGCTTGTACGATCTGGTGTGTCAAAATAAATTTGATTTTCAAAGCAGTATGTGCCTCCGTAGTATGCGCTGGATGCACTATACCAATTGTTTAAAACTAACCATCTCGCATGGACTGGTCCATTTAGTATCGAATCTTTATCTACACTAGATTCGCTCCCATAATCGAAGCTAATGTCGCCTCCAGTAATGATTGGGCTTCCTAAAGTATGGTTCCCTTTGCGGAGGTAAAGGCTGCTTTTGCTGCCACCTATGTAGCCACTCGGTTCTCTAATGAATACGCTATCTCTATGGAAAACGATGGAGTCTTTTCCATAAAGTTTGTACTTCATTAGCTCATTCCAAAGTCTCTGGTTTTCTGCTGCATCATTGTTTTTATGGAAAACAAAGGGATCTAAATTGACGAGCTCATTTTCGATAGCGGGCTCTTCAGAATTGCTAGATGATGTTTTGCTGGAACTAGATGAGGACGCTTTAGATGAAGAGGATTTAGACGATGATGATTCAGATGAAGATTGGTTTGGTTCTTCGATATTTTCAATATTTACGGTGACTTCAACATCTTTAGTAAAAGTGGCATCAGAAACAGTAACAAGGAATGTATATATGCGCTGAGCTCCGGTACCATCGTACTCGAATTCAGCGTCATCGGCGGTCCTGATATATCCATAATTGTCAATAACAAATTTTTCGGCATCATTTGCGTAATCACCTGTGCTGTTCTTCGAAATTGCATAGGTAAGGTTGCTAAAGGACTTGTTGTATATATCTGGATCCGCTGCTAAAATTTGGCCATGTCCACCAATACATTCGCCATTTGTATGTTCCTGAGAACATACCGAAGTTGCTCCTGGAGCGTGTTCTTGCAAATAGAATGTTCCTCCCGTTGCTGTGAGTGGTTCATTGATATCAATAACAGAAATCTTTGTAGAGAGTACTAAAGAGTTGCCGGAGGCATCCTTTATAGTTATTGTTGCAGGATAAGTTGCATTCTTCGCGCTGCTCTTATAAAGAACTTCGTAGTCCAGTAAGTTACTGTTTTTTACAACAATTGCAACAGTCCTTGTTCCGTTGGTATTTTTCGTTTCACTGAGGTAGAAAATATCTGCGAGTGTTTTGCTTTTTAATGCTGAACTTGCGCCAGCAGCACCTGTTAATGCTCCCGATAAAGAGTACGTTAAGGCTTCAAATGAACTAGATGTTTTGTCGTAATCCGATACCGTAAATGTCCCTAGTGTCGTTCCTGTTGCAGCGTTTTCATTGATGGAAAATTCATTCACTATGGATGCCAAGGATGGTGGCTCATTCACGTCCATGAGGTTGACTGTGATATTTGCCGATGTGGTAAGATCACCATCCGAAACAGTCACCTTGAATGTCCAAGTTGACTTTGTCTCGTAATCCAAAGCACTACCATCAGAAACGACAAGCTCGTTGGTGCCGTTTTTGAACTTGAATGGAACACCTGAAGTTGAGATGCTATAAGACAAGTCATCGCCATCAGGGTCTGAGGCTTCAACAAAACCAACTTTTGTATTGACCGGCCAGTCGCTACCATCGGACTGTTTTTCATACATTTCAAACGTTTGAGGAGCGATAACAGGCTCATCATTGACGTTCTTAATCTTAACAACAATCTTAAACCTATCCGAAGTCAGTGGACCAGCATTGGTAACACTAGCATTCTTTTCGGTTTTAGCATCGTCTTTAACCGTTGCATAGACTACATATTCTTTTTTAGCTGTGTAATCCAGCGTAGCGCCAGACTTCAACTTGACGGTCATATTCTGCGAATTATCTTGGACAAGTTCAAACTTCTGATTGAACACCGTATAATCCGAACCAGTAACATTTACTAAAGAGAACGTGTAAGTATCTATGTTTCTTTCGTTGGATTTATCTTTCACTTCGGCCTTGCCACCAGAAAGTTCACCGCTTTCCATAACAGTGAAAACAACTTCGTTGTTGCCATTAGTTACCACTTCAGGTTTGTCATTGACCGGAAGGACATTTATTGTTGCAGTGTATTCCTTAGAAGTGTTATCTCCTGTTCCGGAGCCAACGACCTTATACTTAAATGTCGCATACTTATTGCCAAAAGCATCCGCCTTAGGCTTATAAGTCAACTTGCCAAGATTAGCAACATCGATTACCTGATCTCTATCAACCTTAACACCATTCAACTTAAGCGAATCAGCATCTACAGTCGGAAGACCCGTTATGATAACAGAGGCAAAAGTCTGCGAAGCGTGTTTGAATTTAAATTCATTTTTTGTAAATGTATGCTTGTCATCTTCATTAACATTAACAACAAGTTCGCTTTCAACAGTAGGCGCCTTATCATTACTTATGATATAAATTTTGTATCCACTTCCGCCTTCACTTGATGTCTCGTAATTGGAGGCAAGCTGTGCACCTTCTAGATTCTTGACTTGGAACCAAAGAACTTCCTTGTCTTCGACAAGACCATCAATCAAAGGTTTAATATAAACAACCTTCGCCTTTGTTTCACCAACAGGGATTGTCACTTTTTGAGACTGATTTTTATTGCATATGGGGAATTTGTGGCTAGCATCAGCAGCACCAACATCTTTATACCCTGCATATTTACCATTAACACCGTCCTCTGAATTAGAGTTAAAATCAAAGCAATATTCAAAGGTAACAGGTTCTGTAGATTCACTGCTCAAGGCAACATTAATTTGCTGCCAAGAATCACTTTCTTCAAAATTAATGGCATCATTACCTAAAATGGAAAGTTCCGGCCAAACAATGAATGGCTTAAAGACAAAGTTTTTAGCTTTAAAATCATCACCAATTACAATTTTATTCGCAATGAACTGGCCAACAACGGTCATATTGCTCTTTCCGGTAAGGGTTCCATTAACTACATAGGTTCCCATAAAATCGGCATAGTCAGAATTTTGGAAAGAGACATCGCTATTTATATAGACTAACAAATTTCCTTCGTATTCCGAAGCACTCAAATCACCATTACCATAATTAACAACAATCTGCGGATGAGTCAGCGTTGTTAATGAATTCGTAAAAATACGAGTTATACGACCGCCATCAGGCATTTGAATAACGAGACGATTATCTTGTGCAAAATCAATGCTACTAAAATACAAATCACATATACCAGTTTTAGGACATGTTTTTTGACCAGATTTAGAAATATTTATGTAAGTTTCTCTCTTATCAGTCATTTTATGAAGATTTAAAGCTTCGTAATCGTTCCAATCAATGCCACTTAAAGTCGGAACCTTCAAATCCGCACGAATTTGCGGAACTTTGTCATAAGCGCAATCATCGGAATTATCATCTTTACTGCAAAACGTTCCACCAGAAGATGCACGCCCCGACCCAACACGGACTGGTCCGGTTATAAGCTTCATATCGTTTGCCGTAATAGCCCCACCTACAATAATAGGGCCATCAAGCCAACCACCAGATTTTCCACTTTCACTAGACAAATTACCTGTGGCGGTACCAACCCAACCAAGGGAATCTAAAATATTTACACCCTTATATCCAGATATAGATCCAGATGTAGTATTATAATACCTCGGATCAAAAAATTCAGGTCTCCAGCCAAATTGAACACCCGTAGTACCCCAAATTTTGAACTTAGTGAGGTAATTCCAGTCTTTTACTTCTTGCTGAGCTGAAGGATGATAATTATCTGTTTCGAACGTCAATGGTGAAATACTACTTTTAGCCGCCATCGACGAAATTGCGCCTACCAAAACTAAAGCAGCTGCTTTAAGACTTGACTTACCGAACCACATATTTTATATGCTCCTTTTTCTACGACAAGTCGTATGCATCCAACTTGTCACAGTTTATGCCCCAAACATCCTAGCACAATGTTATACCACTTGATAATATAGTAATGAGCTAGCCAAGTGCAATAGGAATTTTTTGAAAAATTGTAAGAAAAAAGTACCAATTACGCCGTTTTTTTGTATTCGACGTGGAGGGAAGTGTATCATGCGTATTATATGTGAGTAGACCCCGGCTCAAAGAAATAATGGATCCTTCGGGCTTTCGCCCTCAGGATGACGTAGGCTGGGGAGGCCGGGGTGACAATGCTGGGTGGCAGGTCGGGGGTGGGTAAGCGGGAAGCAAAATAGGGTGGAACCGAAGTTCCACCCTACAATTTATCAACAGGCGATGCACCTACTTATTAACGGGGCGTCTGTAGCCGAAGGACTTGAGGAGTTCGTCACTCGTCTTGACGACGGAGTTCCTCTTCTTGCCTTCCTTGCTGATCGGCGGGAGGTCGCAGCGCAGCTTGGAGTTCATCTTGACCTCGGTCTTGAAGAGGTAGGCGCCGGTGCCATAGAGACGTCCTTCTTTCGTCCTTACGTCACCGTTGGCATCTGGCTTGAGTTCGAAGTAGAACTTCAAGAGGCCAGCCTCGTTCACGTAGTCAGGATCATCCAGGTCATAATCAAAGCTGAAGTAGTCCGTGAACACACCGGTATTCGAGTACACCCAGACCTTCACATTGAGCTTCGTCCAGTAGAGGTTCATGTGGCTGTAGTCCTTGGACTTCATGGCCTTCTTGAACTCGGCCGTGCAGTGCTGGTCTACGTAGTCTTCCACAGTCATCTTCTTGCCGTTTGCGGCATCCACACCTTCCACGGCGACCATGCCATCAGAAGACATGATGTCATCCAGCGTTGCCAGTCCGCCCACGGCACTTGCAACAGGCACACGGGCGTCGACCTTGAGTGTCGGTCCGAGGTGTCCCTTCAGGCCCGGATACGGTTGGTCACCGGAGCCCTTCTTGGACTTGCCCTTGATACCAACAACAGCTTCGGATTCGTAACCATTCGTGTAATTGTAGAATGTTACGCCATAGGTCTGGTTTTCCTTTGGCCCGCTTTCGCTATAGTACTTTTCGACAGAATCGCGGTCCACCTTCGTCACAGCCTTTTCGACATCGATATCGATGTCCTTAGCCTTCTTGACCATGACGTGCACAGAATCGCGGGATTCGTTGCCGGCCTTGTCGCGGAACACGCGGACAATCGTCTGTACGCCGTTGTCCAAGCCCTGGACCTTAAGCGTATCCTGGACTTCGCCATTAACAGTCCACTTGACAACAGCGAAGTTAGCCGTAAGGATTTCGTCTTCCTTCGGAGAGAGGATCTTCACGACCGGGCCCTTCTGGTCAAGCACGATAAACACGTCCTTCTTCGAAGAGTTGCCATACTTGTTCACATAGGTATATGCAACGTTGTACCCAATGTTGCCTTCGCTGTTCTTTGCGATATTACCCTTTTCGTCCAGGTAGTACGAGACTTCGACGACATTGCCGTTCTTGTCTTCGTAGTTGTAGTATACCTTGTACGAACCCGTCACATCTTCGCCATCGGCAGAGAGCACGGACTCGCTTTCGGTAAGCCCGGTGTTGAGCGTTACGCGTTCGCCCGTAGAGGCATCGGCAAAGTACGAAATTGTGACATCCTTGCCGTTTACCTTCGTGGTGTACGAGACTTCGATAACAGCGATATCCTTGGTCTTGCCCGAAGACGTGATCACGGAACGCTTGATATCCTTGCCCTTCAGGTCGGTGTAATAGGTGACGGTCACATCGATGCCATCGACCTTATCTGTATAGATGTTCTTGACGGTCGTTCCGTTTTCAGGAATGGAACTGATTCCAGAAGCCGGCTTCTTCTTGCGAGCAACTTCGCTTGCAGCGACAGTCTTGATGTTCTTGAAGTCCTTCGACGAGACGGAGACCGTATCCAGATTGAGCTTTATGGTGAACGATTCAGAGACATTGGATGCAGTATCCTTGACGGTCACCTTGATATCGTTCTTTGTCTCGTTCACATAAATTGCGGTATCGTTCTTTGTAGCCTTTTCGACGACAGTGTAGATGTTGTCTGCAGTAACGTCATCGCCGTTAGCAGTAACAGTCACAATCGGAGCTGCGGTGCTGTAGCAGACTACGACCGTATCCGCACCCGGATCGTCCTTTGTCTTGTCATGGAACGTCTTGATAACCAAGTGGCAGCCTTCCTCGACAGTTTCGGTACTGGTCCTTGTCTTGCCATCTTCGGTCCATTCAACATCTATAATAGAGTCGTTCACAAAGACGGAATCCGGCTTGAGATAGACGGAATCCTTGTTCTCGACGCGGGTGATTTCGACCACGGACTTTTCGTAGACGTTTACCACCTTGACAATCACATCCTTAGTCGAAGTCAAAGACTTGTCGCCCTTGTCGCTCACGCGGACGGTAAGCGTATAGATCGAATCCGCTTCGTAGTCAAGCTTTTTCAGAAGAATGACATCGCCATTCGGGTCGACCTTGAAGTATTTGTTATTGTCGATATTGGTATAAATGTTGTTGCGGAAATCAGCATTGAAAATATCCGGATCATCATTTTCGGACATGACCGTGCTGAACGATTCATTAATCGGCTGGGTTTCCTTCACATAAATCGTATCCACAGTGACAGCCGGAGCTTCGTTCACGTCAATCACGTTGATGGTCACGTTCGTATCGGCATAGCCACCGTCTTCGGTCTTCACACGGACTTTAATATCATAGAGAGACTCGGTTTCGTAATCCAAGCCAGAAACAACGGTGAACATTCCAGTTTCCGGATCGAGATTAAATTCATTTGTCGAAGATACTTCCTTGGTGCCATTGAGAATATAGTAGGTATACTTGCTACCATCATCTGCACCACCCTCAGTCGCTTCGAGCGACGGCTTGATGGCATCACCCTTGGCGGCATCTTCAGCAATCGAGAATACGGTTTCCTTCAGGTAATGACCGAGGTCATTAAGCTTGATGATGACATTGGCTGTATCGGTCTGCACAATTTGACCGTCAACACCGGAATCATCGGTCGCAACAACCTTCATCTTGTAGGTGTTCTTGGTTTCGTAGTCAAGAACAGCGCCCTCGGCAACGGTAATGACAGCCGTTAACGGATCAATCACAAACGATTTGGATTCATCCAAAAGCTTGTACGTAACTGTAACGCCCTTCTGCGTCGTTGTAGCAACGATAGGCTTTTTCATCGTGACTTCGGTACCGGCCGGAGAATTTTCATTGACAGTTCCGTTGTAGGCATCGGCATCAAACCGGACACTATCATCTACATCCGTGACGGTAACGATAAATTCCATATCTTCGTAAAGATCTGGGTAGACGAGTTCACCTTTATCCTCTGTGTTATCGTAAACTCTCAAGGTAAGCGTATATGTATTCTTAATTTCGTAATCAAGAGTCTTTTGGGGAACAACAAGACCCGATGACGTTACTTTAAAGACATCTGTATCACCACCAATAGCCTTGACGGCATCATTCGTGAACTTACCATCTGCATTGTAAATATCAAGATCAGCCCACTTCACAGCTACACCATCCTTTATAGTAGCATTTTCGGCAATCTTGATTTCTTTTTTCTCATCTTCGGTATAGTCAAAGTAAGGCTTTTCGTTGACATCAACAATGTCGATAGTGAACTCGTGATCATCGCAAAGGTATGTATTATTGGAACTACCTACGACACAAACCTCGACTTCAATAGTCAAGGAAGTATCCTTCCCCTCGGCCTTCTTTTTCTCTACCACAGCCATCCAGGCTTCGTAATCGAACGGAGGAGTATCGCTTGCCATAGTGACGTTCCCGTCACCATCAATTTCAAACAAATCCGCGGCGGAACCGCCAATAATCGAGTAATTGTACGGATCGCCTTCGTCGTCTGAGGCCTTGAGTATACCCGCTTTACCATTTTTGACGTTTTCATAAACAGAAAGTTTCACATCATACGGATCAATGAAATGTGGAGGTTTGTTGTCGGAATCCTGGAGTTGCACCAAAAGACCGCCCTCGAACTTGTTACCGGAGATAATGGCTCCGTTCAAGTTCGTAATCCTGAATATCATGTATTCGTCACCTTCAATCGAACCATCTTTGACAACAGAAATGTAAGACGGTTTTTCCGGACTACGTGAGCCTTTCTTGATAACAATATGCTTTGTCTTGCCATCCTTGCAGAACGGCATTTCGTCATAATGAGGATCGTTTTCGTCAGTCGGATTTTCGGCAAGGTCTTCCCTCGTCGCAAAAGTACCAGTCGTGCTCAAGTATCTTGCATATTTTGTTTCTGCATCGTCACCACGATCCCCAAAGAACTCAAAACAGTAGTCAAAAGAAACTTCGGTATTAGGGATATCCGTCAAATAGAAATTCATGGGATACCAGTAATTTTCCCTTTCCTTAAACACATCCTTGACAAAGACGTCCGTCTTGATTTCGGGAGAGTTGAAAGGAACATAGTGGAATTCACCGTTGAATTCGGATTCGAACCAAAGGGTTTTACCAGCAATCAATTGACCAGCAACACTGAGATGATCAAATATTGTAAAGTTTCCTGTTGTCATAAATGTACCCTGGAAACTCGCACCAGCATCTTTATTATCACCGGCACCCTTAAAAGCAGGCCAATAAATATCTGCCGTCGTATAGAACAAGAGGTTACCAGCATAATTTGTATCTGGTACAACCGTTATTTTTTCCAAGTCAACATTATCCCAAGTTTTCGTATCAGCATTCCAAGTAGCCTCGTCATTGACATAAGCCACTCGAATTTTTGCATCATTAGCAGCACTTTCAAAATTAAAACCATCTCTTGAGAAAATACGAGTCAAGCGACCAGTTTTTCCGTAAAGACCATTCGACGCTTGTTTATTTTTTGCGGCAGACGGCATCAAGATATACAGGATTTTTCCCGTTTGACGATCGATCTTGATATCTTCTACAAATTTATCAAACCAGACCTTTTTAGGAGACTGATTCATATCCTCCTCTGTTACAGGAGGAACACTGATATATTTAATTTCAGATCCATTGTCAGTACTTACCAACTTCACAGAATCTTCCCACACAACGTTAGAAAGATCAATAACAGGAACAGTAAGATTAACATTAGGTTCAGGAACATCACTTGGGCATTTTGAATATGGACCATTCAAATTCAAATTAGGCAACCCAGGAACACCATCTCCATCTTGTCCCCAATCTGCATAGACCTCACCGCCTGCATTACGAACATTATTTATAAAGTTATTTACATTCGCCGTTGTACGGCCTACATTTGTAATTACAGTTTTACCAATTTCTTGATAATTTGGAGGTTGCCCTCTATCTGTACCTCCATTTACGGATCCCGAGAAAACCTGATGTTTAAAACAAAATATTGCATTCAATTCAGTGTTAGAGGCACTATACCACTCAGGTAGAATCAAACTATCCGCACGAACAAGTCCATGTATCAAAGTATCATTCGCAGCAGAGCCTCTTAAAACCGATATACTCTTACCCGAAACAATTGGTCCACCTAAAGAATGGGTTTCCGTAAAAAAGACAATATTGCTTTTCGCAGTTCCCGTATATCCGCTAGTTTCGTGAATGGAAAACTTCGGTTTTGCAAAAACAACAGAATCGGTTCCCCAGAGCTTATACTTCATAAGCTCGTTCCAGAGTTTCTGGTTTGCTTCTTCATCCGAAGGACTAACTCCCTGGAAATAAAGCGGAGACACCGATACGGTGTCGCGTTCGATTGCAGGTTCTTCTTCTTGAGCCATAGCGGAAACCGCCAGGCCTAGTGCGGTCATGACTGTACTCAGTACAGTTCTCAAAATCAAATTTCCTTTTTTCATAGCGGACCCCAACAAATAAGATCAACAGCCTCAAACACCTAATACAGAATATAGTAACAAATTTTTAACAGTAAAACATTAGTTACGAAGAAAAGTACAAAAAATGGGGTATTTTTGACCATTTTTTTAGACAAAGCGCAAAGACCGCGTATAATATGGGACGTTTTGTTTCATAAGCAACGTAAAGCCCTTGAAAAAAAAGGCTTTTGATTCTATATTTCGGGGTCCTAGGCCCTGCGCAATGATTATTTGCGGGCAACTCGCCAGGGCGAAAGCAGCAACGGACTTGCGGATCTTTATGTGCTCAGGTAGCCTAGGATTTTTTATATTGCGCCCGTCAAGGGCGTTTTTTTATTTAAAAATGTCACTGGATTCTTCGCTTCGCTCAGAATGACGTTGCATTAATACGTTCTGAATGACGTTGCATTAATACACAGCCCACTAACCACGGCCTACTATCATGATTCTTTGGACGATTCGACACACTAAGCCTTATAACCCGAAAGATGTTTGCTACGGGAGACTGGACTTTGACGTCTCCCCCACATTTGAAGAGGAATCAGACAAGGCGCTCAAGGCGCTCGTGGATGCAGAGGCCAAGCCGACTCGCTTGTTTTCAAGCCCGCTCATCCGCTGCACGAAGTTCGCCGATAAGGCCTCTAAAATGCTAGGGTTAACGGTCGAAAAAGAGCCTGCGATTATCGAGCTCAACTTTGGCACTTGGGAAGGTCAAAAGCTGACTGCCGTGCCCCGTTCGGAGATGCATGCCTGGACTAGCGACCTTCGCGGGTACCGCTTCCCAGAAGGCGAGAACTTCTACGATATAGACAAACGTGCAGGAAAGTTCATTGATTCGCTCGCAGACGATGGCGAATTTTTGTGCATCACTCATGCAGGCGTAATCGCTTCGCTGCAGCATTCACGCTGCGGACTGCCGGATGAGGTCTTTGTCGAAGGAATGTTCACTTATGCGATGGTGACGAGGTTTGAATTTACTCGTAATGCAAACGGATTGTACTACGGGACGTTTACGAAGATTCACGATGGCATACCGATGCCAGCGCTGAATATGGAAAAAGCGTAGACGAGACTTGACTGGATCCTTCCGCTTTCAGCGTCAGGATGACTGAGTACGCTCAGGATGACAGTGTACGCTAAAAATCGAGGGAGAAGACGGCTTGGGCGCCACCGTTGAAAGTCGGGACGAGAGCCATGTGCATGGGGCTATCGAAATCGCTCAAAAGCGCGTCTACAGCGGCATCGGCGATGGAGTACAGGTAAATTAAGACCCCGCCCCAAATATACGTATTACGGTTCTTACGGTAATATGTCACACGTTCCTGAATGCGGTCGTACTCTTCGGAATTCGGAGCTTCTCTTTCGACCAAATGTTTACGATCAAGATAATAGTTAACCATGTTCTGGGACGTAGAGACGCTCGCTATCGCACCAAGGATGCCCATATAAACTAAGCCAGCCTTGCCAAAGTCACGATTAAAGATTTGCCCGCCTCCGGGCAGCAAAGCCCACAGAAGAGCCGTTTTCATGTCGCGGTATTCCGTGCTTCGATAGTTGTTATTATACCAGATGCCAAAGGTATCGAACATTCCGTAAAGATGGACGCCTATGAGCCATGCGACTTCGGCCTTGCGGACGTCTTCCTGTTCCATTTTCTTGTCGCTCTGGGCACGCACGCGTTCGAGGAATTCCAATCGCTTGTCCTGATATGCCGTGATGCTATCGAGAGGAGCGTTGTCCCGGCGGGCATCTAGGATTTTCGTCGTGAAATAAAGGACTGAATCCTGGAAGGGGCGGGCGCGATCCAACAGCCTGTCGCGCTGATATGACCTATTAAAAAAGATATCGTAAATGAGTAATCCTTCGATGCCTGTCAAGAAACCGCCACGGACGTAATGTTCCGTATAGTATTGGCCACCGCCCGGGAGAAGGCTGAATAGCATTGCATACTTGAGGGAGTTGCGTTTTGTCGGGATGTCCCATTCGTTTACGGGAAGCGTATCGATGGCCTCAATACCGGTCTTGCCCCTCAAAAGCGGGGTCGAAGCGGTTTCAAAGCTCTCGTTGGAAGGAGCTTCGGGAGCGTCCTCTTCGTCGGACTCGTCTTCGGAATCCGCCTCGGCAACAGCATTTTCGCTAGGCGCAGGAAGCGCAGCCCCTTGAGCAGTGTCGGGAACTGCAGCCGGTGCAACCGCCTGCGCAAAGAGCGAGGCACACAGCACCAGAATTGCCATTACGGTGGATTTTAGAGTCATTGAGGGCGAATATAGAAAAAGAATCTTATAAAGTTGTAACAGTGCGTTTAAAGTTATTTAATTTTTGCGGCGGATAAAAGGCGACCCCGGAACAAGTCCGGGGTGACAATGCGGAAAAATTTTCAAATTCTTATAAAAATGTCTGTTTTTGACATTTAATGTTTTTAACTTATGGGTGTAATGATGAACGAAACAATCAATATCGAACACGAAATTCACGAACTGGCCATGAAGATCAAGGAAGAGCTGATCAAGCGCGGCGAGATGATGGCAACAGCGGAATCCTGCACGGGCGGGCTTATCGCATCGAGCATCGTCAACGAAGCGGGTTCTTCTGCGATTCTGAAGGGAGGAATTGTCGCCTACCAGAACGAAGTCAAGCACGAACTGCTTGGCGTGAGCGACAAAATCCTCGAAAAATACGGCGCTGTCAGCGAACAGACTGTAAAAGCCATGG
>JAEEGG010020799.1_pt1 | contig 13085 bp, 7 predicted proteins | sample 9134161 | NCBI WGS metagenome assembly JAEEGG01 (sample SAMN16246543, study PRJNA631951) | gut metagenome | biome: gut microbiome; feature: rumen; material: CR-attached | host: Bos | place: Iran: Karaj | collected 2018-10
ACGAACTACCTCGCCGTCCTCAAGGCCGCCCACGACGAGATCAAGGCCGCGAACCCCGATGCGCTCGTCTGCCTCGGCGGCGTCTCCGATGTGGGGCTGGGCTACATCCGCGCCCTCTACGAACTCGGCGCCGCGCCCTATTTCGACGTCGTCTGCTGCCACCCCTACACGATACCCCTCGCCCCCGAGGGGGCTCTTGACGCCAAAATCGAATCGCTGCGCGCGCTGATGGCGGAGTTCGGCGACGCCGAAAAGCCAATCTGGATAACCGAAGTCGGCTTCCCGACGCACAAAAACGGCGTCGGCACCGTTGAGACGCAGGTGCTGCTCTCCGGCCTCCGCATCGCGAGGCCCGAACAGCGCACCTGGCGCGTCGTCTGCGCGTCAATAGCGCCCGAGGGCAAGACTCCCCCGCAGGACTTCGCCGGCGAACTCCTCGCAGTGCTGCCCCCCGGCTCGACGGCCGTCTGCTGCGCGCCAGACGAACTGCGCGAAAAGCTCGCGGCCGACGCCTTCGACGCCGTCGTCTTCCCGATGGACGGCGAGGGCTACCCCGTAGCCGCCGTAGAGGCCGTGACCGACTTCGTGCGGCGGGGCGGCGTCCTCGTCGAGACTGGCGGCGCGCCGCTGTACTTCCCCTACCTCTGCGATGCCGGCGGCAACGTGGCAGAGGACAAGACCCGCGACCCCGCTGCCGACCGCCGCGCCCTTCGCCTTGGCTTCTCGGCCTGGTGGCTCGACCCCGACCTTCCAACGAGGACGGAGGTCTTCGCGACGCCCCAGGCGCTGGAGGCGGGCTTCAAGCCGCATCCGGCGGGCTATGGCGGGACGCGCTTCCTCACGCCCGAGTTCCTGCGTCCCGGCGACGAGTTCATCCCGATTCTCGCCGGCAAGAGCAAGTCCGGCAGGGAGATCGCCGCAGCGGCTGTCTTCAAGTTCGGCAGCGACTTCAAGGGCGCCCTCGTCGTCAGCGGGATGCAGAAGGGCTTCGGCCCCATCGCGCACAGCGAGCGCCAGCAGGCGCTCTACCTGGCGCGTTCGATTCTTGTCGCCCTCGCCGAAGGCGTTGACAAGTTCTACGCCTACGAGCTACGCGCAACCGAGGCAGACCCTTACTACAGCGAGAGCCACTTCGGCATCGTCCACCGCAACCTCGCGCCGAAGCCGGCCTACAGTGCATACGCGGCGCTCACCGACCGCCGCCCCGCCGGCTCCGTCCAGAAGCCCGGTCCCTGGTGCGACAAGGAGCGCAAGCTCTACTTCCCGCAATGGACACGCCCCGACGGCGCGGCCGCCGGCGCTATCTGGACAACGGGCGAACCGCAGAGACTCGAATTTGAATTCGACTCCGACGGAGTGACCTTCATGGACGCCTTCGGGCTTCCGCTCCCCCTGCGCCGCACAGGTCCAAAACGCTTCTCACTTGACATCTCCGACGCCCCGATTTACTTCACCGGAGCCTTCCTGCTTCCCTCTGGCGAGTAACCATTGCGTTGCCGCCATTTGCTTGTTCGTTCGTTGATTACTGGGCCTCTTCGGATCCGGACCTTGACATTTTCTGGTGAATTGTCCATGATTGATGGCTGCTGAAGAAAATGAGAGGGAAGACGAAAAAGAGGATTCTAGTTGTCGTGGCCGAAATGGGCCACAACACACAGCGCGAAATCGCAGGCATTTCACAATGCGCGAAGAAGACTGGCTGGTTCGTCGATGTCGTCGAAGGCCGTCATTTTGGCGAACGGCCGGACTTCGCCAAGTGGATTGACATCTGGCGTCCGAGCGGGCTTGTGGTTGACCGGCAGTACTACCGTCAGGCGCTGGCCTGCCGGGAGGCGCGCCGCATCCCCATGGTGATCTGGGACTTGCGCCCGACAGAGGCACTCCCCCGGCTCTGCGTGGCGGCGGCGAGCGACCCCATGGCCCTTGCGGAGGCGGCCGCGCGGGAACTCGCGCGGACGGATTTCCCCCGTTTCGCCTTCGTCAATGCTTTTGGAGCCCCAAAGTGGAGCCGCGAACGCGGCGATGCGTTTCTGAACGCCGTGGCGTCGATGGGCCATCCGGCCACCGCGTTTACGCCTCCGGCCGCCGATGCCGCAGACGCGGCGCGCTTCCGCAATGCGCTCACCCGCTTTCTGCGCGGCCTTGAGACGCCTTGCGGCATTTTCGCCGCGAACGACCAGACCTCCGCGCATGTGGCGAGTCTCTGCATGTCTCTGGGGATTTCCATACCCAACGACATCGCGTTGATTGGCGTGGACGACAGCCTGGAATACTGCGAACAGAACGAACCAACGCTCTCCAGTGTCCGAATCGATCTGGAGGGCGGTGGAGCGGCTGCCACAGCGGCCATCGTTGAACTCGCGGAGTCGGGAAGCCGCCATGGCCGCGCAAATGGACGATTTGTGCGCTATGGCGTGGAAAGCGTCGTGCGTCGTGCTTCGACCCGCACCCTGAGAATCCCCAGCGGCATTGTCATCCGTGCCCTCGAATGGATTCGGAAAAACGCCTGCCGGCCAATCGTCGCCGCCGATGTCGTCGCCGCGCTTGGCTGCTCGCGGCGGCTTGCCGACTTGCGCTTCCGCCAGGCGACTGGGCACACCATCCTGGACGAAATCCACTCGCGGCGTCTGGAAGAGGCCATGTCGCTGCTGAAAAGGAGCGATGTCCCCATCGAGGAAATCCCGGAAAGGTGCGGCTACCAGCGAGGTACGCACCTGGGGTTCCTTTTCAAGCGCGCCACGGGCATGTCGATGCGCCAGTGGCGTAGCCAAGCGAAAAACAAATAATGGGGAAACGATAATTGTCTTTAGTGTGGATGGAAAGCAAAAAAGCCGTTGCCGAAATGACCTGTGTAATAATTGCCGAAATGGCCTATGTCAGCCATTGAATCGGTGCGGCGGAAGTGATAGAATAGTTGGCGTTCCAAGTGGGGATCCATGCCGTGTGGCAGCGCTCCATTGAACAACAACGAACACATCAAGGAAACTATCATGAAAATCCGACCATGCCTTTTGGCCTCCCTAGCGCCCACTTCCGTCGCGGCCGTGCTGTCGCTATTCGCCCTCGTGCCCATCCACGTCGTGGGCGAAACGGTGTCCGGCCTTGTCGTCGTCTCGAACGAGACGGCAGTTTCATCGTGGACGGTCGAGCGCGGCGGCGAGCTACGCCTCGGGGCCGAGGTTGCCGATCCTCTCGTCCGTTGGACCTTCGACAACGCTGCGCAACCTGGAAAAGACACGGGTTCGCTCGGGAAGAACTTCAACTTTTCCGCTTGCATGGCCGCTACGAACGATGCCCGGCGCGGACGCTGCGCGTATTTCGACGGGTCGGGCCAGGTGTGGGTCTCGACGGCGGCCGGACTTCCGTCCGACACGGCGTTCACGATTGCCGGGTGGATGAAGTCGGAATACCAGAACTCCGGTCTGCTTTACTGGGGCGCCAATTCAAGCGTAAAGAGCGGCGGGTTCGGGCTTCAGGAAGGCAAGCCGACTTTCTATTTCTATGGTGGTGGCGATTTGCAGGCCCCAGCGTCGGCCACATACTATGACGGCGTGACATGGACGCACTTCACCGCCGTGTACGAGCCTTCCGCCGAATCTGGCCGGAAGATGCGCGTCTACGTGAACGGAGTACAGGCTGCGGCCATGGATCCTACTAAAGCTGTGGCCATCGACACGACAGCAGAATTTCGGTTCGGCACTTGCACGATGAATGCCTCGCGCTTCAACAAGGGATTTGTCGATGACGTGATGATCTTCGGGCGGGCCTTGACCGACACTGAGATATCGATTCTCTCAAACACTTCCCGCGCAAGTGACTTCCTTCCGCCGGAGGCATCCGTTTCGGTCGCCGGGGGCGGCGTGGTGTCTGTCGGCATCGGCAGCCAGACGTTCGGCGGGCTTTCGGGCGACGGGACGCTGCAGGTCGATGGCCTCTCCGAGGCGCAGTTCGTCTCGGAAGGTTCTCAGACCATCGGCGAAATCGAAGGCGAGGGCCGGGCCGTCGTCGCATCCGGCACCCTGGAAGCCGGTCTCGCCGACACGTTTGCCGCGCACACCGTTTTGCACTACACATTCGACGATCCTGCCAACCTCGGCGCGGACACCGGCAGCGCGGGCCTTCACCTCAAGGCGTCCACCGCCAGCGCAGATGCGGCGTGGGCCGACGTGACGGACGTCACCGTTCCCGGGGCGATGCGTTTTGACGGCGCGCACTGCCTCATACCAACGGCTGCGGCCGATTCGAATGTGGGCCGGATTCCGTCCGGCAACAGTGCCTATACGATCGCCGTTCGCCTGACCCTAAACGCGGCCGGTGGCCGGGATGGCATCAGTTCCTGGGGCGTCAACAGCAGGCTGCAGAAGAACGGGCTTCGCTTCTACAACAGTGGTGAAAACGTGTCAGGGTCGTCCTTCGGCCTAATGAGCTACCAGTGGGGGGCGGACACGCCTGCGGCGCTCGATGGCGTTTCTTCGTCACTGCCAGGCACACCTGCAGACGGATGGCACACGGTTGTCGTCACCTACGACCCGGGAACAGGCACCAAGACCTTCTATCTCGACGGCGCACGAATGGCGAGCGCAACGCTTCCCGCCCTGAGCGTCGCGGCAAGCCGCTTTACGATCGGCCGGGCCGAGGGGAACGGCTACGACTACTACAGGGGCTACATCGACGACTACCGGGTGCTGGACTGCGCCGTCACGGCAGACGAGGCGCGGGCGCTCGTCGCGGAGGTTTCGACCGCCGCTCGTGACACGTCTCTCGCCGTGGACGCCGGCGCGACCCTCTCCGTTCCGGCGGGCAAGGCCTTCTCCACGGGAACTCTGGCCGCCGAAGGCGCTGTATCCGTTGCGGGCCGGCTAAACGTGACGAAAGGCGCTTCCGAAATCAACGGCGCCTTGTCGGGCGGCGGCGTTGTCGCCACCGCCTTCGGTGCGCAGCTGGCCATTTCTGGCGCGAAGTCGTTTGCCGGAACCGTCAAGGTCGAGAACGGCACGCTCGCCGGCGCGTGGTCGTTGCCGTCTGCGACGGTGAGCCTGGGCGTTGGCGGCGGATTGGCCGCCACATCCGGCGGAGTCTGCTCGGCTAATGGCATCGCCCTGGTCGAAGGCGGCTTCGCGGATCTTGGGACGCTCGTGTCGGGTGGGGCATATTGGACATCGGCGACGCCAATCGTCCTTCCAAGCACATTCACCATCCATGTGGCCGCCAACGCCCAGTTTAACGAGTCGCGCATGGTCTTCGCGGCTCCGTCCGTTTCAGGTTCCGTGGAAAACTGGACCCTGGACGCGACCAGATTCCGGATTGGCTACGAGACAAGACTGCGCCAGACATCAAACGGCGTGGAGCTTGTCGTAAAAAGCCCGGCTACGGTGGTCGTTTTCCGGTAGATCGCCGAGCGACGATTGACTGCTGTATTTCCAAAACAATGAAGAAAAACCTGTCGTCTGTTTTTGCCATAGTGGCATGCATCGCCATCAGTGAGCCATTTATAGGGATTTCTTCATCCACAGTTAGTCATTCGCCATTGGGCTACGGGCTGTCAGCCCGTAGCCCCTATGGTGTCTGTGCGCACCTGCACCGAGTCCGCGACCCGGAGTTCCGCGCGAAGGAGTGCCGTCGGATCGCCGAGGCGGGCATCGGGCGCGTCCGCTTCGACTTCGAGTGGTGGCGCATCCAGAAGGGCCCCGGCGAGCCGTTCGATTTCTCCCACTACGACGCGGTGATGGCCGATGCCGAGGCCGCGGGGCTGTCCGTTCTGCCGATCATCTACGGCAACCCACTCCCGAAGTGGGCGGACCCCATCTGGGAGCACCTAGACGAATGGGGGCGCTATGTGGAGGCCGTCGTCGCGCACTACGGCGACCGTCTGCCCGACATTGAAATCTGGAACGAGCAAAACCTCAAGGGCTTCTGGCACCACGAGCCGGATCCGGCCCGCTACGCCGAAGCCTTGCGTGTCGCCTATGCGGCCGCCAAACGCGCAAACCCGCGAGTCCGCGTTCTCTTCGGCGGCACGGCCGGAACGCCATGGGACTTCATCGAGGGCGTTTACAAGGCCGGCGGCGGCCCCTTCTTCGACGTGATGAACGTCCACCCCTACAACCACCCACGCGCGCCGGAGGGCAATCTCGATGCGCGGCTGGAACAGCTCCGCAACTTGATGGCGAAATACGGCGATGCGGAAAAGCCGATTGCCATCACCGAACACGGGTGGCCGACCCACCACATGAAAATCGATTCGCTCTACATCCTTCGCGCCGGGCTGAAAATCGCGCGCCCGGAGCAGAAGTCGTGGCGTGTCGTCCTTGCCGTCACGGAGGCCGGTCCGGACGGCGCCCCGCCGAAGGTCTCCGCAGAGGATTTCGGCACGGCGCTGCCGCCAGGCTCGACCCTTGAGGTCTGCTTCGGCGAGCGGCTGCGCGAGCGCCTTCAGGCGGGCGACGTCGATCTCGTCGTCTATCCCTTCGACGAGACCTTCCCCGTGGATACGGTCGAGGATGTGATGGCGTTTGTCGAGGCGGGCGGCGTTCTTGCCGACTTCGGCGGCATGCCGATGTGGTATCCGGCGCGCGAGACCGCGCCCGGCGTATTCAAACTGGAGGAGCAGGACGCAGAGGGCCGCTTCCGCAACCGGCTCCGCGTCGGCGTGGCGGCCTTCTGGACGAATAAAGCCCTTCCGCGCAGTGGCGCGGCGTTTGCGACGGAGGCGGCGCTGGCCGCCGGCTTCAAGGGCGACCCCGCCGGCATCCCCGTCGCCCGCTTCCAGACGCCGGAACTGTTGCGCGAAGGCGACGAGTTCATCCCGATCCTCACGCTGAAGGACGCCGACGGACACGAGGCAGTCGGGGCAAGCGTGACACGGCTTAATGGCGGCGCGAACGGCTGCGTAATCGCCTGCGGCGTACTCGGGCGCGGACTCCAGAGCGCCGGCGAGGACGGTCAGGCGCGCTACCTCCCGCGGGCGATGGCCATCGCCTTCGCCGAAGGGGTGGAACACTACTGCTGGTACGAATTCCGCTCGCCCGAAAACGACCCGCTCTACAGCGAAGACCACTTTGGCATTGTCCACCGTGATCTCTCCCCCAAGCCCGCTTTCCAGACATGCCGGGTTTTCACGGAGATGCGCCCCGTCGGCTCCGTGCAGGTGCCGGGGCCGTGGCACGACGATGCTCGCACGTTCTTCTTCCCGCAATGGACGCGCCCCGACGGCACGAAGGCCGGCGTCCTATGGACGACGGGCAAGCCGGGGATGCGAGAACTCGCCTTCGATTCGGACACTGTGACATTCTTCGACGCCTTTGGCCGCAAATGGCCGGCGCGCAGAATTGCGCACAGGATGTTCGCCGTCGAGGTCTCCGACTCGCCCATCCATTTCACGGGCGGAAAACTCATCTGCACATGGTGACAGGCACCATGTATCGACAACGACGGCAACAAGTGGACCGGCTTCCGCGTGTTGTGCCTCCTGTCGGAGTAGCGGCTGGCATATCGGCGTAAGAAGTTGCAAAAGCTATGTGGGCGTTTCGATCCTTTTTCCTGATTGCGGTTTTTCTCGCTGTATGTTAAAATCATTGGCAAGTGAAAACAGAGCGATTTTAATGTCTTCAGACACTAAATTCCGGAATATTTAGTGTCTGGAAACACTAAAACGGAAGGAAGGGCAATGACTGATCAAGAAACGACAATGCTGGCTGAAGCCATGCAGCGAAGGGTCGCAAAGACCTCCACCGCATTCCACCGCGATCTTTGCCGCGACATAGAATGGGGGGATAGGCTTCTTTGCATCAAAGGTCCACGCGGCGTCGGCAAGACCACCATTCTCCTTCAACGTATCAAGGAGGCTTTCCACGGTTCTCCAAAAGCCTTCTACGTCTCTCTCGACAATCTCTTTTTCGCAAGGCATTCGCTTCGCGAAGTGGCCGACTGGCACTGTAAGAACGGCGGGACACACCTTTTCGTGGATGAAGTCCACCATCTCGAGAGCTGGCAGACTGAAATAAAGAACATCTATGATGACTATCCCGACCTAAGCATAGCCTACACGGGGTCGTCCATGCTCAGAATTGACAGGGCGCAGGGTGACCTTTCGCGTCGCCAGATGGTTTACCGACTCGACGGCTTGACTTTTCGCGAGTTCATAGCGTTCGAAGGTGTGGCCGATTTCCCATCGTTCGGACTTGATGAAATCCTTGAGAACCATGTCTCCATTGCCCAATCCGTGTGCGGGAGCGTGAAGGTCCTTCCGCTTTTCCGCGATTATCTGAGGAAAGGCTACTACCCGTTCTACAAGGAAGTGAAGAAGGGATATGGTTTTCGCATTCAAGAGATAGTTGACGAAGTGCTGGAAAAGGACTACCCGGCGATAGAGGAAGTGAGCGTGGCAACCATACGCAAGACACGACGCATGCTGATGATCCTGGCGGCGTCATGTCCACAGACCCCGAACATGTCTCGGCTTTACTCAGAACTGGAAACGGATAGAAACCAAGGGCTGAAAATGCTCTACGCCCTTGCCGACGCCGGATTGCTCCGTCTTCTTTCAACGGATGCCAAAAAGATCAAGGCCATGTCGAGGCCAGACAAAATCTATTGCGACAACACCAACCTAATGCAGGCGTTGCACCCCGAATCCGACATAGGCACGGCCCGAGAGACTTTTTTCCTGAACCAGCTTTCGGCCACGCATGACGTGTCTTATCCATCAAGCGGCGATTTCCTTGTTGACGAGAAGCATCTTTTTGAGGTCGGCGGTCCCGGAAAGGGGTTCCGGCAGATAAAAGACTTGCCCAACAGCTATCTTGCCATCGATGACACGGAAATCGGTTTCGGCAACAAGATTCCGCTTTGGCTTTTCGGTTTTTTGCGACAATGAGAAGCAATGTTCGGTGACGATAATAAGCCCATCTGGATCACCGAAGTCGGCTTCTTCCCGACGCACAAAAACGGCGTCGAAACCGACGGCGCATTCCTCCCTTCCGTTGGACTCTGATTGAACTATGTCGAAGGCAAAGTCTGTTCTGGTTGTCCTACCGAAGTTGGACGTGAAGAGCTACGCGGAGGCCGTCTGCATCCAGCGAATCGGTTCCGCGCGCCATTGGAATGTCTTTCTCGCCGAATACAGCCGCTTGGGAGACGGCAGCCTTCTTCTGGAGCGTTCCCCCTGTCCGGCGGAATCGCTTGCGGCTTTGGTTGAAACAATCCGCCCCGACGGCATCGTCATTCTAAGCGACACCATTTCGTTTGAGGAGGCCCGGCGGCTGTCCGGCAAAGGGCCTCCCATTCTCTTCCTTGGGCGGACGCCAGACCCGGGATCGGAGGCTGCGGCACCTGCTGGGTTCGTATTCGCCGACCAGAACGACATTGCCGCCCGCGCCGCGCGGGTTTTGCTGTCCTCCAGCTACGGCCACTTCGGCTTCGTTCCCTTTTTGCAAAAGAAAACTGTCTGGAGCCGCGAACGCGGTGAGGCGTTCGGGCGTTTCATCCGCGAAGCTGGGAAGGCGTTCAGTACTTTCCCGCAAACCGGCAGCCAGCACGATCGCGCAGAGGCGCTCGACCGCTGGCTGGAGGAACTCCCCAAGCCCTGCGGCATTTTCGCCGCCAACGACCTGGTGGGCGAGGAGATTCTGCGCCTTTGCGCGCGGAGTGGCTTCCGGGTCCCCGACGACATCGCCGTTGTCGGCGTGGACAACCTCGAGCATATCTGCGAGGCGACAACCCCGGCGCTCTCAAGCGTCGCCATGGACACGCCGGCGGAGTGCGGCGAGGCGGTTGCCCTGCTGGCTGACCTGATGGGGCGGCGGAAACGGGGCCCGGCCTCCCGAGCCGTCCCGGCGCATGGTGTCGTCCTGCGCGCGTCGTCGCGCTTCGCCCGCGACCGGCGCGTGGCCCGTGCACAGGAGTTCATCCGCCTCCACGCCTGTCGGGAGAGGTTCGGTCCGCAGGACGTCGTTGGCGCAATGGGACTCTCCCGCACACAGGCCGATGTCGTCTTCCGCTCCGCAACGGGCCACACGATTCTCGAAGAAATCCACGCCGTCCGCCTCGCTCGCGCCAAGGAGTTGCTGTCGCAGGGGCGGCGCGCGGACTATGTCGCGTCCGCATGCGGCTACGCCTCCGGCGACGACTTCCGCCGCGTCTTCCGCCATCGCCTCGGCACCACGCCGCGCAAGTGGGCGCTGGCGCACTTGGCCTAGTTGTTCCTTGATCCGGCGCAAAATGGCGTTTGCGGTTTTGGGTCGAAAAATCGCGCCGTCTGATTTGTCTGAAAATAACCGTCCGACTTGTCCGAAAAATGCTAAGGCGATATTGTATAATTGAAAGTGTTCGCGCGGACTGCGCCCTGCGTCGGGACGCAAAGACACGCGGCAATCTAAACAGGAGATACAGCAATGAACCTGAAGACCATCAAAGGAATGCTCTGTCTGGCCGTCACTGCGACGTTTGCCACGGGGCTCGCGCTCCCGCAGGGCACGGCCGCCGCGCCGCAAATTGGGCCAAATAGCGTGACACTTGCGCAACGCGGCAGCCAACGCATCTCCGTGACCTATCTCCTGACGGGTGGCCCCGCCGTCGTCACGGTCGATTTTCAGACGAACGGCGTCTCCATTGGCGCCGCACGTTTTACAAGTCTCGAAGGCGATGTCAACCAGCGCGTGGCTAACGGTGAGCATTCTCTGACCTGGAACGTGTCGGAGGACTGGCCAGAGTTCAAGGCCACTGGCAATTCGCTCACAGCCGTGGTCACGGCATGGACGGATGACTGCCCCCCGGACTACATGGCACTAGACCTAACGGGCACGGAGGGAACGCGCTACTACACCTGCGCGGAGGCCGTACCCGGCGGCGTCACCAACGACCTCTATAAGACGGACAGACTGCTGATGCGCAAGATCCACGCCTGCAACAAGACCTTCCGCATGGGGTCGCCAGCCGCCGATCTCGGGCATTCATCGACCGAGACGCCGCACCTCGTCACCTTCACGAAGGATTTCTGGCTGGGCGTCTATCCGGTCACGCAGCGCCAGCAGTTCCTTGCGTACGGCAACATCGACCAGTGCACGTTCACGGACGAGGCCGATTCAGCAACCCGCCCCGCGAATGGCGGCAGCAACAAGATTTTCCGGAACAACACATCTGTGACGGGCAATCCCAACTCGCCGTCGGTCCTCCGGTCGCTTCGCGCCGTGACCGGTGTGAATCTCGACCTTCCAACGGAGGCGCAATGGGAATTCGCCTGCCGCGCCGGCGTCGATTCGGCGCTTTATTCGGGCTGGGACTTGGATGACGTGACAACGAGCGACCGGCTGGGCGAACTCGCCTGGTATGCGGGAAACTCCGGAGGGGAGACTCATCCCGTCGGGCAGAAGAAGCCAAACGCCTTCGGTCTCTATGATATGCTGGGGAACGTCCGCGAATTGGTGCTTGACATGTTCAGCGACCCGCAATCCTACAATCCGACGATGGACCCCGTGGTGGCGACCGGCAACGGGCAAATCTACAAGGGCGGATCGTTCAACGACCCCTCGGGATCGTGTCGAACGGCTGGACGGTGGACGGGCAATTCGATTGGCTGGAGCGCCACAAGCCCCATGTACGGGTTCCGCTGCGCGATGAACATCACCCCGTCAGCCGCAGCGGCGGCCTCATCGGCCGACGTCTCCCTCGCCTACGACGGGGCGCGGCGAACGGTCACCGTCTCGTATGCGCTCGAAAACGAAGGCGCTGTCGTCACGGCGGCGTTCTACCGGGACGGCGAAAGGATTCCGGCGGAAGATTGCCGCGATGTCATTGGCGACGTCAACAAGTTTGTCGCCGTCGGAGCCAGAAGCTTCCAGTGGCGACCCGATTTCGACGGCGATGCGGCGGTCTTCGACGCGGGCGCGCTGTCGGTGCGGCTGACCATGTGGCCGGCGGGCAACGAGCCGCCGTATCTGGTCACCGAACTGTCTGGTGCCACGGGGCTGTCCTACTATGCGTCAGCGGACGACATCCCAGGCGGCGTGACAGGCCGCGCCTGCAAGACCGAAAAACTCGTGCTGCGACGCATACCCGCCGGGGGGCAGTCCTGCACTCTGGGGTCTCCCAGCGGCGAAACCGGGCGCAACAGCGACGAGCCCCAGCACACGGTGAACTTTTCAAAGGACTACTACATCGGCACCTATCCACTCACGCAGCGGCAGTTGTTCCTCGTCAAGGGCGATTTCGCCAAGTGCACATTCACCAACACCGTCGATTCCGCGCTGAGGCCGGCCGACTCCTGCAGCTTCAAGCTGGCCCGCGGGCGTTCTGCTGGGGCCAACGCCGCGACGACCCCCGAATCGACTTCAATCCTCGGCCTTCTGCGGACGAGGACCGGCCTGGCCCTCGACTTGCCGACGGAGGCGGAATGGGAGTTCGCCGCGCGGGCGGGGAATGCCGGACCTTTCTGGACCGACATCGGCAGCATCGCCTGGTATGCGGAAAACGCCGGGGGCGAAACGCATCCGGTCGGGTTGAAGCTGGCCAATGCCTACGGCCTTTTCGACATGCAGGGGAATGTCCGTGAATGCACGCTGGACTGGTACAATGCCACACCAACGTCGGGCACCGACCCCTATCAGGGGAGTGGCGGCGACATCGTCTATCGCAGCGGCGGCTTCGACCAGTCGGTGTCCGACTGCCGTGTCGCGCGCCGCCGCTGGGTCGGCTGGTCGAACACGGATGCGCACAACGGTTTTCGCGTCGCCATCCGCAAATACGCCACCGCGTCAACGCCCGTCTCGACGGCGGATGGCGTCCTCGCCGAGGCGGTCGATGTGGCCGGCCGACACCGGGCCGTTTCGCAGCCGTCGAATTTCAACCCCCAAAGGGCCTTTGTGATAATCGTCCGATAGGGAATCGAAATGGGCATTGCCAACAGAAAGCGCAGCTGCGCCATGGGAAAAACCTTTTCGATGTTGCTTGTCATCGCGGTGCTGGCTGACACTGCTGTCAGCGCCGGCGAAATCGCGGGACGCAGGATGGCCTGGGCGCACTACGTCCCCTGGTTCAAGCCGGAGAACGCCTCGCTTGAGGCGAGGCGTTTCTACAACTTCCCGCTGACC
>JAEEGG010020802.1_pt1 | contig 13084 bp, 11 predicted proteins | sample 9134161 | NCBI WGS metagenome assembly JAEEGG01 (sample SAMN16246543, study PRJNA631951) | gut metagenome | biome: gut microbiome; feature: rumen; material: CR-attached | host: Bos | place: Iran: Karaj | collected 2018-10
ATTCGTCGCGCTATCCTAAAAGCGCTTAATCTTGGCATCGAGCAAGATTTTCTCGCCGAAGTTTTACCGCTCATCGCCGAAAATTATAAAGATCTTCCAGATTCTATCCTTACCACGCGTGAACAAGTGCTTGAGGTACTTAGTCACGAAGAGCAAGCTTTCCGTAAGACTCTTCGCCGTGGCATGAAAGAACTTGCCCGCTTCCAAAAAGATGGCCTTACTGGCAAAGAGTTGTTTATGCTGCAAGACACCTACGGCTTCCCGCTCGAACTTTCCGTCGAGGAAGCTTATCGTCAAGATATTCCACTCAGTGAAAATTGGCGCAAGGAATTTGACGCTTCGCTCGAAGAACAACGCGAACGCTCCAAGACTGCCAGCAAAGGTATGTTTAAGGGCGGTCTCGAGGACCACGGTGAGCAAACCACCAAATATCACACTGCAACCCATCTATTACTTGCCGCATTGCAGAAGCTTATCGATCCAGAAATCGGCCAGCAAGGTTCCAATATTACTGCCGAACGTCTCCGCTTCGACTTTAATCTCGACCGTAAATTAACTCCAGAAGAAAAACAGCAAATCGAAGACCAGGTTAATGAATGGATTAAGGCTGATCTTCCAGTCGTCCACGACGAATATGGCAAGGCTTACGCACGCGATACTCTCAAGGCTCATGGCCAATTCTGGGATAAATATCCAGAAAAACTCACCGTCTATACGATCGGCGATTTCGACAATCCAGTTTCTCGCGAAGTCTGTGGTGGTCCACACGTTGAACATACTGGCGTAATTGGTCACTTCAAAATCAAAAAAGAAGAATCCAGCTCCGCCGGCGTCCGCCGCATTAAAGCTGTTATAGAATAGAAATATGAACAAAGCACAATATCATATTCGTCTCGCCACCAAGGCAGACTGTCCGTTTTTGGCGGACGTAAAACTTGCCGCATGGGAAACTACTTACTGCGGCATTTACCCAGATTATAAATTTGACGAATATGATAAAGAAAAACAGAGCAAAAAGTTTGAAGTTTTCGTCGACGATTCAGACAATGATTTATTTGTCGCCGAATCCAAAGACGGTAAAATCGTCGGCTACATGAGCTGTGGCAAACCGCGCTATCCATATGCGGATTATGAGCAGGAAATTGGTATGTTATATCTTTTAAAAGAGTGTCGCGGCCAAGGACTAGGGCGCCGTTTCTTTGAAAAAGCTGTCGAACAAATCAAGTTACGCGGCTACGATAGATTCTTTATTTCTTGTAATAAATATAATGTTCCGGCCCAACACTTTTATCTTGCGATGGGCGGAATTATTGATGCCGTAGATCCGGACAACGAGGACCATTCTGTCCCGCAGGTTAAATTCGTCTATAAGATATAGCGCATAGATTCGAGGCGGTACAAAAATGATATAATTACCACTAGATGGCGTAAATCAAAAAACAGGAGCTAGTAATGCCGACAGCTAAATATATATGTGACGAATGTGGAATCGAAGTAAAACGCAGCGAAAAGTTTTGTCACGAATGTGGCGCAAAACTGGATTGGTCGGAGGAATATGAAGAATACGAGCCGTCAACGCCTGCGCCAAAAACCAAAACGGAAAAAATATCCACAACGAATAATAATGAAGTCAATGACTTCATTAATTCATCGATGGGCAAGGGAATAGCGATGATTTTCTTCTGCCTTCTTGGAATAGTCTTCGGTACTGCAGTTTTAATTAGACGCTCGGCTATTAAATCTAGGATGAAAGGTGACAGAATTGTAACAAGCGAAAAAGAGCGCATTTTGAAACATCTCAGAGCTATTGAGATAGATGCGGCGATTGCTTGCGCTCTCACATGTTTGAATGTTTTCGGCTCACTATCTAGGGCAGCTCAGCTTGCCACGACAAAGACTACCTATGGATACAGTAGTACTAATTCAGCAGATTTTATTGGTTATGCTATTCTTCTTGTCGGTATTAATGTGATTGGTATCGTAGTGTCCGGATCGATTAAGAAAAAAGCTACCGCCGCTGTCTTGAGCCTAAAGAAGTAGTCACCCGCTAGAAATAGGACATAAGCAAACATGTCTCAGGTGTTATAATAAAACCATGAGCTTATTCTCTCGTAAGAAAAAGGACGTGCTTCCAGAAAAACCTGGTAAAAAACCGAAAGATCCAGACGACTATCTTTTGGCGCTCGATATTGGTACCGAATATGTAAAGGCCCTTATCGCCAAAAAGAGTAAGGGCGATATAAAGATTGTCGGTGTCGGCAAGGCACACGAAGCCCCAACCAACATGTCTTCTGGCGCTATTGCAGATATTCAGGGCGTCGCTAAAACTTGCGAAGAGGCCCTCGTTAAAGCCGAAGAGATGGCCGGCGTTCGTTCCAAAGAAGTCGTAGTTGGTATCGCTGGCGAACTTATTAAGGGGAATACCGCATCAATTAAATACCGTCGCGCCGATTCAAATAAAGCCATTAACGATGATGAAATGGCTAAAATTATTAAGGCCGTACAGCAAAAAGCCGGCGAGCGTGCTCGCCGCGAAGTTGCACTCGAGACCAATAATCCAGATGTCGAGGTGCGCCTGATAAACTCCGCGCTAGTTTCACTTCGCATTGATGGGCATAAAGTGTCCAACCCAATTGGTTTTAAGGGTAGTGAAGTGATAGTGCAAATCTATACTGCTTTTGCGCCGCTTGTGCATATTTCCGCTATTGAGCGCGTCTGCGATGAGCTTCAGCTAGACTTAGTAACGGTCGCCGTAGAGCCGTTTGCGGTTTGCCGTGCCTGTCTTGGCGACGATTTGGACTCGAATTTCTCTGGCATTGTAATGGACATCGGCGGCGGAACTACGGATATCGCCATCGTTGATGATGGTGGGGTTGAGGGCACCAAGATGTTTTCTATTGGTGGCCGCAGCTTTACGCATCAAATCTCCGAAAAACTTGGGCTTAGCTTTGAAGATGCCGAAAAACTCAAGTTGCTCGCCGATAGTCCAGATATGAAGCCGGAAATTCGCAAACGCTTCGACCAGGCAATTGCACGCAATCTCGAGGTCTGGCAAGCTGGCGTTGAGTTGGCGATTGAAGAATTTGAACATGTTGAGACTTTGCCAAATCAAATCTTACTTTGTGGCGGTGGAGCTAGCCTTTCCGAAATTCCGGAATTACTCGCAACCGGTGACTGGTATAAAGATTTGCCGTTCTCGCGTCGTCCAATTATTAGTCTCATCGAGCCAGAAGATGTTCCGGGCATCATCAATGCGACCGACCGTGAGCTCGACCATACTTTCGTGACGGCCATGGGGCTACTTCGTGTCGGCATCGATACGCTTGTGGGCACCACAAATAATGGCCTGCGTGCCAAAATTGCGCGCTTGCTCAAGAATTAATTAGCTTTTTTAACTTCTACAAAATCGCCTTCGGCTAGGCCACTTAATTCATATGGCCCGAATTTATAGCGGTGTAATTTTATGACCTTATAACCCAGCGCATCAAAAGTGCGACGAATCTGTCGATTGCGACCTTCGGAAATAGTGACGTCCCATTTTTTACGACTTTCGCCAACCCGCGATAACCCCATCTGACTCTTGCCGTCAGGTAACTGAATGCCAAAATCTGCAATCATCTGCTGGTGTAGCGGCTCTAATTCGCGGTCTAATTCAACAGAATATTGTTTTTGCTTGGCGAATTTTGGATGCGTCATTTGAAAAGCAAAGTCGCCATCATTAGTTAATAGAATTAACCCTGATGAATCTTTATCTAGTCGCCCGACGGTTTTCAGTGTCTGGTACTTCTTTGGCAACAAATCGTAAAGTGTCGCCGCATCACCTTGTTGTTTACGGCTACATACATATCCAACCGGTTTATGAAATGCCAAGTAAATTGGCTCCTGCTCAATGATGTTTCGTCCGTCGACGGTAATCGTATCGTCCTCATGGGCGCGTACGCCAATTTCAGCCTTCTTGCCATTAATAAAAACTCGGCCAGCCTCAATTAAATTGTCGGCTTCGCGTCGCGACACACCAAAATTTGTCGCAATATATTTATTGAGGCGAATTTCTTTATTGTTCATTATTTAAAATTTGGGTTAGATTCGAGGTTCGGACTAGTCATTGCATTCTGCATTGCAGCAAGCACGGCATCTGGAGTGGCATCAACAGCCTCTTTTTCTTGTTCTTCGCTGGTCTTCGGTGCCTCAACCTTAATTTTGCTAGCTTCGAGCGTTATTTGGTCGTTGGCTAGTTCGGCTGCCATCTGACTACCCAAGTCGCCATCTTTGCCTTTGGCCTGCATATCGGTTGCGAGTTGAGTCTCCAATTCCTGAATATATGCTGGCTGAATTACCTGTACTGGTTCTTCGGCTGGGGTCTTTTCGGACACGAGAATCGTTGCTTCGGCGGCTTTCTGGACAACATCTGGATTAACACGCATATTAGTGTGTTGCGCGCGTGCGCGTAATTGTGAGAATAAAGTCTTTGGCTGATCATCGTCTTCTACTACGCCATTCTGAGCGGCTTGCGCTTGTTGTTGAGCGGCCTGGATTGCCTGGGCCTGTTGTTGTTTGGCGGCTTCTTCTGCCGCATGCTCCGCCGCTTGTTCCTCTTGAATTTGTTTCTCGTTTTCGGCTTTTTGATCAGCCAATGCACGAGCCTGGTTTGCCTGGGCTTGCAAGAGTAGTGCTTCTTGTTGGGCGGCAAGTGCTTCCTGCTCGGCTTCGGAAATCTGATCTTTATGTTGTTCCTCGGCTTGCAGCGCCTGTAACTTAATTGCGGCCGTTCGCGGGTCCATGCTTTGCTGAGTACTTTGCTGATACTGAACAACGGGTTGTTGCATCTGTGCCATCACGTTCTGGGAGGTGTTCATAAACTGAGGCTGTTGGATCATCTGAGAATAAATCGCTTGACCAGAAGCAGCTTGTGGTGGCATCTGTTGTGGTTGCATCTGTTGTGGCTGTAGCTGCGGAGTTGGCGCCAATTGCATTTGTGCTGTTGGTTGATAGTCAGGTTGCTCCGCTACTTGCGGGAAAGGCGTCGATGCTTGTGTTTGCATTTGCGGTTGCATAACTTGCGGCACCGCTTCGCTGGCTTGTGTGGCATTTGGTACAGTCATCGTAGCATCGGCGCGCATGTGCTTGGCTGTATTAGTATTAATTTGGACTGGCTCATATTCAGCATCGCCAAGGAGCTCAGTCATACGTTTTGCCATGTCTTCGCGCTGCTGCTGAATTCGTGGATCGTGAAGCGGCTGGATTACGCGCTCACCGCTGGATACCTTATTAATCGTCTCTTCTGTTTCCGTTGGGTCGGCGGAAGCGCGCGGTTGTACCTCTGGATTTGCTGGTGCTACAGGCTGAGAAGGCGGTAATGCTGCTGCGAAATTTTGTGCTTCAATGATTGCCTTAGCTAAAATATTAGCCTGGGCATTAGCAAGCGCTGCTGCAGAGAGCTGACCTTGTGTATTAAGATCTGCGCCATAAGAATTTGGCATAGCCTGCGGAACCGGTGCGGTTGGCTGCATCGGTATCTGACCGTTCGGCGGTATGCTCGTAGCTTCTTGTGGCATTGGTGGCATTATGTTAGTACGAAAAATTAGATATTTTTATTATTGACCAGGAGTCGGGAGTTGGCTTTGTGGATCTGGAAGTTGAACTGGTGCTAGTGGTGCAGGTGCTGGGGCTGGTGCTGGGGCTGGTGCCGGAGCTGGTGCCGGAGCAGGCGCTGGGGCTGGTGCTGGCGCTGGAGCTGGAGCGGCAGTAGGTTCAGGTAGCTGAACTGGCGCTAATGGCGCAGCCTCTGGTGCTGGAGCAGCTTCTACTGGCTCTGGTCCACTTGGAATGATTTGTTCTGGTGTCGGCGCTGGAATATCTGAATTTGCCGGCTCAACAGTTGTTGTGGTTGTCGTCTCTACGGCATCTAGTGCTGACGTGTCTGGAACGGGCAACTCGGCCGAATTGTTTTCAGCTGCGGCAGGCGAACCTTGTTGTTCCTTAATTGCAGCTTCTACAGCCGGCATTGTTGCTGCTGTATCGAGATTGGCTTGAGCGTTTGCATTCGGCGCATCACCGAGAACTTCATGCACGGTCATAATGACATCTTCGATACCTACCTGCGACTTAACGAGATAGCGTTCAGCACCAAGTGCTTCGCCACGTTGTCTCTGGTCGTCGCTAGAGAGTGCCGTCATCATAATTACTTTAATTTTGCTTGTTTCAGGTTGCGAGCGAAGAATATCGAGCATATCGAAACCAGAAATCTTTGGCATCATCACGTCTGCGATGATTAGGTCTGGCTTGTACTGCACAGCAAGAGCGAGAGCCTCCTCGCCATCACCAGCAGAAATAATATCGTATCCCTCGGCGACCAACCTGATACTATATATTTCTCGCAAGGACTTATCGTCCTCGACTAACATAATCCTAGTCATACTGATTATGATTATATGCTATTTTGGCGCAAAAATCTATAAAACTTATGCTAAAAACTAATGCATTCCGCTCTGAGCTTCCTGATTATCAATCAAGAAGCGCTGTTGGTCATATTGTTCTTGGGAAATTCTAGGGAAGAGTACGATAAAACGCGTACCATTGCCGAGTTGACTCTCGGCCCAAATGCGACCATTCATTGCCTCAACGCGTTGCTTGACGAGATAGAGGCCAAGACCCGTGCCGCCAATCTCACGCGTATCGCGATTGTCGACGCGATAGAATTTCTGGAAAACATGGTTCAATTCTTCGCGCGCAATGCCGATTCCGGTATCTTGCACAACGATTTGCACGTTGTAATTATCTGCGCGCACATTTACGGTCACCCAACCGGCTGGCGTGTATTTGATTGCATTTTCAATAAGGTTATTAAGAATCTCAGTTAAGAAATCGGAATCTACGTTGGCGTAAATTACCTGTTCGATATGTTTACCGCCACTTAGCTGTTGATCAACGGCGCCACTACCAAACTGGTAGCCAAGGCCTTTCTCCTTAATCTTTGGAATTTGCGCATCGGCGATTTTTTTCACTAAATCCACAATTTCAACTGGCTCTGGATGTGGCACAATTTGACCATCGTCAAGCTTCGTCGTATCAAGCAAATCTTGGAACAAACGACCAAGGTGCTTTGAGTTCTCGTGTGCTTTTTCGAGATACTGACGGGCACGATCGTCGAGTGTTGCCGTCGAAGGATTAAGTGCGAGGCCAAGATAGCCCTCAATACTAGCGACCGGCGTGCGCATCTCGTGGCTTGCAGTAGAAATGAAGTCCGTACGTTCGTGCTCTTCGCGAAGCTCTTGGGCAATATCACGAAAAGTCACAATTAAGACAGGTTTATCGCCAGCCGACTTCGTAATAATAATCGAAACTGGAGTATTGCGGTTACTATCGGCAGCCACAATATCAAGATCGCGCGTCTCCTCTTTGAAGTCCTGGTTTTTGAGTGCTTGGCCGATTGGATTGCGCGCTTCAGAAATACGGTTGCCCGTCTTATCCAGTAGAGTTATTACGGAATCGTAATATACATCAAGAATTTCATCATCGCTGCGCCCCATTAAAAGACATGCGGCGGGGTTAGCAAGATGGATATTTCCTTCTGGACCAACAATAATCACGCCCTCGTGAATAGATTGAAGTACGAGCTCGTTTAGGCTTTGTTTTGCTACGTCAACTGCTGGCGGAGTTTCAACTGGCTCTTCCTGAGTTTCTTCTTTTTTTGGTTCTTCGGTTTTCTTATTAAAAAAGCCCATCACCACTATTTTAGCACAAGCTTTTCAGCCAATGTTTAAAAAAGGTAGCTATGCTATAATTAGCTTATGAATAAAGACGTCATCTATATCGAGCCAGAAGACGATATTACAGATATTCTGGCCAACATCAAGGATGCGAAGAATAAAATCGTCGCCCTTGTTCCGCCGAAAAAGGCCGGCGTGCTGCAGAGCGCCGTCAATTTTAAACTGATTGCGAAGACTGCAAACAATCACGAAAAGACAGTTGTACTTATTACTTCCGACGAATCTTTACTTGCGCTCGCCGATAAGGTCAAAATGCCAACCGCAAAATCTTTACAGAGTAAACCAAAACTACCTCATTCCGACGATAGTAAAGAATTCGGCGATGACGATGTGGACGAAGAAATTTCAGAAGACGAAGCTGAGTCAGAAGAAGAGTCAGAACCGGAACCAGAAGAGAAACCAAAAAAGACTAGCGCAAAGACGAAAAAAGCTGCCGAAATTGCTGCAGCAGAGACGGCAAAAGATGTAGATATAGAACTCGATGCTAAAGATGTCGAGCCAGAAGATGACGACAAGAAAAACAAAAAAGATAAAAAAGCTGAGAAAAAAGAGAAGAACACTAAAGTTCCAAACTTTAAAAAATATCGCAAATATATCATTTTGTTCCTAATTTTGTTCGTAGCTATTTTTGGCTTTGGCTACTGGGCAACTCAAATTGCGCCACGCGCCAAGATTTCCGTGAAAGTGAAAACGGTTGGCTCTAACTTTAGCGAAACTGTGCGTTTTGTAACCGACGAGACTAAGTCGGACCCAGAAAACGGCGTTTTCTTTGCTGAAGAGAAAACTACCTCCAAAAAGGTCTCTTCGGACTTTGAGGCTACCGGTGAGGTAGATAAGGGGACAAAAGCATCTGGTACTATAGTTGTGACGCGCACGGCCGGAGATGTTGTATCGACAGAGAGCGATTTAAACTTCTCTATTCCGGCTAATACTACTGTGACAATAAGCGGGAAGCAGTACATTGTGACTGAAGGCGGTTCTGCCAATGCTAAGGAGTCCGATCTAAAACAATGCGGAGGTAGTGTGTTTGCTCCAAAATATTGTCTCAAGAGCAATATATCGTCCGGAAAGATTGCCGTAGTCGCAAGAGAAGTTGGCGATAGTTATAATATCGCCGCTGCAACCTCCGGCATCACGATGAATATTAATACCACTAAGAAATACTCCGTTACTAGTTCTGCCATGACTGGAGGTTCCAGTAAAATCGTAAAGGTAGTTTCTCAGGAAGATGTCGAAAAAGCCAGCAATGACTTGTCTGGCGACGCTGACAAGGAAGCTCGCGGAGAACTAGCTAGCCAATTTAGCTCCGAGTATATTCTTATCGGCAGTAGTTTTGCTGTCACGAGCACTAATACGACTACTTCACCATCGCTTAATGAAGAAGTCGGCGAAGGCGTCACGCCGAAAATCGTTCGTGAAACCAAATATGTTATTTATGCCGTCAAGAAATCAGAAGTCGACACTTATATCCATACCATTGCCGAGACAAAAATTAAGGGCGACGATACGCAGATGGTCTATTCGACCGGAGTAGCCATAAATGAGGGCGACGACGATAAGGCCTTCTTCGAATCATATAAGAATGATAACGGCAATATGACCGCCAAACTAAAGAGCACAACTAAGACCGGTCCGCGTATTACTGAGGATATGGTCAAAGAAGTGTCGCTTGGCGAAAAGATTGGCAAAGTTCAATCTAACCTTCGTTCGTATAAAGGTGTTTCGGAAGCTTACGTAGAAACCTCTTACTTCTGGGTTATGCGTGTTCCAGACGACGATAATAAAGTTGAAATTGAGATTACGGTAGAATAATGCGCATTATTGCACTCGATGTGGGCACCAAACGGATTGGCGTCGCTTTTGCCGACACTTCCGTTCGGATTGCTGTGCCGCGCGCAATGATTCCGGTTGACGGAAATGAATTTGCCGAAATAGCCAAACGATGTCAGCTCGACAAAGCTAATCTTATCGTGTCCGGCTTTCCGCGAAACAATCAGGGCGAAGAAACTGCCCAGACAGAGGTCGTTAAGGATTTTATTGCGAAACTTCAAAAATACTTTTCCGAGCAAAAAATCCAATTGCCAATTAAATATCAGGACGAAACACTAACATCTGTCGCGGCCGAGCAGTACTTAACTGCAAATAGCCATGAATTTTCGCGCACCGATCGCGCAACCGGTAAACTCGATTCCGAAGCGGCGGCAATTATTTTGGAAGATTTTATGAATACAGTAAATTTAATCCAGTTAGAGGAGGAACTCGCGCATGGAGAACAACGAGATGGGTATTAATCCTGCTCCTAAGAAAAAATCCAAAGTTGGCAAGATTATTTTATTCATTTTCCTGACACTATTTTTGCTTGCTATTATTGCGGCTGGCGGCGCTTATCTTTACTATAAAAAGTCTCTGACTTCCGTTGAGAATTGTGGCGACAACTGCGAAACCGTAAAATTCGTCGTGACCGAAAATACCGGCGGTGCCAAAATCGCCAAGGACCTTGAAGAAGCCGGTCTTATTCATTCCGCTCTCACCTTTCGCATTTATCTAAAATTTGAAGCCAGTGAAATGAATCTCAAGCCTGGCGAATACGATTTTGATAAGGGCATGGATGTGGAGCAAATCGTAAAGTCGCTCAATAAGGGCGTGGTTGCTAAGACGTTCAATCTAACTTTCTTGCCAGGTGGCACTCTGGCGGCGGCGCGCGAACGTCTCCAGAATGCTGGTTATCGCGACGAAGATATCACGAAAGCTTTCGAGGCGACCTATGACCATCCACTCCTGAAATCGAAGCCGGCCGACGCCACTCTTGAGGGGTACATTTATGGCGAAACTTATGAATTTTACGTCGGTGAGACCGTTGAAAATATTCTGAAGCGCACTTTTGATGAAATGTACAAAGTAATCCAGAACAATAATCTCGAAACAAAATATCAGGCTATGGGTTTTACGCTCCATCAGGCGATTACGCTGGCGTCGGTCGTCCAAAGTGAGGCTGGCATTATGCCATTAGCGGACCAAAAACAAGTTGCTCAGGTCTTTGAACTCCGCCTAAAACGCGGAATGGTACTCGGCTCCGATGCAATCATTGCTTATCGTGCCGATCAAATAAATCCAAACCGCAGCAAAACCGACATGTCGTATTTGAATACCATTCCTTGTCCGTGGAATTCACGTAAATGCGCCGGTCTACCGCCATCACCAATCTCTAATCCTGGCAAAAATGCCCTAATTGCCGTTGCTGAACCGGCCGAGGGTGATTATCTCTACTTTATATCTGGCTACGACGCCGATGGTGCACTCAAAATGTTCTACGCTCGCACCGAAGCGGAGCATAATGCAAACATCCGCAACCACTGTGGCGACCTCTGTAAAAAGCTCTAGAATATCATAAAATAAGCATGTATGGTATAATAAAATAGGCTTTTAGCAAGTATATGAAAAGACTTCAACTATTATTAGCTAAATTATTACCATATGGTCTTATTTTCGCCGCGGCTTTTTGTCTGATGTATTTTGGCTCAAAGCAGAACGATACTCCAGTCAAAACACCTATCGCGGCTAATTTTGATAGCTCAGATTTCACCGTTACGGCTGACCAGGTTTCCGAATCTTATACAGTTGCAAATATTGCCAGCGCTTTATCGTTGCCATCTACTTCAACCATCAGTGAAAACTACGTCACTATTAATGATATTTATGAAACGACTGGCACTACTAATACCTCAACATCAACGGTAGTCGAAAAACCGACAATTATCGATACTTCTGGGCTTACTCGTGGCATCGAGTCTTATGTCGTCCAGGATGGCGATTCTTTCCAGAGTATTTATGATACTTACGTTGCAAAACATCCGTCGTCGCACGCTTCCAAAGACCAAATTCGCTGGAGCAACGGCCTCAAGAAAGAAACAGTTACGGTTGGAAATACGATGTATTATCCTTCCGTCGCTGGCATTGTTTACAAAGTAAAGAGTGGCGAAACTCTTGATAAGATTATTGAAAAGACTGGCTCGGCCGCCAAAGATGTAGTTATCCAGATGAACGACCTCGAAGGCAAGGAGATTGCCGTCGACCAGTTGCTTTTACTCCCAAATGGTTCATTGCCAGAAAAAGAACGTCCAGAATATGTTGCACCAACTCCACGCCCATCTTATACGTATACTTATAGTTATGTTAGTGATACCGCCGATCGTCATGGTCGCACTGAGATTGGTAGCTATAACTATTGGCGCAGCGTATATAACAGCACTTCTTGGCAGCATAACCCTGGCGCCTTCGGTAACTGTACTTGGTTCGCCTGGTACTGGCGCCGCAACAACATGAGCGCCGAGTATTGGCTCCCGACCGGCGCAATTGGAAATGCCCGTAGCTGGATTTCATCGCTTGGTGGTTCTTATTGGACCGGCCGCACGCCAGCCTATGGTGCCGTAATGCAATCTACTAGCGGCCGCTATGGCCACGTCGCTGTTGTGATAGGCGTCGTTCAGGGCCAATATATCACGATTCAAGAAATGAACTATCAGGGCTTTAACCGCGTCTTCCAATCTACCATTAACTGGGACGATGCCCTTAAATACAACTACATTTACGCACACAAGTAATATAACGAGCGTTTTACTTAACACGTAAAATATGTTAAAATATTTTTGATATGTTTGTAGATACAGCGAAAGTTTATATTAAGGCCGGCAAAGGTGGTAATGGCGCCATATCTTTTCGCCGCGAAATTTATATTCCAAAGGGTGGCCCAGATGGTGGCGACGGCGGTAAAGGTGGCGATGTAGTTTTTGTCGCCAGCAAAGATTGTGATACTTTAATAGACTTTCGTTTTCAGCCAAAACTGATTGCAGAGGATGGCAAACCGGGCACCGGCCAAAAATCTTCTGGTAAATCCGGCAAAGATTTAATCGTCGAAGTCCCAGTTGGCACTGTCGTGAAGCGTGACGGCGAAATCGTGGCTGATCTTACGCATGATGAAGAGCGCGCAATCGTCGCTCATGGTGGCGACGGTGGCTATGGCAACTGGCATTTTCGTTCTAGCACTCGCCAAACTCCGCGCATTGCTGAACTTGGTAACCCGGGCGAAACCTATGAAGCCGAACTCGAACTCAAGTTGCTCGCCGATGTTGGCCTAGTTGGTTTTCCAAATGCCGGCAAATCCACGTTCTTGTCCGTCGTCTCTAACGCTACACCGGAAATTGCCGATTATCCATTCACGACCATTACGCCGAATCTTGGCGTTGCTAAAGTCGATGATCGCAGTGTGTTAATTGCTGATATTCCAGGCCTTATCGAGGGCGCTTCGGAGGGGAAGG
>JAEEGG010020809.1_pt1 | contig 13082 bp, 20 predicted proteins | sample 9134161 | NCBI WGS metagenome assembly JAEEGG01 (sample SAMN16246543, study PRJNA631951) | gut metagenome | biome: gut microbiome; feature: rumen; material: CR-attached | host: Bos | place: Iran: Karaj | collected 2018-10
TGTGCGTCGTCCAGAGTGAAAGTAATCATCGGTTAGTCACCTTTCGCTGTTTATTGTCGTTGAATGACTCGCTTGAATTTCTGTGGACTCTGAATGAGATAGGTGTTTATCAGTTCGCTTTCCGCTCTTGTCTGTGAGTAGGCGGTAATCGTAATGGTCTTGGTATTCCAGTCCAGCGTGTAGCTGTCCGCCGCAACATTGGTAATATGGTGCAGGGCCAGAAAGTCCCTCAGGTCCTGCATTGCCTCGCGGTTGTCCGACATGATCACATTCACGAAGAGGCGATCTCTGGAGAGCCGCTTGTTGATGGCCATGGCCAGGCAGCAGCCCACGCCGCTGGCTACGGAAACCACAATAATGGCGATGTTGTTGTCCGCAGTGACGATGCTCTTGGTAATGCTGTAGGCGATATAGTTGGAGACCGCAAGGGCGGCTCCGGCCAGCACGCACTTTCCGCGCTGGATGAAGATGGTTTTGGTCGTGCTGAGTACGTTATCCAGGAACTTTGCGAGGAACAGGATCGCAAGGTGAAGAATTGCTGCCATAGGTGTTCTCACCTCACTCCGGGATCCTCGAAGCGCACTCCGGCTCTGTGAGATATGAGTCTTTGCTCGCTTGGGATAACTGGGTTAATGCGAATTTGTTCAGGTATATCAACCTCCTGTCTCTTTATTCCGGTTACCGCCCGGTCGGGCCGCTACATACCCGCAGCCTTTGCAGAACGGTAATCGGTGAATGCAGCAGCCAGAGCGCGCAGCTGCTGATTGGAGCGCCGGCGTTTTTGTGCGGTGCCTTCCCGGTGTCCTTTTTTCTTTCTGTTTTGACGGGAGATGTTCCGCTGTACGGCCCGGATATTCCGAACCTCTTCTATTTGGAAAGCGAGCTGCGCCTTGTGCTTTTCCGTGCGTTCTCGATCCAGTTCATCGTGATCCCGTATGTAGACCAGGTATCCCATGATGCTGGTAACTGGGATCCGCTGGGCGTGGTACTCCCGGTCAGCGTAAGCGGTCACCTTTCGGTCATAAGGAGCTCCCGTCTTGCTCTCGTGGAGCAGCAGCATCCCTTTATCGTATGAACCGGTGGTACGGAGCCTCCAGGCAGTATCATTGCCGGAAATGATATACATCTCACCGTCATCCATGAAGTGTGTAAAGCCGTGCTGCCGGCAGAACCCGTCTATTGCTGTTCGGTCTTTCCTATACTGGCGTCCTATCCGGCAGCAGAACGGGCAGAAGCGGAAACCTTTGCTCCTGGCTTCTTTTGTAGTGGCAAAGGTACGGCGGTTTTCCTCTTTGATCCGTTTGACATAGGTGCAGTCCGGAGTATGAAACGTCCGGCTCCGGCTGTTTTCACTGGCGACGAACATATCTCAGCCTCCCTTCACCCAGGAATGTCGATCAGGCTCCTATATATCTCCTTCTTCAACATACTCAACATTCTCCGCACCATAAGTCCGGATCATTCGATCACGGAGCTGCTGCCATGTTTCATCTGCAGCACGCTGGTCATGGGGAGAGTAACGAACGACAGGGCCGCAGCGACCCCGATCCCTCGTTTTCTGCCGGAAGCCGGCTTGCACAAAGTGCGTCACGTTGCCGTCGCGCATATAGCCCAGGGACTGATTGATCTTCTTAATATGCTTTTCGTAGACCATACCGCCCTGCTGACCGAGGCTGTGCATGAGTGCTTTCCTCTGAAGAAGCTTTACCATGTCCTGGTGCCGCCGTTTGGCATGCCTGCATTTCACTTTCTGATGTACCACTTGTCGTACTCCTTCTTCAGCGATTTCATATCCGGCTCAGGCTCACCTGTGCGGTAACGCCACCAGTTAGCCCACCACTTGTAGGCATTCCGGTAATATGCGTTGAAGCTCACACCCACGATCTCATAATCACAGATATTCCACCGGTCATAGAGCTTACGGTATCCGGCATGCTGCGGAATATCGCTCAGCTTCATTCTGCGGACTTTATGGTTTGCGTACCGCTTTTTGAGTTTCCCCTTACTCTCTCCACTGCGGGGCGTATGCTTATAGGATCTGCTCATTTTAATACCTCCTTCCGGTACTAAAAGAGCGCGAACCTCCAATAGCTGATCATACGGCCTCCTATCTGCGGAAGAACTCGTCTTCCTGCTGCTTTGCGGAAATGATGTCCCGCTTGTCGCTGATGCTCCAGTCGTCGTAGGATTTTTCCCGGCACATGGGGCAGGAGCAGTGGATTTTTCCTTTGGACAAACGACCGGGGCAATCTCTGAGCCAGCCTACAAGAGCCCAGTCACCGTATCGGCGGAGAATCCCGATCTTTCGATTGATGTGCTGCTTCCGTTGAAAGCGAAGGTAATCTCGAGTGCGTTTCAATTGTTTCACTCCCCAACATATCGAGCAGCCTGCGAAGAGCATGGGGAAAGCTCCTCACAGGCTGCCTATGTTGGGTCCATCGCCGTAGAGTTCGCGGAACAGAGCAAAATGCTCACTGACCAGTTCCGGATACTTCTGAGCCGCAAAGTGGCCCAGCTTTCGATAGAGTTCAACACAGTCGGGGTAATCCCCGTAATTCAGCAGCCCGTCCATGATGTCTTCGATCTTCCGCTCTTCCGTGATCTGTCCGCTGAGGACGTCATCCACCATGGCGCCGTAAATGCTTACGGCCGCATTGTGCAGGTTAATCATCTGTTCAGCCAACGGACGGAGTCCTCTGCTTGCAGAATCGATAGTCATTGTGGCAGCTCCTTTGATTCTGTGCCGCAATGTTTCATCTCTCTAACAGATCCCGAAATTGCCTTGACAGTACCCTTTGGATAAGCTATTCTGCGGTACTCGGCTGTTTCCAGATGCCTGAAAGGAGGCGATTCATATGCAGCTGATTGAATTCCCGGTCATCGACCTGGCGGCGACCGGACGAAACATCACCAGGCTTCGCAAAGCCAGGGGCCTGACGGTTCGGGACGTTCAGGCCTGGTTCGGGTTCGAAGAACCACAGGCCATCTACAAGTGGCAGGGAGGCAAGAGCCTTCCTACGGTAGATAACCTCTATGCACTCAGCACCCTGCTGAAAGTACCCATGGACGAGATCCTGGTTTCGGCAGGCAGGGAAGCGGATTTGGATGAGAGTGGGCAGCAGGCTGAGTCCTGCTGCTCAGACTTTATAGCCATAACCGACTCTTTCAGATACGACAGGAGTCCAAGCCGCAGTCACCAATTTCGCCGTTGTCCGCTTGCCTTCGGCTGGAGCAGTCATTGGCAATTGGGTTTCGGCTATACAGTAGTTGTAGGTGGAAAAATCCCAACTTACGGTCGGGGTTCTCCTCAGGAGCGGTATCAAGCCGCGTTTTTGTGGAGGTGTGAGCTTGCACAGAGGGAAAGAGCAGAGATAGGTTTTTGCGACAGAACGGCAAAGCGTCGCTCGCAGAACGAAGCATAGTTCGCTGTGTTTGTTTTAGGTTTGCATTCCTATTTGAGCCGGCTGGGGCGCCGGCAGGCCATTCTTTTTTTGTGCAGCGTTACAGTTCATCTGCACCTGAACCGGTGTCTGCGTACTCTTATCCTGTCGTACCTGAAGCAGCCGGTTATGGCTGCCGTATTTATGCAGCGGGAGTTTTGTTCTTCTCCTGCCACTCGCCGAAGATATCCGCGAAACTGCTGTTGACATCGAAGGGAGGCTCGTAGGCCACTTCAGAGTTGACCACGCAGCGGTCGATATCTGCGGATACCCTGTCGGACTTCGAATTCAGAGACTTTGCCCAGTCGCGGATCTTGTTGCGGTCAAAATTGATCTTCGTGACACGTTTCAGATCGCACTTATAGGGGACCTGATTCCCGTCCGCGTTGAAGCGGTATCCGACGCCGCCGTTGGAGATTACGGCTTCAGTAGCGCGGATGTCGGCCATGTGAGCGAAAACAGAGGCCAGGTTCTGGCGGGAAGTGTTCAGGCTGGTTTCGCTGTCAATGTCAAAAGCCTGGGCACTCTTGGCCTTCCGAATTGCCTGGAAGAGCCGCTCTTTTTCCTCCAGAATGAACATGGAGAAGCTGGCCAGCTCAGTGATCCTGTCCGCATAGTCCGTAGACGGAGCGAGTTCCACCGTTTCGTCCTCCGCTTCGGTCATCACCTTTTTGCGGAGATAAGTGCTGGTGGTCTTTGTCACGTTCTGATCATCTCTCAGCACGCGGGTAGCTGTCTCGAGGACAGTCTGAAGCTTGTTCTGGAACCGGAACGCTTCTTTCAGATTCATTTTCAGTCACTCCTTTTTGTACACAATCCTTCATTATCGGCATGTAGAATATCCGATTCGCTGAGGGTTGTCATTCAACTCATAGTTTAATCAGTGATAGAGCGCTGCTCGGCCTGCTCCTGCTCCCACTTCTGTCGGCACAATTCTTCAATTCGCTCCTTCTCACCGGGGGGCTCCAGGATCCCGAATCTGCGCCAGTAATCCTCCCAATCGAAAACCAGCAGATCGGGCTTACCGTCAGCGACGACCAGTGCCGGGCTTCGTCCTGCATGGATCTTATCCAGGATTTCGTCGAACTGACCGATCAGCTCTTCCCTTGTCACGGTATAGAAGCTTTCCCGTACCGCCCGTCCGTAAATCAGCCGCTGCTCAAGCCAGGCCCTTATCAGTTCCCTATTTTCCGGGAGAGCTGCGAAACGACCGAGCGCCTCGATCAGCTTTTCCGGCGTCAAAGAATCCTGACTTCTGCCGCTGTATTCGCCGCACCAGGAGCGGATTCCGTTGGAGACCTCGACATCCAGCTCCACTGTAACGGTAACCGCGTCGGGGGAAAACGGGCGATAAGCCGCATCAATCGCTCTTTTCAGTTCTCTGGTAATGTCCTCGGGAACGGAGTATCCCGCCTTCTTCATCTCAGGATTCCGGGAGATCATCAGTGCGGGGTCATCATTTCGAAGCAATTCGGCATCCCAGGAACCAGACAAAGAATCGACAAACAGGATCAGCAGAATCCGGTCACATATGGGAAACAGCCACTTCAGAACCGCATCACGCATTGGAATCCTCCTGGTTCAATTGAAATGTCGGGCGAATTCCCATGATCATTCTTCTTGACTTTTCTCTGGATTCCATTTCAGCTAGAGTCTCCATCGTTGCCAGCCACAAATCGAAACGATCGTCAAGGGTACTGATCATCTCCGTTTCGAAGAAGATCCCGACCGGCGGGTTCAGTTCCTTCAACTCCCTGATGAGCCTTTTTGCCTCATCCCATACCGGAGCAAACTGAGTCAGGCTGCGGGTGACGATATAATCGAACTTACTGGCGCGGCAATCCTCGATCAGCCTGTCACGGCTGGCGTTGGTTGTCCGCTCATCTACATACAGGGGGCAGCCATCGTGCGGAAGCCAGGCAATGACTTGGTTTGGGTCCGGCACAAACGTCCGAACATAACGTGCCGCACGTGCAGAACTGTCGAACGGCGGCGAAGGGATTTCATCTTCCAGTCGCCTGAGTATCTCCCGGATCCGCTCTCTATCCATCTCTACGCTCCCCGGGCCGAGATTTCAGAAGACTGTCTTCCTCGGAGTAGAATTCCTGCATATCGTCCAGACGAAGGCAGGCGAGTCGGCCCTGATGCCCGAAGTTGGGATAGATCTGCATGGGGTATCCGCTGCCGCAATCCATCCCGATCCGATTATGACCAAACCATATTTGCAGCTTTTTTCCCTCCTGGTAGTTGTCTGTGGGTGTATGACCGAAGATCATGGTATAGTCCTCCGGTTCCCAGTCATAGCGGGCCCAGCGTTTCCAGACAGCATAATAACGCTCATCTTCGAACTCATGAATAAACCGGGGATATTCCTCCAGCGGTCCGCCATGAACCAGCTTATACTGCTTCCCGTTCAGGGAGATATCTATGTTCAGCGGCAGGGCCTCCAGGTATGCAAAGATCTCCTGACGGGTCACTATACGCAGGTGTTTCAGCGCCCGGTGTGTAACGTCTCCTCCGTTGTTGTACCAAATGCGGATGTCCCGAGTGGGCATGTATCGCGGTTGGGCAGGATCACCGATGGCGCGCAGCATCATGTATTCGTGATTTCCCAGGATCATCTTCACGTTCGGCATAGCCATCAGTTTCCGAAGAATGACCAGCCCGTCGGGGTATCGGTCAATGACGTCTCCAAGAACATACAGCGTATCATCGGCCTTCAGTTGAATCTGCTCCATAACCGAGTTGAATCTGCGCATATTGCCGTGGATATCGCCCATTACATAGATCATACGCTCTTCCTCAAATCACAGATGCTGGTGAAGCCGTGTCCTCCAGGTGTAGAACATATAATAGTTCGCTCATATCCTGGTAAGCTCCTCTGCGGACTCAAACGTGTGGAACAGAAAGTGCATTTTATCTACCCGCTTGTCGGTATGCCAGTGGCCACAGTACCAAGCCATGTAATCCAGCTCTTTTTCGATCGTGTCCAGCCAGATTTCCGTACTCTTGTCCACTGTGCTCTGATCGATCCCGTCCAGGTAAACCTCCGTCGGCTCATAGCGGAGAGGACAGGTGTGGGAAATGACAACGTCGATCGGCTTCTTTTTCAGCTGTGCCTCCACATAAGCCTTGATTTCGTCGGAAGGCTGCTCATCGTCCCACCAGCCATATCCTGCCTGGAGCCGGTAGAACTTATCTACGCTGTATGCGCCGCCGATCGCAATATACCGCAGCCCTTCAAGCGTAAAGATTTCCCCATCCTTAGCAAAGAGCAGGTTGGGATAGCGTTCCTGAACCCAGACCTTCCCTCCGTGCCAGGTTTGCAGTTCATATCCTTTCACCCGCCACGGTCGTATCTCATGGTTTCCGTGGATACAGAGTATGGTCGGTTTGAGCTCGGACAGTACCGCTTTAACATTCTCGTCCCTGGCGTCTTCGTAGTAGTTTGCACCGACATCCCCCAGCAGAACCAGGATGTCCTGTTTGCCTAGTTTCAGTTTCTTGCAGAACTTATGGACATTCCAGGGGAAGCCGTGGATATCTCCGGTAAAGTAGACCATATGTCACCATCTTTCTCTTTGCGGCGCATTATAGCAGGCAAAACCGAATTTGTATCGAAATTTTCGAAATCATAAACGATTTTGACGAAATCATAAACGGTACCCTTCAGGGAAAGGTAGTATAATCAGCGCAGATACCTGTTGTCCCGGAGTGCTGTTTTTGCGCTGGTAACGATTTTCAGAAGTACTCTCCGTTCGTATTCCGAACAATCGGAAAGCAGGTCAGCAAACTCAAAGCTTGTCAGTTCGATCGTGTTCTCCAGGTAGTCCACCAGGAGCTGATCGGTTGAAACATGCAGGACGTTGGCCACCAATATGAGACGTTCCAGTGTAAGGCCCCGTTTCCCTTTCTCCATGTAGCTTACATGTGTTGGGCTGACATCCAGGTCTTCCGCCAGCTTCATTTGCGTTATACCGCGCTTCTCTCGGTATTGACTGATCCGCTCTCCCAAGGCCTTTTTGTCGAGTTCCATCATAAAACCTCCAAATATAGAATTTGTGGTTTCATTATAGGCCATAGGCTTAAATTCTATTTATAGCTTATATCATATTCAATCCGCAAAAGCTAGTATTATTTTGAAATATAGCCTGTAGATTAAATGGAGGCTTGGAGGATGGATAGTACAGAGAGCAGGAGCAAGGCGATCGGTGCCCGGATCAGAGAAGTCCGGCTCAGCAGGAAAATGAGCCAGCAGGCGCTGGGCCAGGCAGCCGAAGTATCGCTCCCGCATATCAGCTTAATCGAGCTGGGAAAAGCGCGTATGCATCTCGACACGTTTATTCGCATAGCCGAGGCTTTGCAGGTATCCACCGACGTCCTGATCCGGCCCGACGTCCCGGAGGTGAACCGACTGTTTCAATCGGAATTCGGTGACCTTATCGGAGACTGCACACCTGCGGAGATTGAGGCGATTTTCCATATTGTCCGAGAGCTGAAGGCCGTCATGCATCAGAATAAGCAGGAGTAAGCGCAAGAGGTGCTGGTATGACCAAAACAGAGTTCCGTGAGAAACACAGTGAGCTGATTGAGTATTATCAGTATATTGAAATGCGACTGAAGGGCATTTGCGCAACACTCCTAGCGGATGAGGAAAGAGGCTGGTTTGAGAGGCTAGAAGACTACGAATCAGACCCTCTTGGAAAACTCATAAAACAAACACAGGAGATACAATCTCAAAAGCAAAAGGAGTTGTTGTCCCCGGAGGACTTTGAGGCGCTTGAAGCCCTGCGGAAGACTCGAAATTACTGGGTTCACCAGTGTTTTTCCGATTACACACCCGTGATATTTCGTAACGGGAGTGTGAGAAATCCATCACATGCGCAGGAAATAACCCTCGCTTTGCACGATGCAATCAACTGGGATGAAAGGCTGACCGAAGTGGCTCGTTCACTTAAATGAACAGGAGCAGAAGCAAAGCGAACAGAGAGCATTTCCTCCCTTTCCGGAAGATTTAGGAGGATACCGTATGAACGCAAAACGCGGATTTGTCCTGGATGACGAAAAGAATTTTTCGCCTGCCGCTCTAAAGACCCTACGGATCGCTGGGGGACATATCACCTATCTGATCAACCAGGGATACGATCTCAAGCAGGCTTCCGTGTTCGTTGGGAATCATTTTCTGCTATCCGAGCGGCAGCGGCTGGCGATCACAAGAAGCATCGCAACGAATGACCAGCTGAAAAGCCGAAGGGAAAAGGAAAAAAAGGAGCTTGCGGGCGGCGAGGCATGGATCGACGGCTTCAACACGATCATCACGCTGGAAGTCCTGCTCAGTGGCTCATTCCTGTTTCGCGGTATGGACGGAACGATCCGGGACCTCGCAGCGTTAAGAGGTACCTACAGGATCATCCCGGAGACGGCAATTGCGGTAAGGATGCTTATGGACGGATTGCAGGAAATACATGCCGGTTCCGCGCATATCCTGCTGGATGAACCGGTCTCGAACTCCGGCAGACTAAAAGCGTTGATTGCAGAGATCGGGGAAAACGATCCGTTAACGCCGGACATACAGATCATGAAAGAGGTAGACCGCGTACTCTGGGAAAAGGAAAATGTGATTACATCCGATTCCATAATACTGGATCACTGCCGCAGCTGGGTAAACCTCGCAGCAAGATGTGTGGAGAAGCAGAATGTGCAGCCGCTTCAGGTTTGGGAATCCAGCAGCGCAGAAAACCCTTGACGGAGGAAACATCATGCATTACACAGGCCCGACCTACCGCCCGCCCTTTGAGGCAGGCTCGCTGTTGCTGCAGGTAACTGTGGGCTGCAGCCACAACAAGTGCTCATTCTGCACCATGTATCGGGATGTTCCGTTCAGCGTCTGTCCCGCTGAACAGGTGGAGGCGGACATTGACGAGGCTTCCCGCCTTTACGGAGATGCGACACGGGTGTTTTTGGAAAACGGCGACGCCTTTGTGCTGTCGGCGGACAGGCTGGCAAAGATTGCCGAGTCGATCCACGCAAAGCTCCCGAAGGTGGAGACCATAACCATGTACGCCTCGATCCTCAATATCCGCAGCAAAACGGATGCGGAGCTCCGCCGCCTTCGGGAGCTCGGCGTCAACGAAATGAATATCGGAGTGGAAAGCGGACTGGATGAAGCACTGGCGCTGATGAACAAGACTTATACGGCCAAAGAAGCCAGGGACGAGCTGCTGCGGCTCAAGACTGCCGGCTTTGACTATGGCCTGAATGTCATCCTCGGCGCGGCCGGGGCGGAACCCCGCCTGGAAAATGCGGAAGCGACGGCGGAGCTTCTGAACGCGACCCAGCCCTTCCTGATTTTCACCGGCACGGTGCATGCTGAACCGGGCTGTCCCCTCTATGAGGACATGCAGCGCGGTGCTTTCACAGAGCCCACCTTCGGCGAGTATCTGGAGGAAGAGGAAGCTCTGCTGGATCGGCTCGCACTGGAGGACACCTACTTCTTCGGCGCTCATCCCTCCAATGTTTTACCTATGCGGGGTATCTTGCCCAGGGACAAGGAAACAATGCTCAACGCCCTTCGGGAGACGCGCATCCGGATGGGAAGCAAATTGAACGAACACCCGATCCGCACTGGAGAAGGCGGGATCATCAACCGCAGATAGCACATTGCAGTCACGAAACGGTCAGAGCAGAGGAGGCACAGCATGAAAACGATCGTCGAAACTATCCTCTCAGACAATTCTGCGGAGTTTTCCTATCAGAATGAGCAATACCTCATCCAGCAGGAGAGCAACAAAGGGTGCCATTACCCAAGCTTGTGGCGTATCAAACCCAAAGCGGCTTGTTTGTGCCGTGTCTGCTTTGAAGTCTTTGACGGCGTTTCGGAAGAAACGATAGAGGAATTGTTCAGTCAGCAACTCTCGGACGGACAAACTGTTCGGGACATGATTTCCGGTTCTGAACTTCGGTTCAAATGACAGGCCAGATAGAAATGGCCCATTTCACACGAAGAAAATGATCGCGCTGATACTTAAGCATAGATCGATGTGACCGCGGACGCCGGTTATGAGAGCGAAGAAAACTACAGCTGGTTTGAAGCAAAAGTCCTGACGGAGATCTTGTTGGCAGCGATGGCCTGCAATGTCAACAAACTCCACGCCAAGATACAGCAGAAGAGTACCGGAAAGCAGTTATTCGGAAAACTCTTGGCTTGACAAAAACCAGAACGGAATATGAGCACCTATGCCGCGCTGCATTCGCAGTCGTGTCTGCCTGGGTTTGCCTCCACATCCGATTTTTGAGGAGAAAAGACGACAACAACTGGCTTGTCGGGTAAAGTGAATGGGGCTGTAGCGTTTTTCGTTTCGCTACAGCCCCTTTTGTCGGGGGTGCCGGGCGCCGTTTAATCGTCTCGGCTTTCCCGCAGCCTGATCCGTTTGCCTTGCTGCCTCTGAAGATAGACAGCGGGTATATTTTTCGTCACCCAGACGCCGCTCACAGAACGGAAGAACCGAAATCCATGCCGGTACATTTGACCGGAGCTAACGCGGTATGCGTATAGATGAGTTTATCGAATTTGCCCATAAGTCCTCCTTTGGCTGCAGCCCAGGCTATCCCTATCTCAATCCTCCGATGTATAGCTCATACAGCATCGTATCGATACAGCGCTATACACAGCGGCTCAAAAGCGGGGATCGTGGTTCGGTGCGGATCGCCGCCTATCCCGGCAGCTGAAAGGAACACAGGGAAAAATGCTCGGGCAGTTCAGCGGTATATTCGACACCGCATTCCCGCAGCAGAGCGGAGAATCGATCCACATATTCCGTCACGGACGAGCGCTGCATGTTGTTCACGCTGAAATCCCGACCGACGGAGAAGATCTCCACGGACAAGCCGCCGCTGAGGGTCAGGTCGAAGTACGGGGCTATGTCCAGAATGTACCGGTCTAGCCCGCTCCAGGGAACGCGGCCGGTATAGCTGACCTCAAACGTGTTGGCTCCGATCCCGTCGAGGATCACCTGGCGCATGTATCTGCGCTTCTCGGAGAGCTTCATGTCACGGATCCGGTTTTCGTTGCGGATATGCGTGTTGACCGTTAGAAGATCGTTCATGTCATCTGCCCGGAGGATCAGTGACCCGCGGGCAATGGTGTTGAGCTGCTCCACGTCCCTTCCGCGCAGACGGTCGGGATAGATGATCGGCACGATGTTGACATGGCACATATGGCTCAGCGGCGCACCGAGGGCCTGGCGGAACTGATGCTGCATGCCGCAGACCAGGGGCAGCTCCGTTTCCGGATGCGCATCCGCGATGGCCTTATAGATCAGGGAGGCAATGAAGGTCGCCGGGCTGCCGTCCACGCTGGAGACGAAGGCCATCATCTCCTTCTGACGAATGCGGAAACGGAAGGACGTCCAGCCGTCCGCGTTCTCATAGCCCTGCGGCTGGTCGCTGAGCTGAAAGACATTGGCCGGTCGGGACAGGGCGCCCAGGGGCTGCTCCGGAAAAGGTTCAGCCGGATAGGGGTCGTCCTCCGCCTCCGATGCAGAAATCCCGCTTCCGGCAAGCGCGATCCCGGCTGTCTCAAAGGGAATGTCCGGATACACCGTCTGAAGGTAATAATACAGCAGTGTCTTGAGGAAAGGGAACATGCCGTTCCCGTCCGTAAAGAAATGCGAGGTGTCCAGGAAGATCCGGCAGCCTTCGTACGCAAAGGCGAAGATGTGGTAATTGCTCTCCGCTGAACCAAGCGTTACCGTGCTGCCGCAGGGCGATACGATGAAGGGCAGATCGTTGGGCTCCATGACGTATTCTTCCCCTCGCCTTGACAGGCGCACCGCGAAATACGGATACCGCTGCGCCGATTTCGACAGTGCCAGGCGAAGCGCCTGCCCGTCTATCGGCTCGGTAAGCGTGATCCCGATGCGAATGGTGTTTGCCAGCTCCGGGCCGGCGGCGTAGAGCAGGTTATTTACTTTCCATATCATACGGTCAGATCCTTTGTGTGAGGGAGATGCGGATATTGCGGCTATGCTATTCGCGGCGGCTGTTTCCGGTCTTGTAGTCTATAATAATCCCAGGCTGGATGTTGAAGACAAATACGTTGAAGGTCAGACCCCGGCCATTGTCCTCAACAGAAAACGCCTCCATGAGGACACCGGCGGCTACCAGATCGTCTCCAGTGTAGCAAGGAGTCACCCGGTAAAGCACATGATTCCCGGTATCGAGAATGTAGTCGGCAACCTCAATCTCAAAAGGAAGCATACCGGTGACGTTCATATAACCGGTCCCGGTGATCAGATTGCGTTCGTTGTCATTCTCGCCCGCCAGCATATAGGCGATCAGGTGGCAGCGGTTATAGAGATACTTGTCCTCGATCAGGTCGTCATACCTTACCGTGTGCCAGCCGGAAGGCTTTATCATGCCGATCTCCCCGCGTTCCTCCGTCGGCATCAGCTCACGCCCGAGGCAGGCCGTCGCGGGACCGCAGCGGCCAAGCCGGTCCAGGGGGCTGTATTCTTCATACGCTTCCGCAGTAACATCTGATTCCTGAAAAAAGGGGATATTCCCATTGACCTCGATATAATCGGACCCTGCATACTGCGGAATAACGAAATCTGCCGCGGAATATGCGCCGGTACCGAGAAC
>JAEEGG010020810.1_pt1 | contig 13081 bp, 12 predicted proteins | sample 9134161 | NCBI WGS metagenome assembly JAEEGG01 (sample SAMN16246543, study PRJNA631951) | gut metagenome | biome: gut microbiome; feature: rumen; material: CR-attached | host: Bos | place: Iran: Karaj | collected 2018-10
CTCATCCAATCAGTATCTTTAGGCAATTCCATTTGATAAGAATTGTCTAATGCCTTCCGGAGTAATTGCAGCAAAGAATTATAATTCTCCAATTCGAAAATTCTTGACCTTAAACCTTTAAGCTCCTTGACCACAATAAACTACCGGAAACTCTCCAGCGTCCGCTGCAATCCTTTTTTTGCATCCACTGGCATCTTTTCCACACCAAGTGCTTTCTTAATCTTGGCATTGGAAGATACATAATTTTCCGTGAGTTTACGTAAACGTTCTGGATTCAGTGGCAGATGCAACCATCCACCAAGTTTTGCTACTCCATTCATCAAACCCTTGGGGAGTTTCCAGATATGTGCTTTTTTACCAAGGCTCTTGCAAATTTCTTCAATCAACTCATTGGTTGAAAGGGCTTCATCATCACCCATATTATAGATTCCAGAAGGAACATCCTTGGTCAGTACGCCATTCACAGCAAAGCAGATGTTCTCAATGCTCGTAAATGTCCTTCTATTCTCAAAAGCTCCCAATGGCCAAGGAATACCCTTCTTAACTACATTATACAGCAGATTCAAATTGCCTTTATTACCCGGTCCATGAATCATGCAAGGCCTAAAGATATACACGTCCTTGGACGTGGGTTTAAAATGTTCAAGCTGTTCAAGGGGTTCAAGGGGATCCTCTCTTAAACTACTTAAACCATTAAACTCCTTAAACTTGCTGAGAATGTAGTTCTCAGCAGCTATTTTGGATTCTCCATAAGGGCCAACAGGACTAGGCACAACATCCTCAGTCAATATGCCATCCACCTTATCTGCAGCGGCTTTAGCCGTACTAAAGAACACGAACTTCTTGATACTCTCATGAGCCAAGAAATAATCAAACACTTTCTTGGTGAGCTCTGTGTTCACCTTAAAATACACATCTGCCGCTGCTTGGTTCTTGGTATCATGGGCCTTACCGGCCAGGTGAATAATAGCATCAACGTCTGGAATCTGGCCATCATCCAAATTATCCCATCCAAAAGTAAACCTTATCCCCTCTTTTAAAGGAGATATGATGTCTAATCCATATATATTATGTTCTTTCGAAAGTGACTTAACCAAATTGCTGCCCACAAATCCGTGGACTCCAGTTATAAGTATCTTCATTGAATTATCTTAAACTTCTTAAACCATTAAACATTTTGAACCAACTCATCTACTAAGTCCACATACATATCCGTGACCTTCTCTTTGGTATATTTAGCCTGTATCTCTGCCAAACCATTCTTGCCCATCTGTGCAAGCCCTTCTTTAGTCACTGACTTCAACCAAGCCACCATCTCATCCACCTTCTTATCGAAGTTCCTTTCGGTAATGAGTTTAGCACAATTCTTATCCTTCAAGAAATTAATAATAGGTGTATTCTCGCCTGACAATATCAGCATTGGTCGCTCACACGCCATGATGGTATAAACTTTAGAAGGGAATCCTTCACCATCCATTTCTGGTGCCATGAATATGAATGATGCATCAGAGTACGACAGAATAGCAGGCATCAGTTCGCGAGGCTGATAAGGTAGCAAGTGCAGTTTCTCCAATCCACGTTTCTTAATCTCCTCTTCTACATATCCTCGTTTAGCGCCCTCGCCAATAACAATATACTCTACGTTCAAATCTCTCGTCTTATCTGCCAACTCTATCAGAGGTTCCCATGACTGTGCATGACCAATATTTCCAGCATACAACAACTTAATACTATCTGTATTGGGAAATAGATTAGAGTCGAGAATGTAGAGTTTAGAGTCTTCCGAGTCTTTAGATGTTGTATTATTATCTGTGTGATTCGTGCTATCCGTGTTCGAATACTTAAAAGGAACTTCGTGGTAAAGTTCCGTGTCTACAAAGTTCGGGATAATATGCAACTTGCTCTTGTCCTCAAACCTGTCAACGATGGTATCATGGAACACCTTGTCGATGGTTGTTACAGCATCTGAGCCATTATACACCTTATGCTCCATCCATTTTAGGGACTTCAGCACGACTCCACCTTTCAATTTCAAGATGTCTGGGTATATCTCTTGCACATTATATATCACCTTGCACCCTTTCAGCTTTGCCAAACCAAGATTCATCCATCCTACTGTAAGAGGAGGAGATGGAGAAAGAATCAAGTCCACATGCTTAATAGACAGACCGATTATAAACGATACAATATGCCAGTACACAAAGCCAATCAAGCGCAACAATGTGCTCTTGAACTTCTTCTGAGGCACATGAAGTACCGTCATTCCATTGAACCTGCTCACCTTGCAAAAACCCCACACCTTCCATCGCATGGGCTGCTTCTCTACTTGTTCCGGTACAATATTAAAGTGTGGTGTTGTTGTCAGCACCACCACTTCATATCCTCTTTCTTGAAGTCTCAACGCAATATCATTATACAGGTATGCCGTTGACACTCCGTCAGGCGAGAAAATTAGTGTATGTATTAATACTCTTTTCATCCATTTACTTAAATCTGTTTCTAAATATAAAGTAGCCGCATCTGCGGATAAATGTCTTGAAATATCTTGGCAGGTACCTGAATAGATACAAGCCAACTCCATTATTAACTTCAACCTGCAATCCAAAGTTTTTTGCCAGTATGTTTTCGTTTTGGTTATCGCTTTCGTTAATCATCTTCGCGTTGAGAAAGTATGCATCATTGCCCATATTCTTCTCATGGATAACCTCGCACCACATGGGTAGGTTCTTTACATTCTCAATCCTTACTCCAGGTATCTTCTCAATGTAATAGTGACTTCCATACCCATATATGGTCTTTATCGTTGTATGATCACCCGCTTCCACCACACTCATAAAATGGTTACGTGGATAGTGTATTCGCATCACATAATTGTGATCAGTATAGTATTGGTATCCATCTGTATAGTTAATGAACGTTCCGTCACTAAGTGATTCTGCTCTTTTCTGTAAATCCTCTACGAAATGAATACTCAGCGCATCATCATTATCAAGATAAGTCGTAATAACTCGTTGGGCACTTATTCTCTTAACAACTTCCTTTCTAAAGACTTCTGCGAAATAGCGTCCATTTTGTGGCTCTACATAGATCGGTATCAATTGCAGACATTCTTTTTTATACTTTTCAACCTTCTTCTTAAAATGCTCTAGTGTTGTACTGTCAAACAGCACTATCCATTCAAAGTTCTTACAAGTCTGACCTATTATTGAAGGCAAACAAAATTGTTCAAATAAAGCGAACCTATGTTCTAACCATCTTCTAGTACGTACTTTATTCCCCTCCTTATCCTTATTCCAGAGTAAGAGGTTAAAGCGAGTCAGAATAAAGTGCTGAATAGTATTTGAAATGAGCATTTGATAACAAACATATTAATGCAACAAGTCTTTATATAGTTCAATATACTTCTCAAAACACTTATCCTTATCAAAAAACGTCTCTGCTCTCTTTCTACAGTCAATGCGAAACTGGTTTCTGTCGCCCTTATATATAGTCATGATAGCTTTAGCCATAGCCTCAACATCTCCCTGCTCAACAACAATACCTGTATTATCATCTATAGATTCAGGCGAGCCTCCTGTTCTGTAAGTCACCACAGGTGTTCCACATGCCAAAGCTTCTAAATTCACCGTAGGAAAAGTATCAGCGTAGGTGGGGTTAATCAGTACATTGGCATCAGAATAAAGCCGTACCAATTCTTGTACATCCTGAGTCCGTTCAATACCAACAATTCCCGTAGGTAATGCCTCCACTTGTTTTTTTGTAAGTCCAACAATGGTAAACCTATAATTATCTGGTAGCAATTTTTTCAGTTTGTATATGTCAGACAACCCCTTATCTTCGTTCCACACGCTCGACACTGCCAAAATTCTAAAGTGTTGGTTTTCGTGAGCGTTATCGTTACTAACATGCTTAAAAACCTTTAGATCAACTCCATTCTTTATGACTTCAATTCGTTTATCTTTCAGGAATGACTGCTTTACAAATTCTGCCATCCAGTCAGAACAAGGCACTATTGTCAGCTTTTTATTTCCACCAAACAACTGTTTCTTCAACTCGTAATGTTCCTTTGACCTGTCTAATACAGTCTTCGGATACTCATTCCTCAGAGGACAATCATGACAACCAGTCTGCCATTTCATGCAATTCTTCGTCACAAAGTGGAAACAATGTCCTGTAAAAGCCCAACAATCGTGGAACGTCCACACAACTTTGATGTCTGTCTGATTGAGATAATCAAAAAGAATACGACAATTCAGATAGTGGTCGTGAATATTATGCAGTTGCACCACATCGGGCTTAATCTCTTCAATCTTCTTTATCAGCCTGCTGGTAGCGCTACGAGAGCACAGCCCCTCATTGTCAAAGAAACGCTGCTCTGCGAAATGGAAATACATATCAAATCTTCCACCAATCTTTATAAGGTGTGATTTTGAAGGGTTACACCACCTACCGTATGCAATATAACTCTCCCAGCCTGCATTCATTGCTGCAATTCCAATGGACTCCGCTATCTTGCCAGTACTGCCCCAATTGGCGGTGACGTTAATTTGAAGAAGTTTGGACATTATAGCTTGTATAAATTGGCACCTTTGAGATACAGCTCTTGCACTTCTGCCATTCTTATATTCTCTAGTTTGGAAACCTTGCTGAAATGAGACCCTTCAGAAAGAATCGAAGCAACAAAGTCCTTTATCTCATATCGAAGACCTTCACCGACAAAAGGATAGAAAAATTTTTCGTTCTGGTCTTCAAAGCGCACCCCAAAATAGTCTATCTTCCACCAAGGTGCAGGCACATATATATTGCCTTTGGTTCCTGCAATAGTCATATCGCCCTCGGTCTTAACTCCAAGCCCAACTTGGAACGAAGCAACAGCATGATCATAGCGAAACACAGCCTTGGTAAACATATCCACATCGTTCTTCATCTTTGAATAGAAGTTGATTTTTCTGAATTCTGTCCCCAAGAACTTAAAGATTGGCGACAAAGGGATTCTTTGCCTCTGCAATTTGGTATAGTTCCTCAGCTTGGGCTTAAGTCTGGCTAAAAATAATCATTAAATACAGCTGTCGTTCTATTGATTATTCTGCAAGAATAGATGATGCTCGCTTAAGGCATCAAGTAAATATGAATACTCTGTTTCATTAACCTTACCTTTCAGATTATTCATCTCATCTATATCTTTCTTCAAATCGTACAATTCTACTATCTCGCCATTCTGGAATTCATCCTCTAATTTCACATAATATACAAGAAGCCAACGATCATCCCTAATCATATATTGGATTGGTCTCCTTCTCATATCAGGACAACCTCCACCAATATACTCTGAGATAGCATATTTATTATTCCCATTATCATGAAGAATTGATATCCCATTAATCGAGTTTGGTGCTTTTATTCCACACAACTCGTAAATTGTGGGTAGGACATCCTTACTTGTATGATATTCAGAATAGTCACCCTTATGAGCCTCACCATCATATATAATAGCAGGAATGTGATAATTTTCTGTATGATGGTTATTAACAAATGTTTCCCTTAATGGCACACAATCATACGAATAGCCATGATCCGAAGTGATAGTTAATACAGTATTATTTAAGAGTCCTTTTGATTCTAATGACTCATATAGTTCCCTGATACAGTCATCTACATATATTAACGCCAAATCATATATAATCTCCCCTTTATAATTTGATTTGATGTTGTTCAGATAATTCTCAAACAAAGAGAACTCATGTTCTAAAAGGTCTGAATCATTAATGTCGTATGTTAAGAAGGATGTTCTGTTATGAAGTTCTTCAGGATGCACATGAATCATTATAGGTTGTTTGTCATCTGCGGCAGTCATTTCATTAACAACACCACGAAGCAGCATACGACAAGATGGAAGTAACTGACAGAAACTCTTTTTTCTATACTGTTTCGCCAAAAGACCAGAAGCGAAGGCAAAAGTCAGCATCTTTATATAGTAATTATCCTTATTAAAGAGTGATGTGACCAAACTTTTGAGACTTATTTTTTGATTCTTGATATTCAAAAAAAACTGTTTCCGGACAATTTGTATAATTAGTTTACCATGTCTTTTATAAATGTTCTCATTGAGAAAACCCTCATCTATAAAATTACTATAATCACATAGTGGTATAGAAAACAATCTATGGCTGTTCCCCTCTCTCAATACTTCGTCAGCATATTCTTTGGGGTCATCTATAAATCGCTCTTTTTCAATCTGTAGAAACTCCTCCTGTTTCTTAAAATCATACCCCCTTACTAAACGCCTAATATATTTATATCTGCTATCATCAGAATAGGACAAATAATTATGCCATGCTTCAAAAGTAAGACGTAATTGCTCTGTAATATCTCTATAATCGGCTTCAGATAAAGACTCTTTTTCTTTAATCACTGAAAAATGCTTTAATCTATTGGACCAAACACTATTAAAAACAAAATCTGACGTAAAGAATTGTTTATCTATCGTCTTGAAATGCTTACTTGAATATAGATAGTATGGAAGAAGAAATTCTACCGTTTGGTATCCATTACCTTTAAATACGTCAAGATAAATATCATCTGATTCATTAAGATTGTGCATGTAACCACCATGCATCAACGAATCCGAACCTGTCAACAAAGCTTTGTTTCCTGCTTCAGTATAAGGACCCTGGGAATAAAGATTCTTAACGAATACAGAACGCTTAATTAATTTGTCTAAAAATGGGGTTGGTGATAACCCGTATTTTGTTGTTCCTATTTTAGAAAACAAAAAAGAATCTATTGTTACAAAAACTACATTTTTCATTTTCCTATAGTTGGTAATATTATTTGATTAATAAGTAGCTGAGCAGTTCCCTCCGCATCATCTAATGCAACTTTCTTGGGAATCTTCACATTAAAGCGACTCTTTACCTTTTCCAGAAGTTCTTCTGTATAGACGAGGCTTCCTTCCTCTACATTCTCAATCCCATCGCAATAAATTGAATTGCGGTTAACCTGTTCCATCTCCTCAAGAGAATAGTTAGGTGCCATATATCCCTTTACATCTTCTCCTGTACCATCAATGATGAAAGGATAACCGCCAATATGGCCATCAACGCCAGGAGTATGGATCTTAATAGCCTTCTTCTCACGAATCGCAGAAAGAATGCTATAAATGATGTCAAAGTTGCTGGAGGCATTCATCATATTACGTTTCTGGTCAGTAGGCATCGAAATACCGCAGGCCTTATAAACCTCACCATGATTGATGTCAAGTTCCTTACCTTGATACTTGATGCTGAGCAAAAGCTTAACACCCTCCGTATGGCCTTCTTTACTGATCACCACATCATGGAAATGGCTAGCCACAAGGGTTATATCAATATCATTCAGATTCTCAATACCATACTTCTCAGCCACAAAGAACTTCATACGAGGAATCAGATGGTTCAGATTACCACTACCAAAATCAAAATATGGCATTCCTGCGCTCTTCAACCAAGGGATTACAGCATCAGAATATGAGGTATTAATGCTTATTGCGTTACTATCCGCCCTGCCATATGCTTCCATAATGTTCTTACCCAACAAGACAGACATAGGGCTCCAAATACCATAAGCACGAAGATTTGACCAGGAGATAGTACCATACTTTAAACCAGCATAGAGACGGCTACTGTTTACAATGAAGTCGGGTTGAATCTTTCTCAAAACATTCTCGATTGATACAACATCTTTGAAATCGCATCCTCCTTCTACAACTATTTCACTACGCATTTGTCTACGAATAGTTGCCGCTGTTCGAATGATATTAACATCCTGTTGCATTTTCTCTGCATTACGCCCTACTACAACTAGTTTTAACTGTGGATCTGCTAACGATACCAAATAGTCCAGCAGATAGCATCCTACACTACCCAAGCCAAAAATCGCAATAGTAATTTTTTCGTTTCTCTCAATTTTCTGTTTTAGAAAATTAAGTTTATTATTTAATGAATTCATAAGTTTACAAGTATTATTTTTTTCAAACATTCAACCATAAATCATTTTAATTGATAGCATAGAACCAATACCACCCTTTAAGTTGAGGTTTTCGATTCTCGATAGGAGGTAATTGCATATAATCTCCAAACAGGTTTTTTAAATAGCCATCATAATCCTTCATAATATAAAATTTAGTATCTTCAAAATCACATAACATCAAATCAGAAAAATCATCCCAAGGCCTGCATACCAGATGCTTTGTAACTGGGCAACAGGCAGTAGTCCAATAACGCGTATCTTCGTGCTGATATTTCTTATTGTAGATTATCATTTCCCTTACATACTTTTGACGTACTTTATTAGTACAATAGATCATCTTTAACAACATGAGACGAATATTGTATCTCAAAGTTTTTACATCCCAAAAATTGTCAAATCTGAAATTCATTAAGACAGATCGAATTCTACCATAAATTATGTTTCTCTGTATTCTACAAGTTTCATAGAATTTTTCTTGTTCTTCTCTGTCAGAAGGCATTCCGTCAGCTGGAAAGATATCAATCCAGATTCCTGTTGCTACTTTACTACAAGGCAACAAAGCATCATAGGTGGTCTTTTTCAAATCACATACTCTAGCATATGGGAAAAGATAAGAAGGATCAGTATCTACAGTCACCAGATCATAACGATCTGACCTATACTTTGATATAAACACCTCGTATTGATCTCTTGGCATAATAATATCAATATCATCATCCCAGGGAATAAAGCCTTTATGTCGAATGGCCCCCAACAATGTTCCACCTTCTAACGAATACTTAATGCCATTATCTACACAAAAAGAATGAACATCTTTCAAAATATCTAGCATCCAAAGTTGATGTTCTCTTAAAGACAATTCCGTTTTATCTATATTCATTGTACAACTTACAATCTTGTAGAAATAATTATTCATACAAGTCTCCCATATCAATATATGAAACAGGAGCATTACCTTTTCTTTTTTCCAAAGGAGGAAGTTTCAAATAATCCCCAAATTTATACCTAAGATATTCATCGTAATCCTTTATTCCAAACACCTTAATACCTTCAAATTCGTATTCACAACGATTAATGAACCATTTTTTGGGCATTCCATATCTTTTTGTCAGTTCCATAGTTGAGCCGTACTCTGACCCTGGGGCAGGAAACAAAAGCCCTCTTACTCTATTGCTAGTTCTCAAATTATTCTTCACTATACAGAGACCTAGTAGTTTATAAATGATAGATTTTGGAATCAGCGATAATATTATATACCACAATTTTAAAAAACCTTTTTCGTTTTCCTTTCCAACCTCCGACCATAAAATTTTTCTTAAGCAGAAACAAAATCTATCTTGCAGAATCTGAAAAAACAAAGGATGGGGAATATCATCATATGGTATAATATCAATAAAGACTCCCGTTTTGTATTTACAATGTTCTTGCCCAGTTCGAATATAAGTAGTACCTACTCTTCTTAACTTTGCAAATCCCCAGCGATAATCAGAATCTGTAGTATGGTCTTGAAAAAAACATAACTGACCATCTAAATCCTTTATTCCAACTGACTTAAAGCGTTCGTACTCTTCACGCAACATACATACATCAATATCATCATCCCAAGGTATAAAACCGTGATGCCTTATCGCGCCTAACATCGAGCCAGAACATAAAGTATATGAAATATTATGCAGTCTGCATACTCTATCAAGTTCAGCTAACAAATCAAGTTCTATTAGCTGCATCCGGCGAAAATCTTTTTTAGACAATTCGATTCGGTTATTCATCTTTATTAACTTAAGAGTTTTATTGCCTCTCTGTAATCAGAAACTGTATTGCAGTTATACCAGAGGTTGATTCTTACCAAGTCTAATTGTGAACTTTTATAAGCGCCAAAATACTTTTGGATAATTTCCAGATTAGTTCCTTGCTCTTGTTCAGGAGTAAGGAATTGACTAATCTCTCTTACTCTTCTTGGATTCATAAACTTCCACATCTGGCCCGAGTTGTAAATAGCCGTAAAAGGCTCATGAATTTCCAAACAAGAGTGACTAGTGTCGTAAATGTAATGAGGATAACTATTTGCATCAAAGTAAAGAGCAACAGCCTTATTAGAAAGAATGGGCTCATTATTCACAGAAATAACATCCTTCTTAGAATTGATTATCTTCTCAACACTTTCCGTATCAAAGAACAAATCCCCCTCAATGAAGATAATCTCATCTGCCTCATCGGAAACGATCTCAATACCTTTCAAAAGACTATAACCTGAACCATAGTCCGAATAATGGTTATTATAGACTAGTTTCATCCTATGGTTCACATCCTTCATTTCATAGCGGATGAATTTCTCTAAGTCCTCATACTTATAACCGCCTACCACTACGATTTCATCAACCAAATCAAAAACCTTATGAACCTGTTGACTAATCAAAGAATTGATGGGAGTGCCCTCATAATAAAGACACTTCAGTACATCTTCCTTAGTATCCTTATTGAAGCGACTGGACATACCAGCCACAGTTATTATAAGACTCTTCATTATTTTTCAATTGATGCTACACACATTTCAAGACCCTTATCAAGTGTAATGATAGGCGTCCAGTCCGTGCGGGTACGAATCTTCTCTGTATTCAAAATTCTACGCTCAGGGTCAGAGCTACGATAACCGTTGAAAATGATCTCAGGTTTAGGAAGTCCCATCTTCTCTGCGATCTTGTAGGTCAAGTCAATGATGGTGATCTCCTCGTCGGTAGCCACATTGTAAACAGTACCATCCAGCGCCTTATCTGAATTGATCAAAGCCATTACAGAACGGCAGCTGTCAATGTTATGCAGGAAAGCGCGACGGTTCTTCTTGGAATTCTCCAGCAAAGTCACAGAACCTTTTTCAAGCAGCTCATTGATGATATGTGGGATAATATGCTTTGCAAAACGCTCATGTTTGCTATACACGTTAGCAAAACGGATGGAGCAACCTTTTATCTTGCCCTTATCCACGGCATCCTTCATAAAGAACTCCGTCATCAGTTTGCCGCAGGCATAGCTGGTGCGCTGGCTGTGCTCAGCTGTTGACATCATCAGGTAGTCACTCTCACGAACACCACCGTTCTCATTCCATGACTGCATTGAATAGACTTCACTTGTGGAGCAGTTAATATAGATGTCAGCCCTAACACGGATAGCCTGTTCCAAGAACGACTTCATTGAAATTACATTGGTCTCCCAGGTATGTTCCACCTCATAGAAATGCTCCGTATGTACTACTGCTGCGCAGTTAATATACACCACTCTATCGAATGCTATTTTCTCATGAGCTACCTCTTCTTCAATAATGCGCATCTGAGAGGCATCATTGATATCATATTCATTGAAAACGAATCGAGGATCACCAAGATAATCCTTTACTGTATCAATACTACTTGCAAAGAAGTTATCAAAGCCGATAATACGACTATCCTTCTCCGTCTCTAATATTTGTCTTACAAGCTCGCTTCCAGTCATTCCGGATGCGCCGCTTAATACATATAGACTTCTCATATTCCTAATATTAATCTGTCTTTATAAAACTTATCTACACTTTCACTAAACAGTTTCTGCTCTTCTTTTACATCATACCAAACACAACGATGCTCGTAATCACCACTCCCAACGTCCAATATTGCATATTGCGCATAAGGATTATGGTTGCGAGGCTGTCCTACTGAGCCTGGATTGATAAAGATTGTACGTTTCTTGTTACGGTAGGCTGCATCTTCAGAGGCGAAGAAATTCTCTACATAATGAGGTACGTGTGAGTGACCACTTATTACATAATCATACTCTGCAAATCGCTCATCATTCATCTTCTCAATGCCAAACTTACCCCAATATGGATCATCCTGATTACCATGCATAAACAGGAATGTTTTTCCACCTATCTGACATTTCTGAGAACCGCTATGTTCCATCTCCTTATCCAAATAGCTATGCGACTCAGGAGTTAATATCGAATTGGTATATTTCAAAACCGCCCTGCCTCTATCTGTGGCAAAGCGTTCTAAATTTCCACCAAATATAGAGTATTCGTGATTACCCCAAAGATTCACCAACAGCGGTTTTCCTAAATCCTTTACCAACTCAATAATCTCATTGGGTCGAGGACCATAGTTCACTAAATCTCCGAGCATGGCATAAGCATCGAAATCACCGATTGTTCCAATATCGTTGAGCACAGCTCTGAAAGCCGTCACATTAGCATGGATATCTGAAAGAAGAACTATTCGCATTCCTTATTTCTTCAAGAACTCCATCAGTGCTTCCTTATTCTGAATAGGAGTGGTGGTTGGTCTGCCCAAATCCTTACGATTGCCTTTCTTGACTTTTACTTCCAAGAAGACAGGGGCGTCAAAAATTGAAGATTGAAGATTGAAAATTGAAAGAACCTCCTCCAACTTTTCCTTATTATCAACACTGTAAACAGTTTTGTAACCTACAGCCTTTGCCACAGCTGGCAGATCAATCTTCAACCCGACTGTAGGCTGACCGCCTACTGAGTCATGTGCACCATTATTGAAAACAACATGAATGCAGTTCTTCGGTGCTTTATTGGCAACAATGGCCATAGAGCCCATGTGCATGATTGAAGCGCCGTCACCATCGAAGCACCATACCTTTCGGTCTTGTTTTGCTAAAGCAATGCCAAGAGCTATCTGAGAAGCATGTCCCATAGAACCAACAGTGAGAAAGTCACGCTCATGCCCTTCACCTTTTGAGGTGCGATATTCAAAGAGCTCTCTGCTAATCATACCCGTAGTAGAAACTATGACATCTTTATCGCCCAGAACTGATGCAACAGTCTGAATAGCTTCTTCACGGCTCATTGTCAAGTCGTTCTTTTCCACATTTTGAAGCGTGTAGGCATCAAAGGTATCTTTCTCAATCACCAAGGCATAGCATTGCTTGGTAGCTTGCATAAAGTCAACTGCCTTCTTAATCTGTGCCTCAGCCTTGTCTTCTTCTTTAGAGAGTACCGTATAATCAATGCCCATTACATTCAGCAAACCAGTAGTGACTTTACCTTGCTTTACATGCTGGGGTTCATCCTGAACAC
>JAEEGG010020812.1_pt1 | contig 13080 bp, 11 predicted proteins | sample 9134161 | NCBI WGS metagenome assembly JAEEGG01 (sample SAMN16246543, study PRJNA631951) | gut metagenome | biome: gut microbiome; feature: rumen; material: CR-attached | host: Bos | place: Iran: Karaj | collected 2018-10
TACTTTCGACACCACGTAGTTTAGATTTCTTTATTAAGAATTCATCATCACCATCATATAGTTTACATCCGAGAGTTGCTACTATAACTTTTTGTCCTGCGGCAACATTCGGGGCACCGCAAACAATTTGTGCCGGTTCGTCCACTCCAAGGTCAACACTGCAAACATGCAGATGGTCTGAATTAGGGTGTGGCTCGCAGGTCAATACTTTTCCAACAACCAAACCTCTCAAGCCACCCTTTATTGTTTCTTTTTCCTCAACTCCGCCGACCTCAAGACCAATCGATGTCAACGCTTTACCGGTTTCTTCAGGCGACAAGTCAAAATCAAGGTATTCCTTTAACCAATTATACGAAATATTCATCGTTAAATTCTTGTGCTTATAAATTATGCGCAAAATTACGTCAATTTTCTCATTCTACAAAAGATATGCGGAGCTTTTTACAACAAAGCCCCGCATCATTAAATACCTTGGGGATGAATCGGAATCCTTTCAACGGTTTAAGGTGCCATTTCACCGTCGACGTCAATAGGACCTAGGGGGTCACCCAGTGGGTCATCATCGTTCGGGAAAGGACTTTGTTCTATCGCATTGGCCCGTGAAGCACGCTCTTCACGCGCTCCCTGCACCACTTGATTGTCTTCCCTGTTTACAAAACGGGCATATTCTTCTTCAAATTTCAAAGTCACGATACCAACAGCACCGTTTCGATGCTTTGCAATGATTATTTCCGCCGTACCTTTAGTATCCGTGCCGTCCTCATTCTTATATATTTTATAATATTCGGGACGATGAATGAAGACAACCATATCCGCATCCTGTTCAATGGCCCCCGACTCACGCAAATCGCTTAATTGAGGACGTTTCGCATCTTGTCCATCCTGCGCACCAGGCATACTGCCCCGTTGCTCAACGTTTCGATTCACTTGACTCAATGCTATAATTGGTATATCAAGTTCTTTGGCTAACGCTTTCAGATTTCGACTGATTGTACTTACTTCTTCCTGGCGACTACCAAACTTTGCGCCGCTGGCATTCATGAGTTGCAAATAGTCAATCATGATAAGCTTCACATCTTTCTCGCGTACTAATCGTCGTGCCTTGGTTCTTAGTTCATAGACAGACAAAGATGGCGTATCATCAATATATAATGGTTTGTCGGCCATTGCTTTTGTTTTCACATCAAGCTGAACCCATTCGTGCGGATCCAATTGTCCGTTGCGGATGTGCTCACTTTTAATATCACATACATTAGATATCAGACGATTCACCAATTCTACATTTGACATTTCCAAAGAAAAGAAAGCCACAGGTATATTTTGATCAATCGCTATTTGTTTTGCCATGCTCAATGCAAAAGCTGTCTTACCCATTGCCGGACGTGCAGCCACAATAATCAAGTTTGACTTTTGCCAACCACTGGTTTTCTTGTCCAAACTACGGAATAAAGACGGTATACCACTCATTCCGTTCTCACGTTTAGCAGCTTTGTAAATCAATTCTACGGATTCACTGATGACAGGTGCAATCTGCGTGTATTCTTTCTTGATATTCTTTTTGGAAATCTCGAAGAGTTTCGCCTCCGCCTCCTGCATCAGGCTGTCTACATCCATCGTCTCGTCGAATGCGAGCGTCTGTACTTCGCTGGTATAGGATATCAGCTGGCGCGAGAGGGACTTCTGAGCAATAATGGCGGCATGGTAAACCACGTGGGCGGCATTTGTGACGCCTTCACACAGTTGTGTCACGTAGAACGGGCCACCTACATCGTCGAGTGTGCCCAGTTCTTTCAACTTATTGGTTACTGTGAGCAAGTCAACGGGCTTTTGCTCGGACGAGAGCTCTCTTATGGCTTCGTAAACCTGTTGGTTTCTCTTCTCATAAAAGCTTTCGGGCTGCAAAATCTCACATACGAGGTCGAAAGCTTTACCATCAATCATCAATGCGCCCAATACGGCACGCTCAAGTTCGGGTGCCTGCGGCTGCAGGTGGGCATAGTTTTCTTCTTGTGAAGCCCCTACTACACTTTTTCGGCTTTTTGTTCTGTTATCAGGCATATTCTTTCTGCTATTTGGTGCAAAGATACACAAAAGTCCGAGGTAATCGCTACGATGTGGGACATAAAATTTTCTATATTTGGTATTGTTTGTTTTATGTCCGACTTAGGAAACAACATATCAAACTTTCATTTATCAAAAATCCGCATTCATCACATTTTCTCAACATTACGGACTATCTTGTCATACCATCTCGCCGGCAAAAGCCGTTTGGCCATCACGGCAGGCTTTGCCAAAAATCCTGTAAGGTACCTGGCACGCGGCGAAGGCGACACTAGAGCTTTCACTATGCATTTGGCAATGCTTTCTGGAGGCGTACACCAGCGGAGGGCGTACATACGTTTCATGGTGTCGGCCACCCGGTGCGACGAAGCCTCATATCGACCGCCGCAAGACGTTTCCTCCAAATGGCGGATGGCTACATCGGGCCACGACGTTCGGATTAGCCCCGGTTCAATCAGACATACCTTTACGCCAAACGGCTCCACCTCGAGCCTCAAACAATCTGTAAAACCTTCCAAGGCATATTTCGAAGCGTGATACCATGCTCCGTAAGCCGTATGCAGACGTCCGGCCATCGATGACACATTTACGATGCGCCCTCTGCTTTCCCGCAGCGCGGGAAGGGCATGTCGTACCATGCAGGCCAAGCCTATAAGATTCACATCCAGTTGTTGGCGAGCCTCAGTCAGAGGTACATTTTCCACGGCTCCATATAAACCGTAGCCAGCGTTGTTTACTAACGCGTCAAGACGACCTTCACGCTCCAAAACCGTTTGTACACACAAGCGGCAGGCTTCTTCGTCTGTAACATCCAAAGACAGAATACCGATTCCCTGCTCTTGCAAATCGCACATCCGTTCCAGACGACGGGCTGCACCATATACGCGCCACCCGGCCTGACATAGCATCAGCGCAGCAGCATGTCCGATGCCGCTGCTGGCTCCTGTAACCAAGACTACCTTACCTTGATTCATCTGCATTCAATTTGGATTTACAAAGTTAAGATTTTCATTCCGCAAAATCCCTTTTATGGACCAATTCATTTGGATTATACAGAATTTTCCGTAATTTTGAACAACCAAAAACCGACTAGCGATGATCTGCTTCCCAAACGCAAAAATAAATCTCGGACTTTACGTCACCGAGAAACGGGATGACGGCTACCACAACATAGAAACGTTGTTCCTACCCGTTCCTTTACAAGATGTACTCGAAATAAAACCGCTCGATTTTTATGACACCGAGTACGAGTTGCAACTTGCCGGAACCCCTATCGAAGGTAAGCCGGACGACAATTTGGTTGTCCGCGTGTTTCTCTCACTTAAACACGAATTTAATTTGCCTCCGCAAACCATACATCTGTACAAGCGCATCCCAACTGGGGCCGGGCTCGGCGGAGGCAGCAGTGACGCTGCGTTTATGATGAGATTGCTTAACGAACAGTTCAAACTGGGTCTATCGACACAAGACATGGCCGACCGCCTGTCGGATTTCGGTGCCGACTGCCCCTTTTTCATACGCAATGAATCGGCTCTAGCCCACGGCATAGGCGACCAATTGTCAATCTATCCCATAGATTTGTCCGACTACCACATTCTTATTGTAACCCCCCCCCTTTCTGTATCCACACGAGAGGCATATGCCGGAATCGAACCTTCACAACCGAAGTACGATCTCCGTACTGCGTTGAGTCAACCCGTAGAAACCTGGCGCGAAAGCATTAGTAACGATTTCGAACGCCACGTTTTCCAGCTGTATCCTCAGATTGCTGCCATCAAAGAAACACTTTACGACATGCATGCCATATATGCATCGATGAGTGGCAGCGGTAGTGCCGTCTATGGCCTGTTCCGCCATCCCTTCGAAGAAGCTGCTGAAATCTTCAAGGATTGTTTCGTATTCCAAAGCCGTCTTATCGTCCACCCTGCCACATTTTCATAAACGCAACCATGATTTTCTACTTCTCAGGCACAGGAAACTCTGCATGGGCAGCCCGTTCACTTGCCGACAACTTAAACGAGAAACTCGTCAGCATCGCAGAAGCACTTCAAAAAAACGATACCTTATATAATATATTGCAAGAAGAATCCGTCGGATTTGTCTTCCCGACCTACGGATGGGACATCCCACCCATTGTAAGGACTTTTATAACTTGTCTGTCGCTCCAATACCAAGACAAGAAGGGTATCAGTCGGCACAAAAACATGCTCGACAGTACATATATCTATTTTGTAACCACCTGCGGCGACGATACGGGCAAGCTGCTCAAACGTGTACGTCAGGCATTCACTCTTCGAAATCTCCATATTGACAGTGCCTGGACCATTGTCATGCCTGATTCTTACGTATGTCTGCCTGGATTTGACGTAGATTCGGATAAACTCAAAGAAAGCAAGCTATCGGCTGCGCCACAACGGCTACAAATGATTGCAACTCATATAAAACGCAAACAACGTGGGGTATTCGATGTTCATCCGGGCCATTTCCCATATACCAAGACCTACATTCTCGGCGGCTTATTCAGACACTATTTGATGGATGACAAGCCTTTTCACACCAAAGATTCATGTACACAATGCGGAATCTGTGTTGACGTATGCCCCACCAAGAATATAATTATCGGCACCGAGGGCCCGCATTGGCAAAACCAGTGTACGATGTGCCTCGCTTGCTATCACCATTGTCCGTCTCATGCCATTGCATACGGAAAACAAACTAAACACAAAGGACAATACCTTCATCCGGAAGCACCTCGGACAAAACGGGCATAAACACCGCTTACGTCCGTACCATAACCATGTTACAAAAATGCAGATAAAAGACAGGCGGCACAACGTTTGTTGTGCCGCCTTCAATGAGCCGAAACCCGGACTCGAACCGGGGACCTATTCATTACGAATGAATTGCTCTACCAACTGAGCCATTTCGGCTTTCGCTTAACGCAGTGCAAAGTTAAAGTGAATTTTTGAAAGAGCAAAGTATTTCAGAAAGTTTTTTGGATTTCATCAAAAAAAACAGAACCATAAAAGAAACGGTACACACTATTTCAGAGAAATGTCGTACTTTTGCACTCAATAATAATTGCATCTTTATGAACAGGAAAAAAGTATTTATTATCCTTTGTCTCATATCCCTGCTTCTTGTCGGGCTTGTTTATTATATATTTCTGGCTCCCATATCCACTAGCAGCGAAACCGTCTCTGTAAATATTGACAACAACGACACGTCTGACTCCGTATGGACAAAAATTGACAGTACAGCACATCCGAGACAATTAATCGGACTGAAATCGCTTTCTGCCTTACTTGGCTATACCAAACATATACATAGCGGTCACTATGAGATACTGACAAGCACCAATAGTGTGTCTTTGATGAGAAAACTTAAAAACGGGCGGCAAGATCCCTTATTACTGACTATTCCAGAAGCACGTACAAAAGAACAATTGGCTGAAAAACTGAGCCATCGCCTAATGATGTCGGCCGACAGCCTGCTTGCTGTTATGAATGACTCCGTCAGATGCGCCTGGCTCGGAACTGACACGGCAAATGTCATAGGTATGTTCTTGGCAAACAGTTACGAGGTGTATTGGAATTTGACACCGGCACAACTCATGGAAAGAATGAAACGGGAATGGGACACCTGGTGGACTGAAGAAAGGAAACAGTCCGCCACAAACATCGGCTTAACCCCCGCAGAAGTAATTACATTGGCTTCCATCGTTGATGAAGAGACATCTAACAACAACGAAAAACCAACTGTTGCCGGTATGTATCTGAACAGATTGCACTCAGACATTCCTTTACAGGCCGATCCGACCGTCAAGTTTGCCTTACGTCGGTTTGAACTGCGCCGGATTTATCATGAGATGCTTAAAACTCCGAGTCCATACAACACATATATGACTAAAGGCCTGCCTCCAGGTCCGATACGCATTCCTTCGGCGAAGGGAATCGAATCTGTACTTCATGCAGAGAAACATGACTATATGTATATGTGCGCCAAAGAAGATTTTTCGGGAAAACATAATTTTGCAAAGACATTTACGGAGCATTTAGACAATGCCAAGCGTTACTCAATGGCATTAAACAAACGGGGCATTCAGTAGAATGCCCCGTTTGTTTATCTTCCGGATTCTTTTACCAGTTCTCTGACGCAATTATTGAATTTTGTACTGTCAATAAGCTTTTCTAACGTCATGTGCATCCGGTACCGCCAATAATGACACGAAACTGAAGGGTTGTTGATTTGTTCAATCGATATATCTGTCGAACGTAACGCCTCGTCCATTGCAATCCAGTCCTGCCAAGCCAAAATGCACAACACAGAAGACGAATGCAAGTGCCTCCTAATTGTTTGTCGACACAACTCTGCTGGCATATCCAATGGTGCAGCCCCATCACAGTGCAATACATTATTATAATAGTCTTGCGCAGCCTCTCGATTCTACCGCCACCATAGGCGGAGAGGAGCCATATCATGGGTTGTTATTGTATCAACCGAAAGATAGGGATTGTCATAGACGTTAGCAAACCGTCCCCAAAAGGACTTTGGCATGCTTTCAACCTCAAGTGAAAGAATGCTTAAACGGCTTAGTACCTCTTTCATACTTTCAGGAACCATCCCCAAGTCCTCTGCACATGGCAACATTGGGGTTGATGAGGTCAATATCTCCAATTTCTTTATTGCACCTTGAGCCCACCACGCATCATGCCGGTTGTAGAAGAAATCACGTGAGATATTGTCGAAAGCCTGGCGGTCAGAGTCAGACATACGTCGATAGGCATAAGTACGCCACGCGGCTATATTCGGATGGTATTTGGCTTCATCATTAGCGTCTTGAATAAAGAGGACATCAGATGCGGCACGCATCAGACCTTGTCGGACAGGGCCTTCGACTGTCTCATCTACAATCTGTCGTTGCGAAAGATACGGTGCTTTTAGTATATATGAGTGGTCTTCATCTGTGAAGAAACGCATCTTAACAACTTCACAATGGTCACCGAACAAATCGTTTAATTCTTCTTCTGAGAAATGCGGCTGGGTATACGCATTTGGATTTGACGAAAAACCATAACCGTGAATCTCTGCCTCAGTCAGGGGAATAGCAGGATTGAAATGTCCCAACGTTCCATAAATATATTGATACGGAATTTCCCAAATCCTCATAAAGCCAAGGACATGGTCAATACGATAAGCATCAAAGTACAGTGACATCTTCGACAATCGCTTTTGCCACCATGAACCTCCGTCTTCCAATATCGCATCCCAATTGTACGTCGGAAAGCCCCAATTCTGTCCTGTCTCAGAAAAGAAATCGGGAGGGGCACCTGCTTGACAATCAAAATGGAAATATCGTGGATGAAGCCATGCTGTCGCACTGTCTCTGCTGATACCTATGGGTATATCCCCTTTTAGTGCCACGCATTTTGAGCGTGCATACTCGTGAACAGATTTCAACTGCTTCTCAAGCAAATATTGTACCCACTGGAAGAATAGAAAATCATCTTCATACCCCATACGACGCAGCCAAGCCGTTACCTCATCCTTATTATATGTATTGTGTTCCGGCCAACGATGAAAATCCGAAGTATGATAAACCTTCTGCAACACTCTAAATGCCGCATAAGGGTAAAGCCACGACTCATTTGCAGAAACATATGCCTTGAATTCTTTCCTGCGGGCCACACCACGATGTTCTTCAAAATACTCCCGCAGATACGACATCTTCAAATCGTTCGCCATCTCATAGTCAACTTGCTTCAGCCGATTCAACGCACGTCTCTGCTCCTCATACGTAGCCTGTCGCTCCCCGTTCTTCAGAGTCAAGTCATGTAAATCTGCATACATCGGGTGGAGCGCAAAAGCCGAAACACCATTATAAGGATATGAATCCTCCCATCCTCCTGAACGTGTTGTGTCATTAACTGGCAAAACCTGAATAACGTGCAAACCACACAAAGCCGCCCAATCTATCAAAAGCCTTAAATCGCCAAAATCCCCGACACCGAAACTACGACAGCTGCGTAATGAGAAAATAGGAATCACTACACCAGCATAACAAGGCATACACTCACGCAGACGTGGACGGTCCTCCTGTGTCACATTCCATAAACCATCGCCCTCATACCTCCGGTTTGAGCCTTCTTCCCATGCTACATCACCACTTGTCTCATCAACATATACATACTTATATTCAAAAGCCGACGCCGACACGGATACAACAAATTCCCACGAATACGGCCTTATACACCGCGCTTTCACACCGCGCGAAACATCCCATTCACCCAACATAACGTCGCTACCCGTCAAAAACAAAGCCTTGCCGCGCGCCACAGAAAAACCGTTCACTTGAAAACGTACCACATGCCCCAATTGATCACATATCTCTCCAGCATCCTCTACGATTGCCCTATCATGCGGCTCGACCACACGCGCCCAATCATTAATTTTCAGTTTCCCTCGCTTTATTGCGACATCCGCATTCCAAAGACACGACACTCTTTCCAAATCATTTCCTGTCAAACGCACAGAATGAAAAACGCCCTCCAACTCCTCGTCAACAACACACCCGTTCTCAACCACACGGAAACGGAAATACACCACTCGACGCTGACAAGCCATCCCACAATAAGTCCAATGTCGACCGTCTTCGCTCACCAACGCCGTCACACCACACACGCTGTTCCCTATGACATCGTCATAAAACACGACCTCTACCACACCACGCGTCCAATACTCCACACACAATTCCAGCATACAACCGTCCTTCACCTCGTCCTCTACATTCATCTCTTTATTCTTATACTATACATCCTTACCCAGTCCCCTCAAAAAATCTACCGCACTATGTAATGACTCCGGCTTGCCCACATCCAGCAAACGCAAGTTTTCCTGAACAATACCTTTGATACGCAGACGCCCACACTGATGTATATAAAAATCCATAATGCCGAACCGCTCTGGCCAGCCCTCCATCGCCCTGAACGCTCCTGGACCAATTATCTGAATACCAGAAAAAGCCAGACTGTGCAACGACGAAACATCAATATTCCCATAAGGAGAACGCACCTCACCCGTCTTCACATTCGTCCAACCAACCATGCGCATATCTTCATCAAAAAGCAAACGGCGGTTTGAAATGCGGTCGCTCACCAGCAACACAGCATCCTGGTCCGACGCCGCACCACACAGTACATCCAAGTCAGCATTACTTAAAATATCCACATTATGCGCTAATACCCACTCACACTCAGACACACTGAACGCCCGCAGCAAGCCACCGCCAGTGTCAAGCAGCGCGTCGCGCTCATACGACACACGCACACTAGCACCTATCTCACCCCACGACAGCAAAGCGTCAGCTATCATATCGCCCAGATGATGAACATTAACTACCACCTCACTCGGATGCAATACCAACAGATTACGCAACACGCGCAACAACAAAGGCACACCACCGACCTCCAACAACGCCTTAGGACATACGTCCGTCAACGGGCGCAAACGTGAACCGTAACCGGCCGCAAATATCATCGCTTTCATTTTTCTTATTTTGACTGCAAAATTAATGTTTTCCAATGGAAGTTTCGCCATATGGACGAATTATATCACCATGCTGGACGCGGTGTTCGAGTTTTTATTCGTATTTTTGCATGAGGTTTTCCATTTTCTCAACTATGACAGAACGGTATCGAGTGGAGTTGAAAGTGGCGGGACTTTCCCGCGGTGTTTCCGACACAGATATGTTTATTCTCCTCCTTCGTGAGGCGGGCAGCAAACGTATGCTGCCCTTGCTACTGTGTGAAGAGGAAATGCAGACGCTATCAATGGTAATGAACCCCACAACACGGGGAAGGATACCGCTGACAGAGTGCGTAAAGCATATGACAGATGTCTTCGGGATTATCGTAGAGGAGGTGGAAATCAGCAGCGTGCTCGACGGAAGGTATACGGCGCTGATGACATGCTGCCAAAACGGACTGAGGGAACACGTGAGGGTGACGGCAGTCGATGCCGTCGTGATGGCACTAGTTTACCGATGTCCAATCTACATACGTGCCACGCTACTGGAACGTCAAGTACCCTACCAACAAGGGAAAGACTCGGTGGTACTACCTATTGACACACTGACAGTTGAACTTCTGGAAGAGGCTCTTCAACGGGCTGTAAAGAACGAGAATTACAAACTAGCTTCGCGATTGCGGGACGAACTGATAAGGAGAAGATGAAGGAGGAACGCTTTTTTTATTGCCCCGAAGTAAAAACTGTTAGCTACCTGTCAGAAGAAGAGGCGGCCCATGCATTGCGCGTACTGCGCATGCTGCCAGGAAGCACAATTACACTGACGGACGGGCGAGGCGGTGTCTACGAGGCGTATATTACCGCGACGACGAAACGGGAATGCCACTTTACTGTAATAAAGGAAACAAAAAAAGGACACAACTGGAAGGGGCATCTGCACTTGGCTGTGGCGCCAACCAAACACATGGACCGCACGGAGTGGCTTGTAGAAAAAGCAACAGAAATCGGGTTTGATGAAATATCGTTTCTGAATTGCCAATTCTCAGAACGGCGGCATATCAACAGGGAACGTATTGAAAAAATTGTCATCTCTGCCATGAAGCAAAGCCACAGTGCCTGGAAGCCGCAGGTAAACGGACCAGAGGAATTCGATGCGTTTATCAGGAAGCGGCGCAGTGGAAGAAAGTATATCGCTCACTGTTACGACGACATAGAACTGTGTCCGAAGGGGAAGCCTTTTCTGCCCATCGCTCTGAACTGCGGGGAGGTGACAGACGAGACAGAGGATATTCTTATTATGATAGGGCCAGAAGGTGACTTCAGCATTGAAGAGGTAAAGGCAGCAATAGATTGCGGCTTCGTGCCCGTGAGTTTAGGAAACAGCCGTCTGAGAACTGAAACGGCTGGACTTGTTGCCGTACATCTCATGAATCTACATAACCGTATTGACAACGATGCAAGAGATAATTGACTTATACATGAAGTGGGCGGACCAAGCGCCTGCACACATGGAAGCACTGCCTCAGGCAGGGAGTAATAGGCAATACTTTAGATTGTTTTCGCCCAATGGAGTTGAGCCGGTCACGGTTATCGGCGTGTATGGGACCTCTGTGGAAGAGAATGAGGCTTTCATTTACATGGCACGCCATTTTACCAAGCGACGGCTTCCGGTGCCACAAATACTGAAAGTTTCCAAAAACAAGCTATGCTACTTGCAAACCGATATGGGTGTTTCCTCCCTCTACGACGCCCTCGAGAAAGGGCGGAAAGCGGGAGGAAAGTATAATCTTCATGAAAAAGACCTCCTAAAAAAAACCATCCGTCTACTACCAGAGTTCCAAATCCGTGGAGCACGTGGATTTGATTTCTCACATTGTTATCCACAACCTGCATTTGACAAAACTAATGTCCTGTTTGATTTGAATTATTTCAAGTATTGTTTCCTAAAACCTTTGGAAATTGATTTCAATGAGTTGAAACTGGAGGCTACATTTCAATTATTGGCATCGGATTTGACGGTTGATTTTGGAGAATCGTTCATGTATCGTGATTTCCAAGCACGCAACGTGATATTGTCTGCAGATGGTTCCCCATCGTTCATTGACTTTCAGGGTGGACGCAGGGGCCCGCTTGAATACGATGTCGTCTCATTTTTGTGGCAAGCTTCAGCCCGCTATTCCTCACGCCTACGTCAAGAACTCATAGACGAATATATCGATTCACTCCGCCAATACACAGAATTTAGCGAGGCCTCTTTTCGGCAGAATCTCAAAAAATTCGTTCTTTTCCGCCTATTGCAGGTGCTGGGAGCTTATGGTTTCAGAGGTTATTTCGAAAAGAAGCCCTATTTCATCAACAGTATTCCGCCGGCAATTCAGAATTTGCGCGAAGCACTTCGTGATGGAGCGTGTCCATACCCGTATTTAAGAAATCTTCTCAAAAGAATCACGGAACTACCCCGCTTCAAACCACAACCAGCCGTTATCCGTCCTCGCAAAGACGGATATCGAACGACTGACTCTGCTCTTTTCAAACCAGATCCAGTAGATGGACCTGCCACATTCTCAAAATATGACGGTAAGGGACCACTGACAGTGCGCGTGTACAGTTTTAGTTTCCACAAAGGCATTCCTGAAGACAACAGCGGCAATGGTGGTGGCTACGTATTTGACTGCCGCAGTACACATAACCCCGGAAGATATGAACCGTACAAACAACTCACAGGATTAGACGAACCTGTTATCCGCTTTCTAGAGAATGACGGAGAGATTCTCGATTTTTTACACGATGTATTCCAACTAGCCGACCGACATGTTGAACGTTACTTGGAGCGTGGCTTTACTGATTTGATGTTTGCTTTCGGATGTACTGGCGGACAACACCGAAGTGTCTACAGTGCCGAACATCTGGCACTACATCTAAACAAAAAATACGGCATTCGCGTCTTTATAGAACACCGAGAGCAAGGTATCAAACACGAACTTGAATCTTTTGACCTCAAAAAAAGTTCTGATAAGGCCACACCTGTGCTAGAGAATTCTTAACTTTGCAATTTAGTAGAACAAATAAAAACTCAATATTCCTATGGATGAGAAATCTTCTTTCATGGTGTTTTCAGGCACTAAATCTCGCTATCTGACGGAAAAGATCTGTCAGAATCTCGGTTGTCCAATGGGCAATATACAAGTTACACACTTCAGTGACGGCGAATTTGTCGTTTCATATGAAGAAACAATCCGTGGCCGTGATGTCTTTTTAGTACAATCAACATTTCCAAACAGCGATAATCTTATGGAATTATTGTTGATGATTGACGCAGCTCGAAGAGCTTCCGCACGTAATATTATTGCAGTAATTCCATATTTCGGTTGGGCGAGACAAGACCGAAAAGACAAGCCAAGGGTCTCAATTGCCGCAAAACTTGTCGCCAATTTGTTGAGTGTAGCAGGCATTGACCGTCTAATAACAATGGATCTCCATGCCGACCAAGAACAA
>JAEEGG010020816.1_pt1 | contig 13078 bp, 10 predicted proteins | sample 9134161 | NCBI WGS metagenome assembly JAEEGG01 (sample SAMN16246543, study PRJNA631951) | gut metagenome | biome: gut microbiome; feature: rumen; material: CR-attached | host: Bos | place: Iran: Karaj | collected 2018-10
GGAAGGCATAGAAGTGGTCAATGGAAAAGTGGACCTTAAGAGGTTTCAATTTGCAATATCGGGGGACTGAATGAAAGAGAATAGTAAGAAGTTTACAAATGTTAAAAAACTATTGGTAATATTTTCTTTGATAATCTGTTTGACTGTATCATGCAAAGGAAAAGAGGAAAACAATAATACACCTACCCCGACTGCTGATATACAACTACAGGAAAAGGTAGAAGAACCGTCAGCGACACCTGTGCCGGATAACAACGATACACCACAAGAAATAACAGAAATCAGTAAACAAGAACCAGAAGAAGATCAGAATACAGAGGATGTTGAAGAAGAGCCTGTCAATAAAGACCTTTATGCTGAGCCTTGGATTAACAGTGACTTAAAAGAAAATCTTACTAAAAATATGGAGCTTTCCCCAAAGGAAGACTTCCATCTTTATGTAAATTATGATTGGCTGAAAAACGCAGAGATACCTGCCGGATATAGATTCTGGTCTTTTACGAGTGAAGTTAATAAAACTGTTGAAGACAAAGAAAAGGCATTGATTACCGATGAAAATATGGAAGGCCATGATGTTGAACTGATAAGGGATTATTATAATGCTATACTTGACTGGGATGAACGAAATAAAACCGGACTAACTCCGATGATTCAGTTGATTGATGAGATACAGGCAATTCAGTCACTCGAAGAGTTGACTAAGTTTATTTGTGACAAAGATATAGGGAATTGTTTTTCTAGGTTTATCAATGTAAATATAGAACCTGCTGTGTCAGACTCATCTAGATATATAGTGGCTATCAGAATTAATAATCATATAGGTCCTGAAGGTGAGACTTCAAAACCTTCAGGACGACAGCAAACATCAGAGAAAAAATTTGTTTCAGAATTAATGAAGCTCGCAGGCTATGACAGGGCTGAAGCGGCTCAAATGTATGACGCAGTCGTTTCTAGAATTGAGCCATTTTTTTATTATGAACAAATCCGAGAGGTTAAAAGGGGGTTAAGTCCCTATGAAGGAAATGTTGTTATTATGTCTAGTGATGAAATAAAGAGCTTGACTAAAGAATTTCCTTTGATGCGTGTCCTTGATTATTATGGGGTTGCGGATGCCGAACAATACGAGGTTTTTAATACTGATATTATTAAAAATCTGGATAGGATTTACACGGAAAGTGATCTTGCTTATCTAAAAAGGTATCTGATAGTAACCTGTGTAATGAAAATGGGTCCCCATTTAAATCAGGATGCCGATAAACTATTTGATGATTATTATAAATCATTATATGGAATATCAGAAGTTGCATCAGATGAAGATTTTGCATTAAGAACTGTAGTAATAAGTTTGGGTACACCATTTTATAAGGCATATCTTCAGAAATATCATGCAACAAAGACCAAAGAACGTGTTAAGAAATTGATTAAGCAGATCATAGATGAATACAGGTTGATGCTTTCGGAAGAGGATTGGCTTTCAGAGAGTACAAAAAAATATGCTATAGAGAAACTTGATAATATTAATATTGGTGCAGTATATCCGCCAGTTTGGGATGATTTCTCAGACTTGGATATAAAAGGTCTTTCTTATCTGGATGCTATACAAAAGATAAACGATTATAAATGGCAGGTTGCTCTTGCTAAAATTGGCAGGACATGCAGTCATACAGAATGGAGAAATCTTTATCTTACTACAAATGCATTTTATGATCCATTATATAACAGCATTATAATTAATTACGGAATAGTTGATGGGGATTTTTACTATGATGGTATATCCGATGAGGAGCTATATGCAGGATTAGGTACTATCATCGGTCACGAGATTTCACATGCGTTTGATTCAAATGGAGCTTTGTATGATAAAAATGGGGATTATGTGAACTGGTGGACAGAGGAAGATTATAAGTCTTTCGAAGAAAAGACAGATAAGCTTATCAAATATTATAATAATATAACAGTATGGTTAAATGGATATGTTAATGGAAACAGAGTTTGTGGAGAAGCGATTGCGGATATAGCAGGTATGAAGGTTATTCTTAAAATGGCTGAGAAAATACCTGATTTTTAGGTGATTGCGAAACTCTTCTGTAGGATTGTGAAGCAGAGCCCCTAAAATAAAAAAATAAGTCAAAATTAAAAAAATAAGATGTTTATGTGAATTTAGGCATAGCAAATAAAACGCTATTGTTTATAAATATGATTTTGATTATGCAACTAAAGGTTTCAAGCTTCGAATGTATTTATGCTGGTGGATTTTATCAGCAAGTATAACTGTGATCAGCTGAGTAATACCGGCAAGGATAAGGTCAGCGTGCAATGTTTTTTCGTTTTGTGTTCGCCGGCCTGCAAGACAGTAATTGTCTTTTATGTGGTTTATGTCTCTTTCGACAGATGTTCTGATTTTATAAGTTTTATCCCAGTCATCCGTACCACGTAATGTACCGGGATAGGCACGCAGATCTTTTTCAGGATAAGTATACACCATACGTCCGGAGGTAGAAGAAGTGCAGGGATTTTCACAGGTACATTTGCGGTAATTTCTGCCTGTTTTATCATCCTTTTGCCATTTGATTTTGGGACATACAAATTTATACCTTTTCACATCGTTGCGTAGTATAGAAGTGCCTTCGTATTTCATGGGTAATGTTGGATCATTTGGGCAGCAAGGTATGCCATCATCGTTAATGGTATAATCAGGATTTTCAAGGCCGGACCTGGAATTGAGAGGAATATATGCTTTTGAAAAATGCCTGTCGGTTCCAAAGGTATCACCAGTAAGCAATTGTTTATACAGATCAACGGTATCAAAAGCAGCATCACCGAGGAATGTTTTCGGATTGATGAGCGGATGCTTGGAAAAGAAATCCTTAAGCGTAGGGATCAGAAGCTTTGAATCATGTACGCATTTATCCTCGTCAGGGGAATCAGATTTCTTTTCAATAACGATTTCGGGATGTAACTTCATGTACTCTTTGTTATACAGAGAGATATGACGCACAATGCCCAGACCATTGGTCACTATGCCGAACTTATATACATAACAGAAATGTCCGTTGATATATAGCTGCTTTATTTCCTGATTTGCAGAAGCGTGGGAAGGCATTGATTTATAAGCGGCCCTATAAGGATCATAGGATTTATCAAAACCTTTAACTTTAGCGTAAGCTTTGAGTTGCTTGATTATACGGTTGGCATACTTAGGATTGTTTTCTGTAACAAAAGCTTCGATGCCTGACGAATCAAAGATAGTCATGTCGGCTTTTGCGGAGTCTATGGCCTGGCATATGGGTTCAGTATAATCAACAAGTTTATCGAACACAAGCTGCAGGTCAGCAACAAAATCCTGCTTGAAACGGGTGATTTTTGAGGCATCGGGGACCTTGGTAAAGCCACAGAAATCACGAAGCGGCTTTGAGTAGGAGAGAAAAGTTAACAACAGTGTATCTGTCGGGATTGAAAAAATCCTCTGGATAATAAGAGCCCACAGTAATGCCTGCAAGGGGTATTTACGGGTTCGTCCCGTCGATGCATAAAAATGATTTCTGAAAGAAATCGGGATAATCTCATCAATATCGATATGGGATTCGAGCAAGGAGAGGAATTTAGGCTTATCATTTTCAAATTTTTCCTTGCAATCTGAAAAAATATCTTCCAAAGAGAGCTGTTTATATGGTATCATAATATCAGATAACTCCTTTCTTGTTGGTAGCTGGTTTTTGGCAATTCCATTATACCATATATGGTGAGGAGTTATCTATTATTTTGCAAGAAAAAATGCCGTATTTATGCGGCTTGTGGCGTTTCGCAAACGCCTATATTCAAACAAAATAAAAAGAGGAGGACAAAACCATGAAAAGAATATTATTTATTTTTTCAATGATAGTTCTATGCCTCTTATTTGTTTACGGTAATGTCACCACCCATGGAGCAGAAAAAGCGGGGATAAGTGTAACCATGTTTGATATTGGTCAGGGGGATTCATTCCTTATCCGCGTAAATGGGAAAACAATTATGGTGGATACCGGTGAAAAAAATTTTTATGGATTTCTCCAACAACAGCTTGATCATCTTGGAGTAGATAAAGTAGATACCCTTATTATTTCTCATATGGATACTGACCATATGGGATCAGCACAGTTACTGATTCAAGACTATGATGTTTCAAAAGTATTGATGCCAAAAACACCTGGTAACTCAAACGATTATTACAAACTTATGAACTATCTTGATAAAAGTAAGATAGAAACTGTATATGTAAAAACCGGGGACAAGTATTCATTTGGGAAGAAATGCACAATTAGGATTCTAGGGGCCGATATGGGTGAGGATACAAACGACTCTAGTATTGTAATGAGACTGAAGTATTACAAAAATACGTTTCTATTTACAGGTGATGCTTCGGCAGTAGTACTCAATAAGATAATGGACGAAGGAAAAAACATAAAGGCCGATGTAATAAAAATACCTCATCATGGCAGTGACTCCTCAAGCCCTATACTTTTCCTAAAAAATACAGAATCTGAGTTCGCATTGATAAGCGTGGGAAGAGAAAATTCATATGGACATCCGACAGATAATGTCATTAGGCGTTTAGAGAAGTTCGATTCCAAAGTATTGAGAACAGATAAAGATGGAACCGTTACCATCTTTGGCGATGGAAAAGATCTAAAATATGAATGTGAACAGATTATTGATTGGGGTATAGAAAAAAAAGTAAAAACAATAAGTGGTAATACAATAGGTAATATAAACTCAAAAGTTTACCATAATCCAAACTGTTCCTCTTTACCCATGGAAAAGAATAGGATATATTTTGAATCTCCAGAAGACGCAGAAAAAGCTGGATATAGAAAATGTGGAAGATGTGGTGGTTAATAGGAAGAGGCGGTAACTACTTGAATCTACTCCGAATGATCTTCTTGAGGTTTCTTTTGATGAAACTTAATGATTAATTTTTTATTAAATAAACCTATTTCATATTGACATGTTTCGTTTGAGCGTTTATAATTTGATTACATTCGAAACAAGGCAAACCTTCTGAAAGGATGGATGCGCAAAGCTACAGGGACTAAGGAATTACAAGGATGTTTTCTATGTCAGCCAGTTGCCATTAATATGTGATTTGGTTATTAGAGCATTGTAGGTTAATCCCTGCAATGCTTTTTTGCATATTAGAAAGGAGATGTAGTATGAAGGGATATATGACATTGATTGAGGCTGGTGAAAAGTGGAAAATTTCCCCAAGAATGCTAAATAACTACTGTCTTAATGGAAGAATCAATGGGGCAGAGAGAGTAGGTAGAACATGGGTGATTCCAGAAGATTCAGAAAAACCAGCTGATTTAAGGATAAAAACGGGCTATTACAAGAACTGGAGGAATAAACATAACGTAACCCTAGAAAGTGATATATGATTTTTCGCTTAAAGCAACCTAATAGATAAATTCACAAGATAGGCAGGAGGATATGATACGCTATGAGAAGAAACATATACATATTAAGTGTTATTGTGCTGGCATTAATATTGTGCTCCTGCCAGCTGAAAAATGACAGGAACACCGACTCACCTTCTCTGAACACCGGAGGGACCAATACTTCTACTGACAGTAGCAATTTGAACTCTTCAACGGTTCAAGAGAAAGAATATAGTATAGGTGATATTACTTTTAGAATACCAGGTTCATGGACGTGTGAAGGCAGTGACTTGCTAACATTTACTGATACTGGCAACTGCCGTGTCGCTGTATCATCAATAGAATATGATTCCCTTGTAACGAAAGAGGTACTTTTAAAAGGCTTAAACTCTGATTTGTCATGTGTATCTAACATTAGCGAATTTAAAATTGGTACCGATATAACAGCCTATAAAGCATTAATTACATCCGATAATGTTAGTGGAGATAAAACAAAGGACTGGTTTGGGGTTACTTTTAGATACTTAGGCAATGTTTATCAATTTGGATTTTCGAAACCTAACAGGAAAAATGATAGTGACATCAATGAATTAGATAGAATTATAAACTCGATCACACTTGCTCAGGAAATAAACACTGGAGAAAAAACTGTTATACATAAGGATATTTCAGTTAATATCCCCAATACATGGATACAGAAAGAACTCACTGAAGACAAAATCGACTTTTTTCATTTTGATGCAGAATATATTATTGAAAGCAAGTCATATACCGGCGAGTTTACTCAGGAACTATCAAAACAGTTTCTTGGGATAAACTCATTCGATGTCGATTATACGTATCTTGGCGAGTTCAAAGTTGCAGGACAAAAGGCTTTCCGGTATTCGGTAACCATGGACGATCTTCCCAATTGTTTATTGGACACTTATGTATTTTCATATAAAGATAATTTATATGGGGTTTTATACCTAGAAACAGATATTAATTCTGATAGGGAAAAGGAAGCTTTTCAACGATTTCTTAATTCTCTTCAAATATATGGGTTAGAAATAGAGGATGTTCCGGACGAGATGCACCCAATATCTGATATACCTAGTTCCACTGGCATAGCGGATTCTGTTAATACAAGTACTGAAGATAATGTTGTAACCAGTAACATAATTACAGAAACACCAGAAATAACCGCAGAAGATACATCTGCTATAATCGATGGTGAAAGAGTAAATTTCAATAATATATCTTTCATTATTCCGGAGTACTGGACGATAACGAATAATAATGCTAATCGATATGACTTGTCCTCCGAAAATGATTCTTTATCGATTAGTTATTGTCTTGCGCTTTTCGATGATAGAATGGCTTGGAATGAAATGATACCAATCATTAAAACTATAGATCCAGATCTGGGGATAGCAAAATATGTAGGATCAGAGACTTCCGTTTATTATACCGCATATGGTGAACCGGTTAAATCTTATATTATGGATTTTGAAAAAAGGAACAGTGGCGTTAAAGTCCATACAATAATGATACAGGCGGTTGATGAAGTATATATATTTGAATTACTTGGGAACGATGATTCTGGTGATGGTATGGACATGCTTGAAAAATTATTATCAACATTGATTATAGAAAAAAGTGTGCCCACACCCAGTCCAACACCGACCCCAACACCTACTCCTACACCCAGTCCAACCCCGTCGCCTACACCCACACCTACACCTAGTCCAACCCCAAGCCCCACACCTACACCGACGCCTCAAATCGTAGAATTTAAGAATATTAAAAGTGGAGATACAATCAAATTTGGGAAATGGTTATACAGTGACCTTGATTCTATTGAATGGATTGTTCTTTCTGTAGAGGAAGATAGGGCTTTATTGTTAAGTAAGTATATAATAATGAGTAGTATGTATATTGATTATGCCGGAGTTCAAAGCTTTTCATGGTCTACGTCTGATCTTCGGGAATTTTTGAATGACGGTTTTTATAACTCGGCTTTTAATCAGGTTGAGAAAAATACTATTATAAAAACAAATATTAGTACTCCTGCCAACACATTAAATAACAAAGATGGAGGGTTCAATACTAGTGATTATGTATTTATCCCAACAGTTCAAGATATGTGTAATCCTGATTATGGCTTTGACCCTGATTATAATAAAAGTGACGAAAAGCGATGCGGAATTTTAGTAAAAGGAGTCGGAAATAATATAGCGGATAAAGATAAAAACAAAAAAAATGGGAAAACATATGCAAGTTATTGGCTTAGATCGGCAGGAGAAGATGAGAAAGTAAGTCATTATAGAGGCCGCAATAGAGGATTTTATCATTCTTATTATTCAAGATGTACGAAAGTAACTAGTTATGGGAGCATTTATGATAAGGTTGATGAAAATGAGAGACTCGGGGTTAGACCAGCAATATATATACGGATTAGGAAATGAAAAATTCTTAATACAGAAACAGGAGGCTACATATGAGATTAAAATCTTTACACTGCCCGGAATGTAACGCACAGATAAAATACGAAGCGGGTTCACAGATAATGTTTTGTCAGTACTGCGGTGCACAACTACATGTGGATGACGAAGTCAGAAAAACAGAACATCGCAATTATAATTATAACTATAATTACAATTATGATGAAGCAAAAATACGTGAGGCCGACGTTAAATTATTAAAACTTGAAAGTGAAGAGCGAAGAGTTCAAAGTGATAATAAATTAACTATTAAATTGTTTGTAGGAATGTTTGCAATGGCACTAATATGTTTACTTATTAGTGGCATATTAAGCTACGTGGAAGATTCCAAACAAAAACATCAAGAAGCGCAAGGGTTAATATGTCCCGGGAATGCAGGATATTATATAGGGAAAGATTATCAAACAGTTAAGGCTCAATTTGAAACTATGGGGTTCACAAACATAGAGCTGATACATATAGGTGACAAATCATGGTTTTCAGATGACTGGCAGAAAGTTGATAGCGTCACAATCAACGGAAAAAGTTTTTCCAAAACAGATGGGTTTAACAGTACGGATAAAGTAATTATATCTTATCATTAAGACAGGAGGGAACAATTATGTTCTGTGTTAAATGTGGCAAGGAATTAGATAATAATGCATCGTTCTGTCCATACTGTGGAAACAAAACAAATCATGGAGAAAATGATTCTAATAGGCAAGTCGGTTATATAAACAGGGCTGATTTTCAGGAAAATTACAGGAGATTGAACAGACCAGCTGCTTCACAAACAACAACAATCATTATTGTTATGTCCGCTATTAGTGGGATTATGTGCATTATGGGTATTTTTATGCCATATATAAAAGCTTCTGCAACGAATCTTTATATTGAGAAGACTTTCCAAGAACTATCCGAATCATTTTATATTGTTTTTGCAGGCTTAGGTTTAGTTGGTATAATATTAAGTATATTAAAGAAATTCCTTGGCTCAGCCGCTGCTGGAGGTATTTATTTATTTCTTTATCTTATAAGCACCACTGATTATTGGGAAAATCTGAAACAATATGCTGACGAAGCATATATAACAAAAGAAATTGGATTGTTTTGTATGGTTGGGGGGAGTATTGCGTTGATCATTTTGGGATTTGCCGGCTTTGTTTCCAAATTAACTAATAAAGCATAAACACAGACAATAATGAAGAACGTTTTAATACTTATTTTCCATAATAGGGTAGGATTAATAATGTCTCGTCACAAACATGAAGATTGGTCAAAGAATCAAAGAAGATACAGAAGGGAATATTGAAACCCAAGCAAAAGATGTAAAAATTTTTGTTATGTAACAACTACAATATATGAATGTCATGATTGCTCTGAAGTGCAAAAATTTAGAATAAGAGGAGATCATCTATGAAAAAATTTGTTCTTATACTTATAGCATTGCTATTTATATTAGGAGCTATATTATATGGTTTAGATGCCGTAGGCCTCATTAATCTTGAGGAAATGACTAAAAATGCGGATAATACAAAAAAAGAGAACACAAAGAAAGCAGAAGAGGTGAAAAAGGAAGAATTAATCCCGATTATTGATGATGAACAAAACAATAATGAATTAGGCCTAGACTTATCAAATAAACAAGTTGGTGATATTATTGAATTTGGTACATATGAACAGGATAATGATTATGATAATGGGAAAGAACCAATAAAATGGATAATCCTGAATATTGAAAAAGATTATGCTTTGCTAATGAGTGAATACGCTCTAGACTGGGAAGAAATCTTTTATGATTATGAACCTAGTGTAGTTAGAACGGATTATCATTGGAGTAATTCCAAAATAAGAAGAACATTGAATGAGGACTTTTATAACGAAGCGTTTAATGATGAAGAAATGACGCTAATATTAACAACAAGCGTAACTACTTATGGAACCAGACTTAGTGCAAACCCCACAGAGTATGAAATAAATTATTCTTTAAGGAATACTAAAGATAAAATTTTTCTTTTATCCTATACAGATGTAAGAAATGCTTTGTATGGATTTGAAGATTCAAATGTAAAAAGCTCTACAAGATATTGCTCAGCAACCACATATGCTATAAAAAAGCAAAAAAGTGGTCTTTCTCCTTATGAAATTGTTGATTATTGTCTTCGCTCACAGGGAGATGAGGTTGAATTTGGTGGAAGAGTAAGAGATAAAGTAAATTCTACTACCTATCTCCCTAATCTACAGTATGTTAATAGTAGTGGTCAGATAATTTCTTCTGGTGGAAATAGGAATACTTATTATATTCGACCAGCATGTATGGTAAAAATAAAATAATTTTTGAATTTTATGAATAAAAGGCTGATATACAGCTTCAGTCTCTAAGGTATTATAGTTGATGTTTTGGGATTGTCATAAGAAAAATAGTATTTTTATAGCATTTATAGTGCTACTTTTTATATTATTTAATAATATGAGACATGTCCATTGTTCCTATGGAGGTACTAAGATATGAAATACTGCCCAGGATGTGGAAAAACTATAAATAACAATTCCAGGTTCTGTTCTAGCTGCGGAAGAGATTTAGCGGACTTTAACAATAATGAATATATTAATAGAAATCCAAGAGTCAATATCAACATGGATGGAAACGATGATAATCAAATTATCAAGTGTCCAAACTGTGGCTCAACCATAAAGTATATGAGCCTTTACTGTGAGTTTTGTGGTGCAGAGCAGCAGCAAGTGCATAACGTGTACTCCATAAAATTATTTGCCGAAAAAGTATCCCGATTACACTCCGCAAGGGCCACTAGCAAGGCAAATGTATTTGCTAGTGCTTTTGGATTTGGGAAAAAGGATCCTGCAGAAGAAGAACTGATAAGCATGGTAACTGATTTCCAGATTCCTAATTCAGTCGGAGATATTACAGAATTCATGATTTTTGCTGCTTCTAATATCAATCCTGTTACCTTCAACGAATATGGCATGAACCAGTCAGGGGCAAAATCTTTACATGAATGGTCTGTTATGAAAAGAGAATCACAAGCATGGTTCACGAAAATGGAGCAGGCATATAACAAGGCATCTGTTTTTTTTGGGAACACATTAGATTTCGAGAAAATTAATATTATCTATCATAAGACAAGGAAAGAAATAGAAGAGGCTAGGAGCAGAGGACGAAGATTATTCAGATTAGCAATGGTACTCTGCTTTGCGCCAATAGTGTTGCTATCCATATGGTATATTGTTGAAAAGGTTTCTGATTCCAATAAAAATAGCCCCGAATACACCGTAAGTGAAAGCAATTATGTGGTTTCAGATGACTACTTATCAAAATCGACTTTTGATTTTGATTCGTTAGATGTTGATCGTATATATCCTCAATCAGATTATGATTCTCCCCTGATTGAAAATATTACAACTGCTCCTGAACTCATTTATAATACTTTGGGAAGCGAGAACAAGTTAAAATATAGACCGTATGTAATTACCGGGGAAGTAATCGCTACTTTTGAAAACAATTATGAAGCATATGATTATTTCGAAGTAAGGCACAATGAAGATGATGAACTAAAAGAATATTACTCATTTGTCATCGAAAATGAATATGGAAAGATATGGATATGTGACCTTGCATCTGCTGATGTCAAGTACTTCAAAAAGCAGATAAATTCTGGGAAAATGGAAAATGATGAATGGCACAATAAATTCATTAATGAATTTGGTGGATACAGAAGATATGAATATCCTGTAAAAGGGGAAAAAGTTGCTATCTTAGCATTATATATTGGGTTCAGCCAAAAAAATAATATCGCTACTTGTTATTTTGGTATTAATCAGATGTATTATGATTGGTGCCTTGATAATTAATTACTAATCATTCAGTATATAATATTATCACCTGATTGGAGTTCGGCAATGAAAAAGTATTTTATTTTATGTTTTATATTATGCCTTTGAAGAAAAATACTACGATAAATTCTCAGCAAACAGTTTTATCAGATGGGATATCTCCTTCAGATTTCTTTAAGCTCCGAAAGACCATACAAGGTGATGTTGTCGGTGTTTATATTCTGTTGAACATAAATAAAGGTAAACATTATGTAGGTCAGGCAAAAAAGGTGTATTTCCGTATTAATCAACACTTCACTGGAAAGGGCAACCAAGAAGTTTATGCGGATTTCATGTACGGAAACAATTTCCGAATAAAGATCATACGCCTTGGTGACAGCGGATATTATGATTTGGACAAATTAGAAAAAGATATGATTGCCAAATATGATGCGTACCATTCGGGATACAACAAAACTGTTGGGAATGGTGGATAAAGATTTATAAATTACAAGTACAGCGCCCTCACTACTCGCTGCTCACTCGCTGCTCACTTTAATATATTATTTCGTTAAACTATAATTTAGCGAAATAATTAATAATTTGAGACACCCCTCTCCTCGAGGTATTAACTACTTGCTCATTAGGTATCAACATACTATAATAAACTAGTTATGACATTATACCGGCTGTTTTGTACTTTTCACATTAATAATATATTTCATACGAATCATAATCCACATATCTGGTATAGAAATAAATAACCGCATGGTCTTTATTTTCTGGATCGTCGGAATTATCAGCATAATTTGAATTGAACATTATGTATGAAATAGCTCCGTCTTTGTAGAAAATGATATATGCATCTTTATTTGCAAAATTGCCGCCTTCTTTGGTTACAAAGATATAGTTTTCATCCTCCTTAGAGCCTACGATGATGCTGGCAAAAGGTGCTCCCTCCAGTGCGTATGAATCACAGGTGATCTTATAGGATACGCCTAAAATGTCCTGAGAAATATATTTCTCAAATGAAACCTTAACAAGGCCTTTACCTCCTTTAGGTATATTCGATGTATTGCCAACTGCTTTTTCAATGGTATTTCCATAACTATCGATCATTTCCACCGTCAATGTGATCACGACATTATCCGTTTTTGGAGTGGCCTTAAAATATAAGCTCCTGTCCAAAGCACTGGAATGCTCAATAATCTCCTTTTCAAATGTCACAAACTCAGAATTAAGCTCATTCGCATTCATTTCCATGATACCATAAGTATCCGTTTTCTCTATATCTCCTACTTCTGACACTGCATCATTTGCGAACTTATTTTTATCACGTTCAGCAATTCTGTCCTTAGCCCCCTTCATTAT
>JAEEGG010020817.1_pt1 | contig 13078 bp, 10 predicted proteins | sample 9134161 | NCBI WGS metagenome assembly JAEEGG01 (sample SAMN16246543, study PRJNA631951) | gut metagenome | biome: gut microbiome; feature: rumen; material: CR-attached | host: Bos | place: Iran: Karaj | collected 2018-10
AAATTCATTTGCCGCTCCGAGATACAGGGCATCCAATATCTTTGAAGCATTCCAGCCCCATGCCATAAGTTCGCCGGTCTGTTCGCTTTCTTCTTTAATATTGTATGGATAAAGCTCGTAGAAAAGGCCCTTTCGCAGGGAATTGTCTTCGGCTATGTGAGTTGGGTTCATGATAATAAGCGCATATCCCATTGAAAGCACATAGTCTTTTACAGCTATGGGATGCATGCTTATTATAACGGGAAAACCGCCCGGGTGATTTGAAATTTCAGGAAGATAAACTGGAACCGAAAAATTGATCTCTTTACCGTTACGCTCAACATAAACCGTCAGTTTTTTCGCGCCGACAGCTTTTTCTATACCAAAAAACGATTCGGTTATTGCGCCGCCTTCTTCTGTCTTGTAGCGAACATTCTCACCGTATCTGTAATATCCGTATATTTTACTTTGATAATCGCCTGAAAGTTTGCTCGTTACCTTTTCAAGCGATTCTTTTGAATAGTCTGTGACTCTTTCAAAAGGATTGGGGTAGTTTGAAGTATTCATTCTTTTATCCGATCGTCAGTCTAAATGTTCGCAAAGTTTAACTACATTGAGAGGTGTATATGAAACCCAGTTATAGTTAAGGTCATCTATGGAAGAAACCTCATATTTGGGAGTGTGTGCTTCCTCGGGCGTAAGATAGCTTTCCGTTCCGTCAGCATTTTTAAGAACATATAATACTTCTTCCGAATCGGGAATTTCATGATAGCCGTCATATACTACGCTTTCGGATAAAGATATCTCGTTTTTGTCCAATTTGTAATATCTCATCTGAAATTCATCATGAGAATCAAAGATAAGGCCCGTTTCGGGATTGAGAAATCTGACACCTCCGAGTAAATCGGCGTCGATCCAATTATCTTTGTTAACGATTATTTCAGCGTTTTCATATGCTTTTACCAATCCTTCGGGATAATGGTCTTTTCCGATATCCGTAACGGCCACTTCCATAGTCGGAAAATAAGGTGTCGGCATTATAAAATCAGCTCCCTTTGTGGTAGCTCCCGGCAAAGTCATAAACTGAAACAAAGCACTTTCGAGTGTCGATTCAATATATAAGTAATCCTGTCCGGTCAGCTGATATATGGCATCGTTAATGTTGATCTCTTCGTAACCTCTTTCCACATATCCCTTCCTTAATGAAAGATAGTTATCATAGATCTTGTCCATATCGTATAAGTCAACCAGAAAATCGGCTGCACTTAAAAATGTTTCTTTATCATACGCTTCTTGTATAGTCTTTTTAACGACAACTTCACTTCCGTCATCCTTTACTTCGGTGATCACAAAAGCAGGAAAGCGCTCTATGGAATCATTTTCGAAATCGATAATGTCGCTGTACATTTTATCGAAGTTGATATTGTACAGTTTGTATTTTCCTTTGATAGAAGCATATTCGAGTCCTTCAAGCAATAAAAGATCCGGATCGGAAACCTCGTTTGTTTCCTTGACAGATTCAGTACTTTCAACCGATTCGCTGACCCGGCTTACGCTTTCAACAACCGAAGAGTCTGTGGACGCAACGGAATTTACAGGCTCCTTATTTGTGCAGGCACAAAGAGCCAAAGACGAAAGTATAATGATCGAAATGACTTTGATCCTTTTATTTATCATGGAAACTCTCCTTTTTATTTCACAAAACATGATACTATATTTTTATGTACGCTTCAATTTATTATAAATGAAGAAAGGTGCTTACATTCTTAAGATATGTTAAAATTATAGAATAATCCAATAAAGGAATTTCGATATGAAAAAAATACGTGAAAGAATTTTTAATATCATACAGATAGGAAAACGTACAGATTTTTTGAGCACTTCATTTGATATCTTTATAGTGATCATGATCTTTTTAAATCTGTTCGCGACACTCTTTTCGACATTTGATGAATCCGCCTCCTACGAAGGGATTATCGGTGTGATCGAATGGGTAACGATCATCATATTTACGATCGAATATGTTTTACGACTTTGGACCGCAGATTTTCTTTATCCCGCCGATAAAAGAGTAACATCCGCATTTAAGTTTGCTTTTTCTTTTTACGGCATTATAGATCTTTTGACGATCCTGCCATTTTACCTCCCCTTCTTTTTCCCTTCGGGAATCGTTGCATTCAGGATGTTACGTGTGATAAGGATCTTCAGACTCTTTAAGATCAACTCCACTTACGACGCGTTCAACGTAATAACCGACGTACTAAAAGACAAGAAAAATCAGCTTCTCTCTTCCATGTCCTTAATACTGATAATGATGGTCGCTTCATCGTTATTTATGTACAGCTTGGAACACGAAGCCCAGCCCGATCAGTTTTCCAATGCGTTTTCCGGAATATGGTGGGCAACGTCGACACTGCTTACCGTAGGATACGGTGATATCTATCCGGTAACGATCGGTGGCAGGATAATGGCCATAGTGATATCGTTTTTGGGCGTCGGAATGGTGGCCATACCTACAGGTATTATTTCCGCCGGCTTCGTGGAACAATATACAAAGCTTAAGCGCCTTGAAAGTCTGGGAGAAGAAAACGAACTTCTCTATGTTACAAGCACTGTTAAGCACGGTCATACCTGGGTCGGAAAAAAGATCGGCGATATTGTTCTTCCTCCCGATCTTCTGCTTGCGGCGATCATTCGCGGAAATGAAGTCATTGTTCCCGAGAAAGATGTGGAATATCACGAAAAAGATGTCCTCATTCTTGGTTCAAAGCATTATAAAAACAGCAAAGATATTGAGATCAAGGAGCTTCTTATCAAAGGCGAACACCCCTGGATAGGCAAGAAAATATCCAATCTTGATATTTCAAGACTGGATATAATAGTAATGATCTACAGAAACGGTAAATCTGTCATTCCTACCGGTTCGACAGTGATTAACGCGGATGATACAGTCATCGTTTATTCAAAAAGACCGGGATAAATAAGATCACGTACAATCACAAGAATAATCAAACAGTTTAACCGCGATATTAGAAACATCTGATATCGCGGTTATTATATTCTTATACAACAAAAACTTGTTGATGTGTAATAGACCATAGATCATAAAAATATACTTTATTAAAAACTGCTTGTGAGTTATAATATAACATGCTTTGAGTCTTATATTATATGGGGGTATAAATGATAAATATAGCGATATGTGATGATTTACCTTATTGGGTATCTGATACCAGAAAGAAATGTGAAGAAGTTTTACGAGATTTGGGGCAAACCTACAATATTATTGATTTTTCTTCCGGTGAAGAAGTCATAGCTTATACAGGCGAAAAGATTCACCTTCTTTTTTTGGATATAGAAATGAACGGTATGAGCGGACTCGATGTCATGGAACAGATTCAGAATAACCCCTTATTTTGGCGTATAGTGTTTGTAACCGGTCACGATAATTATTATGGCTATACTATAGACATTAAAACTTTGGCCTTTTTGAGCAAGCCGGTTGTTAAGGATGATATTAAAAGATGTTTCAGGGCTGTTTTACGAGAAGCGGAGCGAAATAGAAAGATAACTATTGAAACAACTGATGGAGATATATCTTTTTCCGTTGAAGAAATTGTTTATATACATGCTAAAGAACATTATGTGACAATCTATTCAAATGGTAAAGAAACAGAAGGATATTTAAGCCTTAAGAAATTGGAAGATATACTAAAAGATACCTCAATCATTCGATCTCACAAATCTTTTTTGGTAAATCTCCTATATGTAAAAGACGTTATATGGGGTAAAGTAATCCTCTTGTCCGGAGAAACAGTTCCGCTTGGAAGATCATATTATCAAAAATCAAGGGATGCCTTTTTCCAATTCATTAAGAAAATGTCAATCGAAAGGTTGATTTAGATATATCTGTTTCTGTCCTAAATTATAAATTTTAACATTTCTCAAACCATATGATGCTCTTTATAAGAACACCATACGGTTCTTTATTTGGAAGATTTACTGTCGTTCATGAAAAAAATACTGTCGTTCATGAAAAAGTGTTTGAAATCGACCGTTCATGTAATTTACGGTGAAAGAGTAATACATTCATACTTATTATTTCCAGGAAAGGAGAATTATCTCATGAAAAAGAGAATAGTATCATTGCTATTGCTTATTTCAATACTTTTTTCATTTAGTCCTGCCATTTCTTCCTATGCATCTCTATCAACAACACACACGCACTATGTATGCACAAGAGTTGGCAATTATGAACAGGAATATCTTTACACGCATTCTCATTATTGTACTAAGAATGGGAGAACTGATTGGTGGCCTTGTCTTGTATATGATCAATACAAACGGATAGAAAGATATTGTGTTGATTGTGGAGTAGTTATAGAAAGTTTATGTTATCGAGAATATGTTGGACAAATTCATCAATTGGCCTATTAACTGGTGTTTGTTGATTGGTTTATATACGATTATAATAATAGGAGCGTACCTAATAAATGAAGAAAAATAGAATTGCTTTGGTTTTATGTGTGATATTGCTACTCTCAATAAGTTTAATTAGTTATGCAAGCCTGGCAGATAACTGTCGTCATTATAATTCATCAGTCAATGATGTCTATTTTTCTGTTCAAAACCATTCTTCATCCTTATATACTATTAAAGATGGGAGGATGGGATGGTGGCCGGTAATATACTATGATGACTATGTCAGAAAAGAGTATTCTTGTAGTCAATGTGGAAAACGAATCCCTGAATTGGATGTGAATAGACTTATAGGAACTCATTGGGAGTTTGCTTATTAATAACCGAAATAGGGGTTGATATATGACATCGAAAAAATATATTAGAATATTAGTTTTTGTTTCTTTTTTTCTGCTTTTAGCGGGTTGTTCAAAGAAAGATAAATCGGTAAATGATTCAAAGGAGTATACTTCGAATAAATACGGATGTGTCTTATTTAATCGAATAAGCACACATTTCGATGAATCCCAAATTTTAAGATGTCTTTCTCCACGAGGAGTTTCTGAGTCTTTTATTACATTTGATCCAATAAATATAGATGAAATAATTACGTGCGATGTAATAACCTGTGACGGAGATTATAACAAATTTAATATTTCCTATAATCAAAATGAGTATGTGGATACTGTGGGGTTAAGTGTTTCCAATGAAATGGTTTTTATTAGAAACAATGAAGATACTCATTCTTTTGTAGAAATAATCGACGATGGCAAGAAAACGATAAATAAGATACCAATTCCTAATAAGTACATTATTTCGGAAAAATCTGAAGCATTTGTTGATGCTTATGGTCTTATTCACATTGCAAATGCGCTTCGTCAAGATAATGAAGCATACAAAAAAAGTTACATCATTTTAAAAGATGAAGAAATGGTATTTTGCCGAGATTTATTGAACGAAAATGCCTCCTGTAGATTAATTGTTTTTCCGGATATGACTGTTGGATTGGATATAACCGACAGTATTACAAACGGAAGAATCAATCACGAAATAATCCATTATAACGATAAGGATTCTGCTTGCGTTACTGTTTGTAAATACAGTACGAATGAAATAATTGATAAAGATGATATAGTCTCTTTGAATGTTTTTGACGATTCTCATCTGGTTTACATTACATGCAAAGGTATATATCTTTCAGACTATAATATGGATAATCCTGAAATGATATTTAACTGGCACCAAAATGGTATCTCATTCAATTCATCAGTATCTTCCTTTGAAGAATGCAGAGTCTGTGCAAATGATCAAGGAGATATTTTCGTTCTTAAAGAAGGGTTCAAGTGTGATGAATATCTTAAATTGAGTAAACTCCCTGAAAAAATTACTACTGTAGAGATTGCTGGTTTAGACGCTTTACGCTCATACAATAAAGCTGTTTTTAACTTTAATATCAGCCATCCGGAATATCATATAACTATCAGAGATGATTATGATAAGACTATTCTTCTGACAAAGCTGATATCCGGTGAAGGTCCTGAAGTAATAGAATCGGGTGTCGTGGATGAGCAATCGCAAAAAAATATGTGGGAACCTCTCGGAAACCTTGTTTCGGAAGATACCATTGCAAACTTAAATAAGGGAGCCATCATTTGTGGCAGCATTGACGGAGAGTTGTTAGGTGCTGCTCCATGTTTTGCGATAGATACTCTTGTAACAGGAGACTGTTTTGAAAAATGGGATTATGATACTTTTATTCAAAGCATTAAAACCAATCCCAATCTGGAAACAATAACGGGAAACAGTCTTTTGGAAGGAAAACTTCAAATTCTCAGATACCTTTTTTGTGACGGGATCGATGATACATATTTTATAGATCATAATGACCAAACCTATACTATCAATCGTGACAGACTGGAAGAAACAGCATTTTTGATCGAGAAGTATCAAAATGATGAAAACCTGGACAAAACAACATTTGACATGGTAGCAGATAAGTCAATGCTATGCATGAGATTTTTGGTTTTTCGTCCAATCGATTTATACTACATTCTCTATGCTTTCAATGATAAGGGCTATGTAACTGGATATCCTGGAAAAAACGGGGCAAAGCATTATTTATTTGATTCGGGAACATTGTTTGTAAGAAAAAATATATCTGACGAAAAGAAAAAGGTAATATCGGAATTCTTCGAATACTTGCTTTCTTATGAAGGACAGAACAGTATACTTATCGACGATAGATACGATGGATTCAGCGCAAGAGATGATGTATTAAGCGAACAGATAAATGCCATGAAAGAACGTGAGGGCGAAATGGCCGGACTTGGTAATGTAATGTTTTTACTCAAAGATATAGATACTGAATATGCAAAGGAAGAAATATACAAAATAATTGAGAAAAGTATTCCTGAACAAGATTGGGATGATCCATTTTACACAATTATATGGGAAGAATTTGATGATTATTTTTCCGGAAACATAGATATGGATACACTTGAAGATCATTTAAGTAAAAGGATTGAAATATATATTAATGAAAGGCAATGATCTTCCAAATAGAAAGTGTGAATGAAGCATTAATTCAAAAAGGGAGCGATGATCGCTCCCTTTTGCTATTCCTTAACAACGCCTTTTTGAAGCATTATATTTGCATACAGTGCCGATTCGCCGGTCGTGATGATCGCATATGCTTTCTTTGCTTCTTCATAGAATGCAAATCTTTCGATCTCGCCTACACATTCGTTTTTGTAACCGTGATCGTTAAGGATCTTTTTGTATGTATCCCAGATGGGTGTTTCAACCGGATCTCCCGGCATTACCTGCATCAGATTTACCGGATGATCAACGTAACTGTCGAGCGGGAAAAGCTTAAGTATCGCGTCCAGCACTTCCGGCACTCCGTGTCCGTCAAGCCTTACTACGATCGCGTTTTTCCCGACCGATTCTGCGGGGAAATTACCGTCCGCTATAACAAGTCTGTCTGCATGTCCCATTTCGCACAGAACTTTCAAAAGCTCGGGCGATAAGATCTTAGGTATTCCGATTAACATTTTCTTCCTCCAAATAGATTATTTAAATGACCACTCGAGCACTTCGTATCCTTCTCCGGAAAACGTAAAGAAAACGTTCTGTAATCCGGTTATCGTGGTGTCGAGGTTGGCTTCGATGGTAACGCATCCGTCGCCTTTAACGGGAATGTATCCCACAACTTCTTTGTTGATATATCCGACCGTTACTCTGATGGCGCCTTCTTTTCCGTTCGTATTAATCTTTGCGGTTACGCTCGTTGCACCTTTATCACCAAAATCTACTCCGGCCAGTTCCACAAAATCGCCCGTGTTTATTGAGGTAAGAAGCATAGTGCCGCTGCCGCAAGCTTTGCTTACATCATCTGCGGGTGCGGTATCGACTCCGCCCATTGATGAAAATGTTGCTGCGTTTATAGTCTCATACGGATTTAACGCTCCTACCTGCGCTCTGGCATTGTCTTTCATCAATATGTTTCCGATAGTTCCGTCTTCGCCCATCTCAAACTCTTCGATGGAAGTCGAGCGGTATCCGTGAAGAACTCCGATCGCCTTTTCGAGCATTCTTGTATGATATGTGATGTACCACTTGTCTTTAAACTTGAATATTGCGTGATGATTGTTTCCGCCAAGTCCGTAGTAGAAACCGGGGTTTTTGAGGATTGTTTCTTTGTACGTGAATGGACCGAGGGGATTCTTGCTTGTCATAACACATATCTCGCCGTTTTCGAATCCGTATTCTTTGGTACCTGCTTCATCAACATTAAAGTTCGAGCAATATGTATAAAAATATGTGTCACCGTATTTATGTATGCCCGAATCCTCGAAAAGATAAGGAGCATCGATCGTTTCGGGAACATCTTTAAGGCTCATCATATCTTCGCCAAGTTCCGCGCATCTTGCTGTCATGGGGTGAGCCGCTTTACCCTGAGGAACACCGCCGCCGAAATATATGTAAGCTCTTCCGTCATCATCTACCAAAACCGCCGGGTCGAAAAGCCACTCAACGTTTCCGCAATTTTCCATGTCTCTTCTTATAAGTCCGTGTCCGAGTTCGTCTCTGAAAGGACCTACGGGAGAATCTGCGCAGACAACACCGATTCCGCCGCCGTTATCCGCAAAGTATAAGAAGAACTTCGGTTTTCCGTCCACGATCTTCCAGGCAGCTGCCGGAGCCCAAGAGTTGTGTGCCCACTTTGCTGCACCGTCGGGACCTGCGATCATGATCTCACCGTGATCGGTAAAGTTGATCATGTCTTTGGTTGAAACTACATATATGCTCTTTATCTTGGAATAGGAGTTTTCCTTGATCTCACCCTTCTCGTCATATTCATAAGCATCCGCCGTCATATAGATATAGACCGTGTCGTCATAAACCATGGCAAACGGATCCGCGCCGTAATGCTGCTCAATAATGGGATTGCAGTTCATAACTCCCTTGTAGCTTTTTGTAACTTCAATATTCTTAAACAAACTCGCGTAATCCATTTCTTTTTCCTCCGATACATTATTATCGATCGTTCTTTCTTCAATACCAAGATCCATTGTTTGTTCTACCGTCGTTTTATTAGTGCAACCGTACAAAAGCGACAATAATGAACAAAGAACAAACATCTTTATTCTTTTCATACTCAAATCCACCCGAAAACTATCGATTTGATAACTTTACCATATAGTAATTAACCGTATTAAACAAACGACATATTGCGAAATACTGTTCAAATAATGTGATTGTTGACATTTGCCTTATTTTCGATATGATAGTCTTTATGAAAAAAATAACTGAAACAATAAAAAAAGAACCGATGCTCCTCGTTTCATTGATAGCGGCTTTGGTCTCTTTGATAATAACTCCCCCCGACAAGGGATTACTTAAAAACATAGACTGGCATACTCTCGGCACTCTGTTCATGATGCTGACTGTTTTGGAAGGTTTTAAACAGGAAAGCCTTTTTAACCCTCTCATCAAACTAAGTTCCAATTTTAAAACGATGGCAACACTTTCTTTGTTCTTTATCTTCGGAGTGTTCTTCACTTCGATGTTTGTAACAAACGACGTGTCTCTTATCATCTTTGTTCCTCTCACTATCCTTGTCTTCAGAGAGCTTAAAAGAGAAGAATGCATACTTCCCGTTATCTCAATGGAAAACATTGCCGCCATCAGAGGATCGCTTTTAATGCCGTTCGGAAGTCCTCAAAATCTGTTTTTGTATCAGCAATCGGGGGTGAACGCGTTAAGATTCATGCTTCACATGTCACCTCTTTGCGTCGGTTCCGGAATTCTTCTTATCGTTTTTGTACTTATTATGTATAGGAAGGAACTCAAAAAGAAAACTGCCTCTTTCTCGGGCAATCTCATTAAGGAATGGAGAGACGAAGATAAGGCAAAAAGAACAATGTACGCGATCTTGTTTGTTTTGATCCTTACCACGATCGTAACAAGGACAAAGTTCTGGCCGATCGCAGTCTTACTGGTGATCGCAGGCGTTTTTGCCGTAAACAGAAAACTGTTTAAATCGGTCGATTACGTTTTGCTGGTAACCTTTTTGTGTTTCTTCATATTCTCGTCATCGGTTTCTTCGAACCCTGTAGTAAGTACGCTTCTTAAAAAAGCGGTTGCAGGAAACGAGTATTGGTGGGCTATCGGTCTAAGCCAGATCATCTCCAACGTCCCCGCGTCCATCGTTTTGTATCCCTTCACCGAAAACTTTGCGGGACTTATCTACGGTGCCGATACCGCCGGACTTTGTTCTTTGATAGGTTCACTCGCATCTGTCATAAATTACCGTATCTACGTAAGAGAATATCCCGGTAAAGGAAAGGATTTTATAAAGGTATTTACGCTCATCAGCTGGGCTTTCTTTGTGATAGTAGTCATTCCCGGATTCCTGCTTTCCAAGTGGCCTTTCATGTAGATTTTTCAAAAAATGCGTTTTTGATAAAAGCAATCGCAAATAGTAAGAAGTTTTTCCCTCCTTTTTTTGTTACTGTCTAGAAAAAGGAGGGTTATTTTATGGCAGTAATGGAAAAGCCTTTGGTAAAGGCACTTTCAAACGGCGGAAAATGCTGGCAGCAAGCATATGACAGATTCCGTGTAAAAGTATATGTTCCCGCAACAAATATCGACGGCCGGGTCCACAACTACGGATTCCGTGCTCCTCTTCTTCTCATCTTTGAAGAAAAAGAGATGACAATGGACGAAGCGGTTGCATTTGCCGAAGAAAAAGGATTCGCAAAGATCGCCTCAGCGGTTGACTCAAGTGTTCTGTTTGTTTATCCCACATGCGAAGGCGGCTGGAACAATGCAGACGTTGATCTGTACAAAGATCTCATCTCCGAGATCAAAATGAATACCGATTACGAAGACGGTATCGCAAAGATCACAGATTTCTTTAAACAAGAGTTCAAAGGTTATTTCATAAGAGGAGCGATATTCAGAGCCGATATATACAGCTACGGTAAATCTGCAGACTACTGCGCTAAAAATCTTTTAAACAAGATCGACGGCGAATATCTCTGGGGTCCGGGCGAGATCACTCCCGCCATGATCTCAATGGAAAACTTAAGTGTTGTCCCTGATGTACAAAGAAAAGACATTGCAGTTTTAAGCGTTGCCAACAAAGATGAGATAAACAAAGCTTTTGACGGATGCGAAAATCTTCTTATCAAAGATAAGGCAGAATACGAAAAAGACTTTAAGACTTTCGTACGCAAGTTTAAGATGTGGTGCGGCAAAATTGAGATAGAACCCGATTTTGAAGCACTTGATATGACCGAAGAGCCCGGAATGTGTGTTGTTAACACTTCCGAAAAGAATTTCCGATACAAAGATCCCACACACAAAGTCGGATACTTTGCTTACTACAACAATGATACGTTCAAGAACGGTCCTGCTCCTTTGGTAGTAGGTTTCCACGGCGGCGGAGATTCATCTATGTATCTTACTTTCGTTGCCGGATGGTGGGAGGTTTGCCATAAATACGGTTTCCTCTTCGTTTCGATCGAAAATCATCAGGATGTTCCCGCTTCGGAAGCCATTCAGGTGATCGAAGATATCAAAAAGAAATATAACGTCGACGAAAAAAGGATCTATGCGACCGGATTTTCAATGGGAAGCGGTAAAACATGGGATATGTTCCATGAATACCCCGAAGTATTTGCAGGCCTCATGCCCGCAAGTGCTTTATTCCCCGTAAAGAACAATCCTTTCGGACTTTCAATCGACGATCCGAAGATCAACAAGACCGTCAGTGTTCCTATGTTTTACTCGGGCGGCGAAGAATCACATCTTGTCGAGTTACCCAAACAGGGAGAAAGCGGACTTGAGCGAATTCAATATCTTGCATCCGTAAACAAACTCGTAAAGAAGTTCGACGTTAAATACGAAGACAAAGAGTCCTGGGAAAATCCGATCTACGGAATATTCGGTGATGAAGTGGAGAAGATTCCCGATGAATCGAGAGGAAGTACTCTTACCGTCAACTACTTTAAGAGTGAAGACGGGGTAGTCAGAACAGCTCTTGCAAGCATAAGCGGACAGATTCACGAATGCAGACAGCACACCTGTGAAAATGCATGGAAGTTCATTTCCAAATTCTCACTTGATAATAAGTAATTTATGCAAAAAGAAAGGAAGAACGATTTGTTCTTCCTTTCTTTTTATATGAGGGGGAGGATTAAGATGCTATATTATCAGTTCTCGGATGCTTCCTCTTCTTCTTCTTTCTTTGAGCAGTATGCGTAAAGGAGACTTGCTACTACTGTTGTTGCGATAAGAAGGAGTATCCAGAGATAATCCTTGATATTAAATCTCTTCTCAGCCTTTCCTGAAGCAAGAGCAGTCTTTTCATCGGTGATCTTTCCTTCAACCTCATCGATTGCCTTGCCTGCTTCTTCGTATGCAGTTACCGCGTCGTCTAACTTGGTTTTTGCATCTGAAAGATTGTCTTCAGCTTTTTCTTTTGCCTCAAAAGCCTCATCTTTGTCTTCTGATGTATTTGCCGTATCGGCATTGTTCAATGTATCTTCTACGACACCGTCAAATTCCTTTGCGGCATCGTCAAAATCACCGAGATCCTCGACCTGAACATCTTCGATCTCGTCAAAGCTTATCGTATCCAATGTATCTTCGGTGTCATCAACGGTTGTTATCGCCTCGGCTATAACCGTTTCCGCATCGAAATTGTCAGCGTATGAGCCGATTTCGCATCCAAATAAAAGAATAAGGCTTAAAGCGAAAGCCGTCATTCTTGTAATGATCTTCTTTGAACCCTTAATCGTTTTTCTCATCTTAGCCTCCTTGCAAATACTTGCTTTGTTCCGTCCCTCATTATTTATATCGGAAACCCAAGTTGTTACTTTAGGTTTTTTATGTTAATTATCTTTTAATAGTTTTTCGGATACTTTCGTATTTTCTACCATGTCTAAATTAAAAAATAAGCAACATAAATAAGTTTTTATTGTAATGTCTTTTACGAGGCTATAAAATTGTTTTATACGTTTCGTTACGCATGTACATTGGAGGTTATAATGAGTGAGATTGCGAAATTCTGTTTAAAACCTGAGCATGAAGAAATTTTAAAAAAGCGCCCGAGAGCACCCTGGATAGACGA
>JAEEGG010020823.1_pt1 | contig 13075 bp, 4 predicted proteins | sample 9134161 | NCBI WGS metagenome assembly JAEEGG01 (sample SAMN16246543, study PRJNA631951) | gut metagenome | biome: gut microbiome; feature: rumen; material: CR-attached | host: Bos | place: Iran: Karaj | collected 2018-10
CGAGATATAGACGTTGGGCTCATAGGACTGTGCGTCGCCCATCGTGATGGCCATCACGCGTGCCGTCGGGTTGATGCTGTCGGTCATGTAAAGGTCGAGCGTGCCGCCGGGGATGATGCGGTTGACATAATCCTTGAGGTCGGGCCAACTCTGCTCGGGCAGCGGTTCATGGTTGCGGCCATCGTAGTTGGGCGATACCACGAGTTTGATCCAATTGCTCTGGTCATACTCGGTCTTCTTGTCCATGATCTGAGACTGGCCGGTGGTGTGCGTCGATGCGCAGATGTCGTAGACATAGTCGTAGAACTCATCGCCCTCAGGCATCTCGGAAGGCTCGCCATACTCGCCCATGTCCTTGGCATACAGGGCGCCATGGACAACCTTGGACACCAGGGTACCCACATTGTTGTGGTACCAGATCTCGGTCTCGGCATCCTTGTCATAGTAAACGCCCACCAGGTCGTTGCTGATGGTGTAACGCACATCCTCCTTGGCCGAGCGGATGAGGCTGTTGAGCGTGTAAGCGTCGTCAAACACGCCCAGGTAGTCATACACACCGCCGTTGATGAACACAAAGTCACCGGTCTGCTCCTTGGCATCGGTGGTGGCGATGGGCGTGCCGTCATGGAACAGCAGGTTGTCGGGATCGGTGTGCTCGTCGATGGCGCCGAAGTCATATTCCCATACCTCGTAGCCGGTCATCGGGTCGATGCCGATGCAGGTCATGGGCTGTCCGGGCCAGGTCTGCACGTCGTTGCCATGGCCGTCGATGAAGGTGTCGGTGCCGTCGTTCCATGCCACGCAGTAGACGGTCTCCCATCCCACAGTGTTGATGAAGTAAACGTAGTAGTGTCCTTCCTCAACGACTACGTTGCCGGGCAGCTTGGTGGCCGACGAGGCAAAGTACTCGCGGCTGTGGTCGGTCATCGTGTTGTCTTCTTCCCAGGTGTACCACAGGACACCGGCCTTGCGGGTAATCAGGGCACTCTGGTAGGGGGTCTGGTTGGTGCGGGTGAAGAATACCTCGGCAATCGAGGCGCTCACCTGCCAATGCCACCACTTCTTGCCGTCGGGGGTGATGGTGTCGCCCTCGAAGGTCACAGCGTAGTGGTTGGCATCGCTGTGGGGATCCCAACCGCCCTCGAGGCTGTTGTAGGCGCACAAGGGCCAGTACTGCGTGTCACCACCCAGGTCGTCCAGGCTATAGGTGTGCCCGACATCACCCAGGTTGTTGATCTCGACGTTGTCGGTCTGCTCGAGATACACGTTCATCGGGAAAAGCGAGAACTCGTCGGTCTTGATGAGCTTCACCCAGCCGTCGGCCAGGCTGACAACCACGTTGTAGATACCTGCCGTGTGCATGTGCCACTCGCCCAGCTGCTCGTCCCACTCGGCTAGCGGCATGTTGACGTTGATCTTGTCGCCGGTCACCATCAGGTGGGCCGTGGCATCACCGTCGCGAGGAACGAAGTAGTTCTCGTCGTCATCGGCGTTGCCGTAGCGTGTGCCCATGCCAGCCCAGTCATTTTCGTCGGCACCCAGCGAGGTCGAGAAGCAGAAGGTGGCATTGGTGTTGAGCGTCACGTGGTTGAGGTAGTACAGGTTCTTGGCCTTGTCATACTTCATGAGCACGCCGTCGTTGGGGGCGTAGTAGTGCACATCGGTGGCAAGAGTCAGACCGCCCACCATGTACAGGTCGTCGGCCAGTTCGCCATCGCTCTCTACCCTGAAGCGCATGTTCTCGCGGTCAAAGTAGATGGTCACGTTGCCGGCGGGCAACTTGGCGTAGTAGGAACCGGATTCCTCGCCCTCGCCGATCTGGGCCATCTGGGTGTCCATCCAGTTGTCCTCGGTGTCGCTGAGCACATACTCGATGTCCTCGCCGTCGGTCGGGCCGATGCGGAATTGCGAGTTGAAGATGTTCCATGCGGCGCCCTCGTCGTCGACACCGTTGACCTGGCCAGTGGCAAACACGAAGTGGTAGTCGCCCTGCTTGGCCACATTGTAGGTGTAGCTGTAGAGGCCCGTGCTCTCGTCATAGGCCATGGAAGCCGTGGGCGCATAGTTCCATCCCAGTCCCAGTCCGTTGGAGCCGGTGATGAAGACGGGCACGGTACCCACCACCTTGAACCTGCTGTTCACGGGGTCATAGATGACGGTGTAGGTGCCGGGAGCCAGCGCAATCATGTAGGCGCCGCGGTCGCCGCCGGCCTTCTGGGTGGTGATCCAGTCACTGTTCAGGGTGATGGACTGGTCTCCGCTGGTCGGGCCGATGCGGTAATTGTTGTTGAAGTTGTCCCAGTCCTCGGCATCGCTGCCCTGGCCGTCGGCCAGCACAAACCCGTGGGTGCCTGAGGCGGTCACCGTCAGGTTATAGGTGTAGTAACCGGTGGCTGGGTCAAGTGTCAGTGCCGTCGTGGGGGCGGGACTCCATCCCAGTCCCAGTGCATCGTCACCGGTGATGAAGTAGGAAGCCGCCTGCACGAGCGTGGTCGTAGCATTGACGATTTCACCATTGGAGTCATAGGTGACCGTCACCGTGTAGGTGCCCGGCACATTGACGCTGAAGGTGGCGTTGTCCACTCCATCGGGGTGCCAGCTGTTGTCGGTGCCCAGGACCTTGTATTCGTAGGTGTTGCCGGCAACCAGATTGACTTCGCCTGAAGTCCAGGTGTAGGTGCCGTCGCCGTTGTCGGTCATCAGGGTGCTGGCACCGATATTCCAACCGTTGGGGAAGATGCTGGTGTCCGAGCCCACGACATAATACCTGACAATGGGGGTGGGAGCCTCGGTCGTGATGGTGTAGCCAGCCCCGTTGTTGCCGTCCCAAGTGATGTAGTAGGTGCCAGGAGCCAGACCGGTCATGTCACCGGTCTGGTTTGCGCCTTCACCCAGGTTGACGAGGACCGAAATCTGGTTGAAATAGTAACTGTGCGAATAGACGTACCACTCGTTCTCATCGGCGAGCGTCTCGGTATCGCTCAGCGGGGTGCCAGGCATGCTGCCGTTGAGCGGGGTCTGTCCGTTCCAGGTGTACAGATAGGGTGTGCCACCGTTGGACAACCATACGTAGAACGTGTAGTCGTAACTTGGGTCAGCCTGAATGAGGTTCAGTTGGGCGGTCACCGTCTCATTGGCCTTGTCATAGGTGACGGTCACCGTGTAATTGCCGGGAACGTCGGCGCTGAAGGTCTGGTTGCCGCTGCTCAGCGGATGCCAGGTGCCGTTAGAGCCATACACCTTGTAGGTGTAATCGGTTCCGGCATTGAGATGGAATTGAGCCGACGTCCAGCTGTAGGTATCGTCGCCGTTGTCGGTCATCTGCGCAGTGTTGGAGCTGGTGCTCCATCCGTCGGGGAAGATGCTGGTATCCTCGCCCTTGACATAGTAATCGACAGCGATTACCGGCTCGGTGCCATCGACCTTGTACCTCATGTTGGCAGCATCAAACGTGATGGTCACCTGACCGGCATCTAGCGTCACAGCATAACTGCCGCCGCCCTTCTGGGTGGGGGCCCAGCTGCCCAGAGTCACAGCCTCGTTGCCACTCGTGGGACCGTAACGGTGATTGCCGTTGAAATCGTCCCAACTGCTGCCGGGGCCGTCGGCAAACGTGAAGTAGAAGGTACCGGCCGACGTGACGTTGTAACTGTAGGTATAGATGTCATTGTCAGCATCATAAGTCATCGTTTTCAGGTTCTGCAACTGATAACTGAAGCCGCCCAGACCCAGGCCATTGTCGCCCGTGATGTAATAGTTGGGGGTGGCCGGGGTAGCAGCCTGGGCATCCACGGTTACGATGCCTGTAACGACATTGAACGTATAAGTCACGGTATAGGAGCCGGTATTCAAAATGTTATAGGAAACATTGCCGCCACTACTGTTGCCATACCAGTCGGTGTTGGCCACGACAGCCTTGCATAGCTTTGTTCCGGTTGACGTGTAATCCACTGACTTGGTCATGGTGTAGGTGATGCCATCGGTTGTGGTCATCGAGTTGGCGGTATTCGAGCCGTTCCATGTCGAAGACCCCAGTGCCTGGGTGTCGTCGCCAGCGATGACAACCGTCTGCAACGATGACACGACATGGGGCACATGAGTGTTGGAGTCGAACGTGTAGCAGACGAAACCGCTACCGGCAGTTACCGTATAACTGGCGTTATCACTGCCACCATTGTTGCCGTAGGAGGTGTTCCAACTGTTGTCGACAGTGATTTTATACCCGTAGGTGTTTCCCGATGAGTAGGTGACAGACTTCAACAAGTAGTATTTGTTGCCACTGTACGAAGTCATGTTGTTGGATGTAGTGGTCGGTGACCATGACGCCCCGAGGGCTTGCGTGTCACTGCCGGCCACCGTGTAGGTCTGCGCCATCAACTGCGGTACGGATGCAGCCAGGCAAAGAATCAAGGCCAATAGCCTGAATCCTTTTTTGAATTGTAATACTGATTGTTTCATCTCAGAAAGTTGGTTAGTATGTAAATAGTTCGTAATCAATAAAATGTAACTTTGGTTATGCTGCAGTATGTCGGAAACCAGTGATGGGCAACACACAGGCGAGCCCCTTTGGTTTGTTCTTTGACGGTAGTTATGTCACGCTTGATGGCATAAGGACCGCAAATATATGCCGCTCTTAATTGTATAAGGTGAAAACTTCATTAGATTAACGTTTTTTATTGTGTAATCGTTTGCATTTGGTTTTCAGCCAACTGCACTTTTTTATTGGTCTATCGCCAAAAAAAATCCAAAACAATACCTGCTCGCCAACAGGGAAATCAGTAGTGGCTGCTCGACGTTGGATGGCAGATGGCATGGTTTTTGCAGCGTTGTTGATATTCGTTAATCGGTGTAAAATGATGATAAAAAACAAACGTAAAAACAATATTATCATGTTTTGTACCGATATTAGAAAAAAAGCAGTACTTTTGTAGTCTATTTTGACGATAACGCATAGAATAAGCACCAATGAAGTCAGACAGTTTAGTCATCATCCCCACTTATAACGAGCGGGAAAATATCAGGAACATCATCACGGCAGTGCTCAACGTGGCTGAGCACCAGTTTGATGTGCTGGTCGTTGACGACAATTCGCCCGACGGCACTGGTGCCATCGTCGAGGAGATGATCGCCGCCGAGCCTGACCGCATCCACATCCTGAAACGTGCGGGCAAGCAGGGCCTGGGCACCGCCTATATCGCGGGCTTCAAGTGGGCTCTGGAACAGGGCTACGGCTACATGATCGAGATGGATGCCGACTTCTCCCACCCGGTGGACAAGCTGCCCGAACTGCAGGCTGCCTGCGCCACGGGAGGTGCCGACGTGTCGGTGGGTTCAAGATACCTGACTGGCGTCAATGTCGTCAACTGGCCGATGGGGAGGATGCTCATGAGCTACTTTGCATCGGCCTACGTGAGACTGATTACCGGGATGAAGGTGCGCGACGCTACGGCGGGTTACGTGTGCTACCGTCGCGAGGTACTGCAATCCATTAACCTGGATGCCATCGAGTTCAAGGGCTATGCCTTCCAGATCGAGATGAAGTTCACGGCCCACCGCATGGGCTTCAAGATCAAGGAGGTGCCCATCGTGTTTGTGAACCGTGTGCTGGGGCAGAGCAAGATGAACAGCAGCATCTTTTTTGAGGCGCTGTGGGGCGTCATCAAGTTGAGGCTGGAATCCATCTTCAACAAGCGGCGCTTCGTGCGCCAGCGCCTGCCGGAGCTCCTCACTACTCGATAATACAGAACAATGACCGGTTGATTTTTAACCATGAAATCATACCGGTTTTTTTGTTGGCACGGTTTTTGTGTGTTTGTGGATTCAATTGTGGAAATTGACTGATAAAATATGGCAAAAAGAAAACGTAATACCGGTCTGACCGATGCTCAAGTCGTTGCCAGCCGGGAAAAATATGGCATCAATGTGCTGACGCCCCCCAAGCGGGATTCCCTGTGGAAACAGTTTTTAGCAAAATTTGATGACCCGCTGATAAAAATCCTGCTGTTTGCGCTTGCATTGGCAGTGGGGTTGGCATTGTATGAATATTTCAGGCTCGGGATGGATATGAGCATCTTTATTGAGCCAATGGGAATTTTCCTGGCCGTGATACTGGCGACGCTGATAGGCTTCCTGGTCGAGGTCAATGCCAACAAAAAATTCCGCCTGCTTAATCAGACCGATGACCACGTCAAGGTGAAGGTGCGCCGCAACGGGCATGTGACACAGGTGCCGCGCTGCGATATCGTCGTGGGCGACCTGGTGCTGCTCGAGACCGGTGAGCGCGTGCCTGCCGACGGCACCATCCTGGAGAGTTACAACCTGACGGTTGACGAGAGCTCGTTCACGGGCGAGCCATCGGCATGGAAAACGCACGACGCCAGCGCCGAGAACCACGAGGCAACCTATCCCGTCAACACCCTGCTGCGTGCCAGCACCGTCATCGAGGGCCAAGCCTTGCTGCAAGTGGACCGCGTGGGCGACAAGACCGAGTATGGCAAGATTTACCGCGATGCACAGATAGATAATAACATCCAGACGCCGCTCACCCAGCAGCTCGACCGCCTGGGCCGCCTGATTTCGCGCGGCAGTTACCTGATGGCCGGCTTGCTCGTGCTGGGCCGCGTGGTGGAGTTTTTCTGGGCCGGAGGCTCTGAGGGCCTTGTTGCCGATGCGCAATATTTTATCGAGACCGTGATGCTGGCTGTGACGCTCATCGTGGTGTCGGTGCCCGAGGGACTGCCCATGAGCGTGACATTGTCGCTGGCGCTGAGCATGCGCAAGATGCTCAAGCACAACAATCTGGTGCGCCGCATGCATGCGTGCGAGACCATGGGTGCCGCGACCGTCATCTGTACCGACAAGACGGGTACGCTCACACAGAACCAGATGCAGGTCTATCAGGCTCATTTCTACGGGCTTGAGGGCGGTGAGCGGCTGGCCGACGATGATATGAGCATTATCGTGAGCGAGAGCATCGCCTGCAACAGCACCGCCTTCCTCGACGACAGCGATCCCAATAATGTGGTCGCCCTGGGAAATCCCACCGAGGGCGCTCTGCTGCTGTGGCTGCAGGCCTCGGGTGACGATTATGTCGCACGCCGCGACTCATGTGAGCCGTTGGAGCAGCTCCCCTTCTCGACGATGACCAAGTACATGGCCACTATCATCGACAGTGCCACGGGCAAGCGCTTGTTGCTGCTCAAGGGCGCTCCCGAGATTGTGATGCGCCTGTGCAGCGAGGTGGTGGGCGGAGTTACTTTCCAGCAGGTAGCCGATGAGTTGACGACTTATCAGACCAAAGCCATGCGCACCCTGGCATTTGCCTATTGCGAACTTGACCCCGCTGTCGATCCTGCCGAGTCGCTCAAACTGCTGCGGGCAGGTGATTGCCCCGAACTCACGCTGCTGGGCATTGTGGCCATCAGCGACCCCGTGCGCACCGATGTGCCGGCCGCTATCCAGGATTGCCGCAACGCCGGTGTGAAAGTGAAAATCGTCACCGGTGACACCGGCGGCACAGCGCGCGAGATTGGACGCCAGATTGGCCTGTGGACCGACGAAGACCCCGACGATGCCATCATCACTGGTCCCGACTTTGCTGCCCTCGACGATGACGAGGCCGCACGCCGTGCCGCACGCATCAAGATCATGGCCCGTGCCCGTCCCGATGACAAGGCACGCCTCGTGCGCCTGTTGCAACAGCAAGGCGAGGTGGTTGCTGTCACGGGCGACGGCACCAACGACGCTCCCGCGCTCAATGCAGCCCAGGTGGGCCTGTCGATGGGCGACGGCACCGCCGTGGCCAAGGAGGCCAGCGACATCACCATCCTCGACAACTCGTTTGCCAGCATCAACAAGGCCGTGCTGTGGGGCCGCTCGCTGTACAGCAACATCCAGCGCTTTGTCCTGTTCCAGCTCACCGTCAACGTGTGCGCCTGCCTGGTGGTCGCCATCGGCTCGTTCTTCAGCAAGCAGCCCGCGCTGACCGTGACCCAGATGCTGTGGGTGAACCTGATTATGGACACCTTCGCAGCCCTGGCGTTGGCCTCGCTGCCGCCCAACAGCATCCTCATGCGCCAAAAGCCGCGCAACCCGCGCGCCAGCATCATCACCCCGCGAATGAAACGTTATATCCTTGCAGCCGGCCTGCTGTTTGCGGTACTGTTGCTCGGAATGTACTATCAATTCATCAGTCAGGGCGGTGGCGGACGCGTGTTTGCCAAGGGCGTCAACCCCAACATCAACCCCCATGAGATGGGCATCTTCTTCAGCGTGTTTGTGTTCCTGCAGTTCTGGAATATGTTGAACGCCAGGTCCTTTGCCACGGGCAAGAGCGCTTTCAACAACATCAAGCACAGCACCGTGTTCTGGGGTGTAGCCGCAATGATTTTTGTCGGCCAGATTGTCCTCGTGCAGTTCTTCTCACCGTTGTTCAACACTGCGCCGCTCGATGCCAAGACTTGGCTGATGATTATCCTGGGCACTTCGCCCGTGTTCCTGATAGGTCTTGTCGTTAAAAGCCTGAAGCGCATGGCCGGAAAACAAGAGTGAAAAAAACAGTTAAACCCTTTGCCAATTCAATTATTTGGTGTTAATTTGCAAAACCTATATACATCAACGTACTGAAAACAAACATTATAAATCATTATTTATCAATCGATTAATTATGAAAAAGCATTTACTTTCAACGCTTGTGATGGCTTTAGCATGCTTCGGTGCCGCTAATGCCACCATCACCATCACCTCTGCCAACATCGAGCAGCCGATGGGCGACACCCTGCTCTTCGCTCTGCCCGTTGATGTGAACGTTTACCAGAACATTCAGAACTATCCCGATGCAGACCCCAGCCAGCGCATGCTCAAGTTCCAGCCCGAGTACCTGGTGACTGCTCTGGACTTCACCAAGGGTGACACCAGCAAGGGTACTGCCACGCTGCCCGCCAACGCCAAGGTTATCGGCCTGGGCCTGGACGGCTACGACAACGGTACTGACTGGTGCTCGCAGGGTACCTACCTCGACGTTACCGCATGGTGCCGCAACATCCCCCGCGACGAGATGGAGCTGATCAACTACGATGAGATTGTTGAGGGTTACAATGCCAATCCTCCCATTGGTGACCTGTTCACCGACATCGTTACCTATGACGGTACCCACCACACGCCCGACTATCCCGGCTACCAGTGCAAGTTTGATCCCAATGCCACGGCTACCAATCCCGGTACCATCGTTGAACTCCCCTTCAACAACCCCGATGAGAACGGCCGTTTCATCCCCTTCTGGTATCAGGGTGAGAACATCTACCTGACGCTGTGGATGATCAACATCGAGGACATTCACATGAAGTATCGTTACATGGCATTTGACGATGCCGAGTGCGAGACCGCCAGCCTGATGCGCTCCGGAGGCTTCTGCTTCAGCGATGCCACCTACGAGTTCATCCGTGAGACCTTCGGCGTGGACCTGATGTACGACCTGCCCCAGCACCGTCTGCCCGCCTTCCGCACCCCCTATTACACCAACGACATCCGCATCACCCTCACCGGCCACCAGAACGTGAACGTTGAGCTCAAGGATGCCGAGGGCAACACCGTGGAGCGTAACGAGGACGGCAACTACTACAGCCTGGACCACACCAAGATTTACACCCTGACCGTTGACGGTAAGGAGAGCCAGGATCTTGCCTTCGAGGACATCTACAAGGACATCAACCTGCAGATCCACAAGCAGAGCACCGCTGTTGACGAGGTGGACGCCAGCAAGACCGTTACCGGTGTTACCTACTACACCCTCGCCGGTCAGCAGAGCGCTACCCCCGTTGCCGGTGTGAACATCGTTGTGACCACCTACAGCGACGGTACCCGCACCACTGCCAAGGTCATCAAGTAATCCAGACCGAAGCGCAGCCGGCATCCCACGAGTGCCCACCGCAAGAACACAGGGCCGCTTGCCCCCCACCCGGGGCAGGCGGCCCTTGCTATCCCTATCCCCTTTCATTATTGACACTAGAGATGTTCCTGCGGAGGGGTTGGGATTGGGGGGTGGGGTTAAGAAAATGGGTTAGATTTTTTGGGCTGATGGATTTTGGTAAAATGTTGTTTATTAGGGGATTATTTTTGCGGTTGGGTTAGATTTTTTGTTTGACGCGTAGGCTGGTGGAGGATTTATGTGTACCTTTGTAAAAAATCCAACAACCCAACTTACAGATTAACCAAGATGAAACGACTTTTTGCTTTATCGATTGTAATGATCGTAGCGCTGCATGCGGTGTCGGCGGTCTATGAGCCTACGCTGGCAAGTGACAGCGAGGTATGTGTGTTCTTTGAGGCCAACGGCACGGTGACCGATACCCCCAAGATCTGGGTGTGGGAGGGCAACACCGACGGCCGTGAATACGTGGGTACGGCATGGCCCGGTGCGGCAATGACCTATATGGGCGATACCCAGAGCGGCAACAAAATCTATAAATGGACCTATACGGGCACGCTCGCGTTGCCCTCGGGCCTGATTTTCACCTGGAACAACCAGGGCGGTCGCGTCGATGGCTCGTTCACCAACCACGGCTATTATGTGATGGGCCAGTTGACCAAGGTCATCGGGGCAGGGGAGAGCACCTTTGTCCCCAACCAGAACGTCATCTACGAACTTGACCTGTACAACTTTACGAGCCAGGGCACGCTTGCTGCCGCACAGCAGCGCCTGGACTATCTGAAGGACCTGGGCATCGACATCATCTGGCTCATGCCCATCCATCCGCGTGGTGTGCTGGGACGCATCGGGTCGCTGGGCAGCCCCTATGCCCCGCGCGACTACCATGCCGTGAACAGTGACTTCGGCACCATGGCCGATCTCCAGGCCTTTGTCGCTGCTGCCCACCAGCGCGGCATGCAGGTGTGGCTCGACTGGGTGGCCAATCACACGGCTAAGGACAACGTGTGGATTACCCAGCACCGCGACTATTATAACTCGACGCTCACCAGCCCCAACGGCTATGGCGATGTCTATCAGCTGGACTACAGCAAGGAGGCCACCCAGGTGGCGATGATCGAGGCCATGGAGTACTGGATTGACCAGGCCGACATCGATGGATTCCGTTGCGACTACATCAGCAGCAACACGATTCCCACAGCTTTCTGGACGCGTGCCGTCAAGGCCCTCAAGGAGTACAAACCCGGCAAGACCATCACCATGCTGGGCGAAGGCGACATGGCCAACAGCGTGTCGCGTCTGCTCGTGTGCGGATGGGACTATGACTATGCTTGGGGTTTCCAGTCGTCGCTGGTCAACAACAAGAACAACCCCAACGGCGTGTTGAACCAGTGCCGCAACCTGGTGGGCGACCTGCGATTTATCAACACCAGCCGCATGGTCTATCTCACCAACCACGACCAGAACTACAACACCACGATGAACAGCCAGTACGGCAACAACGTCTATGCCTTCACGGTGCTGACGTTCACCCTCTACGGCATGCCCATGCTCTACAACGGCCAGGAGACAGGTTACCTGATGTCGCGCAAACTCGACTACTTCAACCGCACGCCCATCAACTGGAACAGCGTGGACAACAAGATGCTGAACACGGTCAAGGCGTTGACGGCGCTGAAACACAGCTGCGACGCCCTCATCGACAACGGTGACCGTGCCGCTGAGGTGACCTTCCTCACCACGGGCAACAACAACCTCGTGGCCTATACCCGCCACCACAACAGCCAGACGGCGCTGGTACTGCTCAATCTGGGCACTTCGGCCGTCAACACGACGGTTTCGGGCCTCGAGGCCGGTGAGTGGAAACGCGCCATCGATGTCAACAACATTGCCGACGGCCTTACCGCAATCCCTGTGACCTTGAACGCTACCCAGAGTTTCTCGATTCCTGCCGGCGGCTTCCAGGTGTATGTCAAGGGTGAGCCCGAGAGTCCTTTCCTCAACGGCGACGTGAATGGCGATGGCGAGGTGTCCATTGCCGATGTCAATGTCGTGATTGACATCCTGCTGGGCTTCACTTCCAGCGAGCCTTATGAGGGTAGGGCCGACGTGAATAATGATAATGAAGTCAGCATTGCCGACGTCAATGTGCTGATTGACATTCTGCTCGGCTTTATTTGAGAAATTCAATCCAATAACTGATGGCAGGCATGAGACGGTGGTTCCTAATGTTGGCGTTATTGCTGCTGGCCTCTTTCGTGGCGTCGGCAGCAGCAGGGTCTGGCCGCTTTGCGCGGCTGGACAGCCTGATTGCCAGGCAGCCGCAGATTATCGCCGAAAAGGAGGCTCGTCTGTTGCAGATGAAGGAAGACCTGGGCAAGACGACCAATCCCGTTGAGCGTTATAAGGCGCTGAGGTCGCTGTATGAGGAATATTCCGCCTACCAGTATGACTCGGCCTACGCCTATGTGAGCAAATGCCTGGATCTGGCCATATCGCTGGGAGAACGAGAGCGCGTGAACGAGAGCCGTCTGAACCTGGCCCATATCCTGTCCACCGCCTGCCTGATGGATAAGGCAGCCTACACGCTGGAGCAGTTGGATACCGCCAGTCTGACCACGGACCAACTCGTCCAGTATTATCGCATCAAGACCAATCTGCTCATCTACGAGGCTGAGTATATGCAAGGCACGCAATATGCCACGGAGTATGTCAATCAGCTGATTGACATGCGCCGCCTGGTGTCGGCCATCGATATGCCCCACGACGACGTGAACTATCAGCTTACCGTTGCCGAGAACCTCGCCGACAGCCACCAGCCGCGTCAGGCCATCGACCTGCTCTCCCGGCTGATGTCACAGTACAAGAGCGGCGAGCGCATGTATTCGGTCATTGCCAGCACCATGTCGTTCCACTACAGCCAGATGGGAGACATGGACAATCAGCTGGAATACCTCATCAAGAGCGCCGAGAGCGACCTGGAGGGCTGCATCCGTGAGAATACTGCCCTGCGCGCTATTGCCGACCGCCTGTTTGACGAGGGCGACATCGACCGCGCCTACCGCTACATGCGCGTGGCGGTGGACGACGCCAACTTCTACGGTACGCGCCTGCGCAATATCCAGGCATCGGGCATCGTGCCCAAAATCC
>JAEEGG010020826.1_pt1 | contig 13074 bp, 8 predicted proteins | sample 9134161 | NCBI WGS metagenome assembly JAEEGG01 (sample SAMN16246543, study PRJNA631951) | gut metagenome | biome: gut microbiome; feature: rumen; material: CR-attached | host: Bos | place: Iran: Karaj | collected 2018-10
GAAACCCGCCTGCAGCGCCAGGAGAACATCCCCCTTTTCCTGACGGATGGGGGTCACTTGCTCGATGTGGCGCATGACCCACTCCTCCGTGGCGTCCCAGGGACGGTCGTTTTCGCTGTTTTTGTACGCGAAGCGGACGATAGCCTTACCGCCTCCTTCGCGAAGATTGTTGAAACACTCCCTCATCTTGTCGAGGTAGGCCTGCTCTATGTCAGACTCCATATAGTCTGTCAGGTAGAACTCGAGAAGCATCAGCGAGAAACCGAATTTACGCAGGCCGGTAACAGTCGTCGCGTAGAATGCAACAGCGTCTGCGCTGTGGATTTCGACCGGACGGTAGAAACCCCTTTCGGGATTCGCGAAGTTCTCGTCGGATTTCTTAAGTTCTATTTTCGAAAGACCCTTGTAGGGATCCGGCTGGTCCGGCTTACACTGGACAGCCAATAATGACAAAACGATAAGAATAGGGAGCGCCCTTTTCATATTTCTTTAAAGTTTGATTTCTGCAATAGTGTTGAGTCCGGTTTCCTCATCCCAGATGCCCTTGTTGGCAAGACGGATGCTGAAACGAGGATTGTCGTGGATGGTAGGCTCCGGGTCAGGCAGGTTCAGACAGACCTTGTAGGTTCCTGAAGGCAGGTTGTCCGGAAGCGTAACCTTCATATCGAGAGTAGACTCTTCATCCTCGAACCAGAAACGGGGATCGGCGTCGATGTCGAAGACCTTCTTTTCAGGTCCTACGAGGACGAGCTCGACCTTTCTCGGGTTCATCGGGGCTGCATAACCTACGTTGTGGATCTGCAGGGCTACCCTCAGTTCCTTGCCCTTTTCGGGTTTGGGGGTGATGAATGCGCGGTCGATCAGCAGACGGTATCCGATGTGGAACGAAATCTCGTCGAAGCAACCTTCCTCAGCCCAACGATTGAGAACTTTCTTGTTGTAATCGTTGTTGAGGTAAGTCATATGGTGTTTCTTAGACATTACGAGAGAGTTCTCGCAGTGGCCGGCAAGGGCCAGGCTGCAGGTTTCTCCTCCCCAGATCGTGTACTTGGAGTTGTGATAGACGAACTCGCGCTGAGCGTTTCCGCGGTATGTTCCTACATCGTCATTGGAAGAGACGAAGCAGTCGTTGTGGTGGGCCAGACGGGAAAGGATGGATCCGTCGTGGGCCGTCTTTCTTGTAAGGGTGTCGGCAGGGTCGATATTGAGCATGCCGATGATGGCGCCGGGGTAGCGGATTGCTATCTGACGCTTTGCGGGAAGAGCCGCAAGGAGCTTGTCGAGAAGCTCGCGGCGGGGGATATATTCCTCGACAGTCTTAGGGTCGAAGTTGAAGTGGTCAGTGTAATACCACTCGCCATAAGAACCGATGAAGCCGGCTTCGAGGACGAAGATGACATCGGCAAATTCCTGGAAGATAGGCTTTAACTGCTCGATATGTCCGTACATTACCTCGCGCTCGGGATCCCACGGGTGACCTTTTTCGCTCCAGTCGCGCTTGTAGGCAAACCTGAGGACACACTTGAATCCGGTGTTCCTGAGGACTGTAAGATTAGCTTTGATGTAGTTCAGGAAGTCATCCGAAATAGGAGACTCGAAGAACAGATCAAGATAGTAGATAGTGTAGATGAGTGTTCTTCCGAGCGCCCTCTGGGCTTCCATCGTGCTTTCCGACAGTACTCCGGGGTTACGTGAGGCATTGAACTCGGGATGGGTGAACCAACCTCTTTCAGGGTTGGGGAATTCAGTCTCGTCGACCTGGAAATCCAATCTGGTCAACGACGCAAAGTCCGCATCAGGGTCCTTTACCCCGTTACCGCCCTTGTCGCAGGAGATGCAGCAAGAGGCCATCAGAGCCAGGAACAAGATGGAGAAGAGAAAGCTTTTCTTCATAGTTGTTGGTTGTTAGCTGTGTGGGCTTTTTTTTAATGAAAAAGGCCATAGCCACCGGTTGTGGCGGCTATGGCCGGTAAAATCATGCCGATCGATTATTCGTCGATGGTAACGTCGAGCATGTTGGCAAGACCGTTGGGGTTCTCGTCGGTGCTGGCTGCGTTAGGAAGCCATGCAATCGAGGTCCAGGCCTGCTGGATGTCGATACCTACGCCGAAGGTCTTTGCGAAAGGAGAGTTGGGAAGCATTTCGCGGAGAATCTGGATCTCGTAAGCGTTGCCGCTACCCATACCATGGGAGATGCCTTCGCCTTCGCCGACCTCTGCACCCCACTTGTTAGCCTCGGAGGTGTCAGTGCCGGGTGCTGTCCACTCCCAACCGGTTCCGTTGGCTTCGCCCCACCAGTGCCAGTAGGAAGCGTTCCAGTCGTTCCACTCACCGCCGGAGAAGATAGCGGTCTCGAGCATTGAGTCTACGCAAGCGTCTGCGAACTCATCGCCGTATCCGCCGGTAGCCTTGTCGCCATCGTAGTTCAGATAGACGTGGACTGCAGGCCACTCCCTGTCAACGATCTGATCGCCGTCGAACTCGAAGTAGATGTTGAGGTAAACCTTGTCTGCGTAGGCCTTGAGAACCTTAAGAGCGTTCTTTTCAGCGTTCTTGTTCTCTGCTACTGCAACCTTAGCTGCGGGAAGAGCAGCCCAGTCTGCGAAGTCGCCGTCGACTTTGATAGGAGATACGAACTCCTCCTCCGGATCGTCGGGCTCATCGCCTTCATTTTTCTCACCGCATGAGCTGAAGCCCATGGTCAGAGCTGCGAAAAGAGCAGCATAGTAGAAGAATTTCTTCATGATTGAATTGTTTTTTGGGTTAATAAATAATGTTGATATTAGGTTTTGGTTTTATTTGTTGCTTGTCACACCACTGGCTGCGGTCTCAGCGTAAGGGATACAAACCGGGAAAGTAGTGTCGAGGGTGGCGTTGGGGATGATCTCCCATTTGTGGACACCTGCATACTTGCGGAAGATATCCTTACCGTTGCGGTAGAGGTCGTAGCCGCGGAAGCCTTCGTACATAAGCTCGATTCTCCTTTCATCAAGGACTGCGTCGAGGACATTGGTGTAGCCGCTGTCTACGAGGTTGCCTGTTGTATAGAGAGCGTCTCCGGTAAGACCGGCGCGGGCCCTTACGTAGTTCATATACTTGATTGCGTTGGGGGCGTCTCCCTTATGGGCATAGGCCTCCGCAGCGTTAAGGATAGTCTCGCCATAGCGGAAGAAGACATTCGAGCTGAGGAGCTCCTCGTCTGTACCGGACTTTCCTGCGAACTTGGTGTTCATATAAGCGGGCATCGTAAGACGGGTTCCCTTAGCGTTGTCCTGAGCAGTGCGGATGAATACGCGGGTACCGCCGGTGATGTCATCGTCATCTTCAGCATCTGTTGCGTAGCCTTCGATGTAGTATTTGACATCTTTATTGACGATCTTCTTCTTGGTGGTGTAGTTCTTACCTCCTGTGGAGAAGGAATAAGATCCGTCGCCGTTGTCAATAACGTTAGGAGTGTAAGTTCCGTCGGGGGGTTTGCTGGGGGTGAGCATCACATCGAGACGGTAGTCAAGACCGCCATGGGCGTCCGGCCAGCTTACCATCATCTGCCCTTCGATAGGAGCTGCATAGGCGAAGTAGGCCTTACGGCGTCCGTCATCGGGCCAGCGGAAGAGAAGGTCGAGGAGCTGCTCCGAAGAGTATATCTCGCACCAGCCGATACCGCCGACACCTGTAGAAGAATAGTACATCGAGCCGAGCTGAGCGTGCTGCGAGAACTGATAGTCTGTAAGGCGGCGTGCGATACACCAGATGGTTTCCTTGGAATCCTCTGCGTTCACGAAATAGTTGGAGAGGTCCGGATCGAGTTTGCTTGCAGGGTCAGCGCCGAGAAGCTGCTCGGAAACCTCAATACACTTGTCCCAATCACCCTTGTAGAGGTATAGGCGGGAAAGGAGGGCAAGAGGAGCCTCTTCGCCTACGAATCCCTTGTTGCCTCTGCGGGCCTTGCCCTTAAGAAGATCATATGCTTTCTTGCAGTCGGCCTCTACCTGATCGTAGACCTTGCCTACGGTAGCCTTCTCGGTCTTCGAGCAGTCCGTGCTGTTGCGAAGAACAACGCAAGGCTCGTTCTCGTTGGTTCCGCGGCCCTCTACATAGTAAGGCTTGGCGTAGATATTGGCGAGAGCGAAGTGGACGAATGCACGGATGAAATAGTTTTCTCCGAGGAGAAGGTCTCCTTCAGCGGTAGTGCCTTCCTGGATGGCTTCGATATTTGAGTTGGCTCCGAAGAGGATCTTGTACGAGACATACCAGAAATAACCGAGGTTATAGAGGGTATTGTCGTCGTCGTAGTTCATGATGTTGGTGAACGGGTCTTCGGATGCACGTCCCTGGGCTACATTATCTCCGCGGAACTCTGTGAGCTGGAAGTAATGCTTAACCCAAGTGTTGTTCGAATACTCGGTTCCTTCAAAGAGAAGGACATCCTTGAACATTGAATACAGACCGTCGGTAGTGTATACGGCTGCGCCGGGATCGGCCTTGAGCATTGTGGAGGTCATAGTGTCCGAACGATAGAAATCCATTTCGCACGCTGCGACCATTATTGTTGCTGCGAGTATGTATAAAACTTTTTTCATAATTCGACCGGTCTTTAAAATTTAATATCAATACCTGCTACAACAGAGAACGGAACAGGATAGTTCATCGAGTAGGTTCCTGCGAGCTGCCAGTCTGATCCTTCGAGCTGGACCTCAGGGTCCATTCCGGAGAATTTGCTCAGAGTAAAGATGTTGTCTGCGGAGACATATACCTTCGCGGCCTTCATCTTGATCTTTTCAGTAAGGCTCTTCGGGAGGTTGTAACCGAGGGTTACGTTCCTCAGACGGAAGAAGCTGCCGTCCTCAAGGAAGCGGGAAGAAATCTGGCCGCCCTTTCCGCCGAGATCGATTCTCGGGTGAGTGGCTTTGTCGCCAGCCTTGTTCCAGCGGCTCCAGCCGAGGCCGTTGTCGATAGACATAAGGTTGTGTGTTGCATCGCTACCGTCGTTATCCATCGAGGTACGGGTGCTGTTGAAGACCTTGTTTCCGTAGATGAAGCTACCGTTTGCGCTGAGGAAGAAGCCCTTCCAACTGAGGGAGGTGTTAAGACCGCCGCTCAGGAGAGGAGATGCTGATCCGCAGGTCTGCATGGTAGCGGCTGCATAGTCGTTGGTGGTAGTAATCTTACCATCGTCGCCTACGACTTCCCAGAGAGGATCACCGTTTGCGGGATCGACTCCGGCCCACTTCTTCATATACCAGGTGTAGAGGTCCTGACCGACCTTGACCTGCTGGGCTTCGCCTGAGGATACCTTCTGGAGGAAGTCTCCGTTAGGAAGGTAAACGACCTCGTTTTTGTTGAGGCCTACGTTGAAACCTGCATCCCAACGGAAGTCCTTTGTCTTGATGATGGGAGCGTCGATGACGAACTCGACACCCATGTTGCGGATCTTACCTACGTTCTGAGTATAGGCGGTGAAACCTGTGCTCGGAGGTACGGGAACATCAAGAAGGAGGTTGGTGTTCAGAGTATGATAAAGATCGATACCGATGTTGATGTCGTGCTTAGTCGTAAGCTCGATACCAAGGCTGCTCATGTAAGCCTCTTCCCATCCGAGGTTGGGGTTTGACTGGCGAACCATAACGGCGCCTACGTTTCCGCCGTAGGTCTTAGAGAGCTCGTAAGCATCCTGATAGAGGAACTCCTGGATGTTGTTGTTACCGGTCTTACCGTAACCTGCGCGGAGTTTGAGGAACTTGAGAGCCTCGACTTCGCTCATAAAGTCTTCCTGGGATACGATCCAGGCGCCGGAGACGCCGGGGAAGTAACCGCCGCGGGTCTTGGGAGCGAAACGGGAAGTCTCATCGTAACGGATAGATGCGGTGACGACATACTTTCCGAGGTATGCCCACTGAGCCTGAGCGAGCCAGGCCCAGGAACGGCTCTGATACTGATAGCCGGTCACATCGGTGATGGTAGGGCAGGCGCTCAGAGAAGCCTGGCCTGCGGGCATTCCGGTACCGGTTGCGGTGTTGGCGCGGGTAAAGCCGCCGCCGTACTCAACACCGGCGATAGCGCTGATGTTGTGATCTCCGAACTGCTTGATGAACTTGAGGAGGTTGGTGGTACCGAAGCCGCTCCAGCTGGAATTGGAGTTGTAAAGGCGTCCTTTTCCGTAGTAGCTGGGGATGTTGGTACGAGGATCGTAGTACTCCTCCCAGAAGCTGTTCGATGAATCGTAACGGGTAGTGCTGGTAAAGATGAGCCAGTCGGTGATGTTCCAGTTGAGCGAGAAGTCGGCGGTGATGTTTTCACCGTGGCCGATTGCGTAGTTGTAAAGCTCGTTGTGGAAGATGTTGTAACGGTTTCCTGAATACCAGTCTTTTCCGTTGTCTGAACGGGAACCGGAATCGACAAGCAGAGGCTCGCCGGTGTTGACATCGTACGGGTTATCGAAAGGAAGCATATAGTATGCACTCTCGAGGGTGACGTATGATGATGTTCCCTGCTCCTTTGTCTTGTTGTATGCTGCGCGGAAGTTGACGGTTACATTGTCGAACAGGGCGGTGCTGAGGTTAACCCTGGCAGATCCCCTGTTGAAATGTGTGTTGATAAGGGAACCGGCCTCATCGTAGTAGTCCATACTTACGAAGTAAGAGGTCTTTCCCGACCTTCCGGAAGCGGATGCGTAGTAATCCTGAACGATACCTGTACGGAACGAAGCGTTCATCCAGTCGAATGACTGATTCTTGAGCTCCTTCGGATACAGGGCGTTGAAAACGGTTGATGAGTAAGCCTTCTTGAGAACAGCAAGGAGTTCCTTGGAGTTCATCGGGCGGAAACGTCCGCTAAGGGCCTTCTTGATACCGCCGTTGACTTTGAAGTTGACTTCGGACACGTCCTTGGCCTGCTTTGTAGTAACAACGATAACACCACCTGCTGCAGAAGCACCGTAAAGAGCGGTTGCAGAAGCATCCTTAAGAATAGTGATGGTTTCTACATCGTTAGGGTTGAAGGAACCGCCTGCTACGCCGTCGACGACGTAAAGAGGGTCTGCGCTTGCGGAGATGGAGCCCGTTCCGCGGATACGGATCTGAGCTGCATCGCCAGGCTGGCCGGATGCGTTGAGAACGAGAACACCGGCAGCTTTACCCTGAAGCATGTTACCTACGTCCGGGGTAGTGATGTTGGTGAGTTCTTCGCCGCTCATCGTGACAACCGAACTGGAGAGCTCGTTTTTCTTCTGAGTTGTGTAACCGAGAACGACAACTTCTTCGAGAAGCTGAGCGTCTTCAGACATAACTACGTCGATGACAGCGCGTCCTGCTACACTTTCGACCACGTCTTTATAGCTGAGGCAGCTGAAAGTAAGGGTCGAGTTGGAAGGCACCTGAATGGTGTACTTTCCGTCAAGGTCTGTGATTGTTCCGCCGCCGGCAGAGCAGGCAATGGCGACTCCCATCAGGGGAGATCCGTCCGCAGCATCGGTAACGGTACCCTTGACTGTAATAGTCTGGGCACCGGCGGTCAGCGCGGTAAGGGAAAGAATCAACATAACCGAAACGGCCTTAAGAACAGTTTTGAAATTCATACGGCTGAATTCTTTTTGGTGGTTGTTAATTGCCAAATATATTAAAAATAGTTGATAAAAGTACAATTTGGGGCCTATAAGATGTCATTTAGTCCGATGAGGTTGAACGCGCGGAAATATTTGTCCATGTCGCGCTCGATCCTTCCGAGAACTACAGTCTCGGGAGCCATTCCAAGGCGCTCGAGGTTGGCGTAGAGGAAGCCGCGGGCTGCAAGGGAGCGGGGCTGCTGCCAGATGTAGCGGCAGCAGGTAGCGACTATCCAGTCCTGACGCTCGGGAGTAAGTTCGTGGAGATCGAGAGTCTTCTCGTCTTCGTGGAGCCATTTTTCCCAGCGGTGGGATTCGTGGACCTCCTCGAGCAGAGTCTCTTTCATATGGGAGAGAACTCCGACCTTTCCTTCGGCGTGGAATTTCTTCTCAACCTCTTCGAGCTCGCAAAGGGCGCGGTATTCGCTGATGGTGAATTCAGGGCCTACGTTGGCGGCGCCCATCCCGCAGAGAGGGTAGTCCTCGGGGTTGGAGACATCGTCTGTATAGTGGCCTTTGATATAGCTGCCAAGAGGGCGTACCTTCGCGGTAAGAGTCTTTGCGACTTCGGTATCGAAGAGGGTAGTGTCGAGATCCGTTCCCACCTTTCCTACTATGAAGCAGGGCCATACATCCTCGAGTCCGACTGCCTTCAGGCCGGCCTTGAGGTCGGAGATAAATGTGTCGAAAGTCGTTTCGTCTGCCAGTCCGCCGTGGACCTCCTCGGTACCTACTTCGTATGAGATAGGAGCGATGTCGTGGGCCTTGCGGAACTTCTCGGTATGGGCGATGAGCTCTACAGTACGGGCGGCGACGAGGTGGATATCGATTATTTCTCCCTTGGGGACGTTGATATCGACCGTAGGGTCTACGTGGATCAGGTCATAGCCTGCGAGAACGGCAGCCTCGAAAGACTTCTTCACGCCGTTCATAGCGTCTTCGACCGACCATTTCTCAGTCCTCTGCTTGTCCTTGAGCCAGGGGCCGCCGTGGTCGATGGCTACGATGCAGGGGCCGGTGAAGTTAACCCTCTCACACTCGAAGCGTACGGTACGGACGAAATCTTCCTGAGTCATTCCCGTATATCCGCCGTCGCAGTCTATCTGATTGAGAGTAGCCGCGAAGTAGATGGGGGCGTTGCTGCGCTTCGCCGCCTGGATGGAGGCGCGAATGACGGTAGGGGAATTAGGGCATGCCGCGAAGATAGTGCGCGGAATGCCTGTTTCTTTCTGAAGCTCGTCTATCCTGTGGAGGAGTTGTTCGGTCTTTTTCATATTATATATAAAGTATTACGCCTTCTACAACGCGGGAAATGTTTCCTGATACGGAAGGAGAATCGGGGCTGAGGCCCATGTTGATGCTCTTGAAGCAGCCGAGCATCTGGGCTACGAAGATATTTCCAAGGCTCGAGTAGCGGGCCGGAATGTTTTCGTCTATTCCGAGTTCGACCAGCAGGTCGATATAGTCTGTCTTGAGGTTGTGGTCTTTCTGACACACGGCTACTGTCGCGACTACCTTGTTGTTGGCGGCTACCTGGGCGATAAGATCGAGCTCATAGCGGCGGACCTTCGGGTCGGGGGAGATGTAATAGACGAGAAGGCAGTCGTCGTGGACTACAGCCTTCGGCCCATGGCGGAAGCCGAGGAACGAGTCGAACGCACACATGATCGCGCCGTCTGTAAGTTCCTGGAGTTTCAGCCTGGACTCTTCCGCTACGCCCTTAAGGGCGCCGGAGCCGAGGAATACGGCTCTCTTGAAGGGGCGCTGGGCTATCTCGTTCAGTTTGTCCTCATACTTTTCCATGGCCGCCTCAACTGCGTCTGCAAGGGCTTCGATAGAGGGCTTGTCCGTCTCGATCGCCTCTATGTTGGAGATCATAGCGCAGACGAGGAACATGGTAGAGTAGCTGCTGGTCATGGCCAGCGAGAGGTCGTTGGTCTCCGGAGGGAGGAGGAGGCAGAGGACGTTGTCGCCCTTTTTCTTTGCCAGCTCGCCTTCGGCATTGCAGGTGATGAATATGTGTGCTACGCTGCCGGCTGTCTGTTCTACCGCCTTGATCGCTCCGATGCTCTCAGGGCTGTTTCCGCTGCGGGCAAAGGAGATAAGGAGGACTTTGCTGTCCTTTCCGAAGAAGAGTTCGGGGGCGGTGATTATATCAGTAGTAGCGATAGCACTGGCTCCTTTGAGGAGAGTGTCGCGAAGGGCACACTCAAGAGCGTCGCCTATGTAGGCCGAGGTACCTGCTCCGGTAAGGATTACAGAGTATCCGGCGTCAACATATTTGTGTAAGAAAGAAGAGATCTCGCTTTTACGCTCGCAGACGATGTCGTAAGCTTTTTTCCAAACACGCGGCTGCTGTTTGATCTCTTTGTAGGTGTGAAAGTTCAGTGTCATCGGGTCGAAAACAATTTCGACAAATCTACAAACTATTGATGTGATTCGTTTCGATTTCGTTACGTTTGTCGAAATAAAACGTTTCACTATCTTTCGTTTTGTTATACTGCCACGGTTTCTACGTTGATATTCAGGGCTTTAAGCTGATTTCTCACTGATGCGGGGAGGCGATAGTCGGTAATGACGGTATCGATCCTGTCCGGCATAGCGATGAAGGCGAGGGCCCTTTTGTTGAACTTTGTAGAGTCGAAGACCGCATATACCTCGCGGGCTCTTGAAATCATCACCTGGTTGGTGCTGGCTTCCTCGATACTGGGGGTAGACAGACCGGCCTCCACTGAGATACTGTCTACTCCGAGGAAGAGTTTGTCGCAGTAGAAGAGTTTGAGGTTCGATTCGGTAAGGGCTCCTACGGTTGAGAGGGAGGTCTCGCGGACGTTTCCTCCGAGCAGGACTACCTTGAAGCGTTTGTACTTGATAGCCTCAAGCATCGCGTGGACCGAGTTGGTAATAATGGTAAGATCCGTAAAAGCTTCGAGGTTCTTTACAATCTCGAGGGCGGTAGTTCCGGAGTCTACCATTATAGTGTCTCCGTTTCGGATGTGGGCTGCGGCGGCTCGGCCGATAGCTTTTTTCTCCTTGACGTTGACCATCTGTTTGTATTTGAAATTTCTTTCTTCAGGGTCTGTCTCCGAGTTGGGGGCTACCATTATGGCGCCACCGTGGACTCTGAGGAGGAGCTTGCGTTCCTGGAGGATTCGGAGGTCTTTTCTGATAGTAACCTCAGAAACCTTGAATATTTCGCTAAGCTGCGAAACGTTGACGGTAGAATCTTCCTTGAGTTTCTGGAGTATGGCGGAGCGACGCCCCTGTGCTGAATCGTAGATGTCCATATATGTTATTAGTTGTAATGTTTCGCTAAGATAAGGCTTTTTTGTAAGCGAAACAAAACGAAATACATTTTTATATTAAAACGAAACACAAGTGAAAGATATACGCGGATTTTTTCGCATATTCGTAGACTGACACGAATAACATTATAATTATGAGCCAATATCAGATAGCAGCCATCGGAGAACTTAATGTCGACATTATTCTGAACCGTATCGACGGCGAGCCGGAAATCGGAAAGGAAAAATTCGCGAAAGATATGACAGTAACCCTCGGCAGCAGTACCGCAATCTTTGCGGCCAATGCCGCCGCCCTGGGAAGTAAAGTCTGCTTCGTGGGCCTCGTAGGCCGCGATTCCTTCGGCGACCTTGTCAAGAAATCCCTCGAAGCAAAGAAGGTAGACACCCGCTTCATAATGGAAGGAGACACCCCTACCGGCGCTACTATCTGTATGAATTATGGCGAGGACAGGGCTAACCTTACCTATCAGGGAAGTATGGACGTAATGGGCTATGATGATATAGATCCTTCGGTGTTCGACTCCTGCCAACATATCCATCTTTCTTCTCTGTTTATGCAGTCCGCCCTTCTTCGCGACGTCCAGAAAGTCCTTGACATTGCCGCAAAGAAAGGAATTACTGTCTCGCTGGATACTCAGTGGGATCCTGCAGAGACCTGGAAGCTGGATTATAAATCCGTCCTCCCCAAGGTAACTATCTTTATGCCCAACGAAAAAGAGCTTCAGGCCCTTACCGGAAAATCCGGCCTCGAAGAGGCGATTGCCGAGGTTCAGCCTTATCTTGGTAAAGCAATGCTTGTCAAATGCGGCTCGAAAGGTTCGCTTTTAGTTTACAAAGACGGAAAGAGAGTCGAGCTTCCCGCATTCCTTAATAAGAATGTAGTAGACGCGATAGGTGCAGGAGACAGCTTCAACGCCGGTTTTATCAGCGCTTTCGTAAAGGGTCTGTCGCTGGAAGACTGCCAGATTACGGGTAACCTTACCGGCGCTGTAAATACTACAGCCGCAGGAGGAACCGGAGCCTTTACCTCTCTCGAAGCAGTCCGCGAAATAGTCAAGACAAAGTTCGGCCAGGAATTCAAGCTGTAATATGAGAAATATATTCGCAATACTTTCCGCGGCCTTGTTGCTTGCCTCTTGCTGCGGCGCACCTGTCCCTCAGGACAGGCTGCTGGGCGCAGACGGCAAGCCGCTCGCCGCGATCGGTGTCAGCGTTTCAGAAACCGCTCCCGAGGGTTTCCCCGGGATGACGGTCCGTACCGTTACCTTTACAAACAACGGCCCTGAGGCCGTAAAGGTAGGCGCGATGGAAACCTCCCGCATCGAGTTCAAGGCCCCGAAACTCTGGAGCCTTCAGCCGATGACCTACGAAGACCGCAGGGACTGGATAAAGCCGGTCGAGAGGGGACACTATCAGGATAATTTCCTCGGTATGCACGCCTCCGACTATGGCGGGGGAACCCCGCTCGTCTCGCTCTGGGATGCCGAGCGCTGCGTGACCGTAGGCCTTGTGGAGCCCCGGATGAGAATAGTCTCGATCCCCGTGGCCCGCAAGGGCAATGTGACTGTCGCCGTGGTCCGTAAGGACTATGAGACGCCGGTGGAGCTTGGGCCGGGCGAGTCGCTGACCAGCTACGCAAACTTCATCATCGAGGGGACGGGCGATTTCTTCGCTTCCGTCCGCGAGTTCTCCGAGTATATGCAGGCAAACTGCGGTTTTGTCGCTCCCGTCTCGCCGGACGAGGCCTATGACCCGGTCTGGTGTGCTTGGGGCTATGAGCGCCAGTTTACGGTAGACGAGGTGATCGGGACGCTGCCTAAGGTAGCCGAGCTCGGGTTTAAGTGGGTCGATGTAGACGACGGCTTCCAGATTTGCGAAGGCGACTGGGAGGCTAACGACCGAATCGGCCCGGACGGGATGAGGAGGATGACGGACGCGATCCACGCCGCCGGAATGAAGGCGAAGCTGTGGTGGGCGCCGCTTCTGGCCGATTCGACCAGCAGGGCAGTCGCCGAGCACCCGGAGATGATGCTGATTCAGAAAGACGGGTCCCACGAATTCGTGAGTTGGTGGGACAGCTGGTATCTCTCGCCGGTAAACCCGGCGTCATGGGCCTATACGCCCGGGGTCGTGGACATGTTCCTTCGCGACTGGGGCTTCGACGGCTTC